>MDTB01101594.1_pt1 | contig 13517 bp, 5 predicted proteins | sample 811161 | NCBI WGS metagenome assembly MDTB01 (sample SAMN05326650, study PRJNA326480) | marine metagenome | isolation source: seawater | place: Mediterranean Sea | collected 2009
CCCTTACCAATTAAAAAGATTCCATTTCCCGCGTCATTTCGTGGAGTTTCAACTTCAGCATTATATAAATTACCAATTGCTAAAATGTCCTTTATTCCATCATTATTATAATCGTCAACTATGAAATCATTTATCGATGATAGTTGAGCCTCAAAAGGAAGGTTAATAGAATTAAAATTTCCATTATTATTTAAGAGTATTGTGCTTTTGAAAGAATTTGCATGTAGTCTTAACGCCTTTTCCAGGTTCACCTCACCATAAACATCCTTAATATTTAAAGATGCAAACAAATCATACTTTTTAAACTTACTTTTTATTTCAGGCACTTGTTGAGATGAACATGAAAATCCACGAAGAGGGAATTGTATTCCATAATTATAATAAGCAAGTACGATATCTTTAGAACCATTACTGTCAAAATCATCATAAAAAACCTCAAAGGGTTCATCTTTGTTAGCTTTGTATTTATAATTTTCACCTAAGTTGCCCAAAACCAAATCATCTTGACCATCATTATTAAAATCTCCAGACTCAATAGAATACCACCACCCATATACATCATCACAACTATCGTTTAATTTTTCTTTTTTAAATGACCCATTATCATTTTTAATTAAAGTAAGCGGCATCCATTCACCAACAATAAATAAATCATCATCCCCGTCATTATCATAATCTGACCAAGTTGCATCTGTTACTAAACCAATTTCAGTTAAACTATCATTTGTATCATTATATTGATAAAACTTTCCATTTATGTTTTCAAGCAAATAACTTGATGCTGGTTCTGGGTAGTTCCATGGAATCATTCTAGATCCGATAAATAAATCCATATCTCCGTCATTATCAAAATCAGATGGCCTTACTACTGAACCTGATTTGTATAACTCGGGAATTAAGTCTCTACTAAATTTAAAAACTCCTTTTCCATCATTTATGTATAATCTATCCAAATATGTACTAGAATTAGGAGAAAATTCATTTCCCCCACTAACCACATATAAATCTTGATCTCCATCACCATCAGAGTCAAAAAAAACAGCATCGATATCTTCTAAAATTCTGTGAATGTTCCAGGGCTGATTCTCAGATAACACAAAATCACCTGAACTAGTCTGTAAATATAATTGAGATGATTTTCCAGATGCGCTACCAATATATACATCATCTAAATTATCATTATTTACATCACTAACTGCTAAAGCAGGTCCAAGTCTTGACAACTTATGTGGTAATAAAACTTGCTTTTCATAGTCATCAAATACATTTTCAACATGAGTATAATTAATTTTTCTTCTGTCTTCTTTAAAAAATAAATTATTCTTAAGGTCAGGAATTAGATGATCTTTACCAGTATATGAAAAAAGTTCTATGGTTTGATTTGACTTAACATTAAATAGTTTTGTTTGTAATCCTTTGGGCCAGGTAACGATTAAACTATCCACTTTTCTTGAAGATCCTAAACCAAAATGAACCACATCTTCACTTGTAGAATAAATGCCTCTAACATTAGTTGTCTCAAAAAACTGGTGACCATTCTTATTATATATATCTACTTTAGTTCCAAATAAGTTTTTATTTGACTGGTCTTTTAAAAAAATTCGCAAAAAATGATTTGCTTCATTTTCAACAGATTTATTTTTATAAAGAAAGACTTTTTCATTAACATTATTAACAACAATTTCTAGATCTCCATCGTTATCTAAATCGCCGTATGCTGCACCATTTGAAAATGAAAGCTGACCCAATCCCCATTCATCCGTTTCATTTTTTAATTTCAAATCTCCATAATTTTTATATAGGTAATTTTTCAATTTAACACTAGGTACTAATTCCAAAGCATCCTCCAATGGCAAAATATCCCAAAGGTCTATATCTCCTTGATCGGGGTTATTTTTTACATATGTTTCGGCTACTTCAACAACAAATTCGCCTAGTTTTTTATCAGCATCTGTATTTCTAATATCTCTTAAAAGACCATTTGTGACATAAATATCTTTCATTCCATCATTATCAAAATCCGCTATTAAATTAGCCCAACTCCAATCTGTTGATGAAGTATTGGTATATTGTGCCACATCACTAAAAGTATCATCTCCATTATTTATTTGTAAAGTATTAAACATGTATTGAAAATGTCCTCCATTGCTAACCACTTTCCAAAAAGCTGAGGGATTCATCCCACTCATATTAGATTTTAATCTAAAATTGTCTTCTGCAGTCATATCTACAACCATAACATCCAACAATCCATCGTTGTTTAAGTCTGATGCATCAACACCCATACTGTAGAAAGAGGTGTGCTTTAACGATTCTTCTGTTTTATATTTAAACGTTCCATCTCCATTATTATAATATAAAAAGTCAGGGGCATCGAAGTCATTTGCAACATATAAGTCAGTAAGTCCATCTTTATTAAAATCTGAGGCAACTACAGCATTTGGAAAACCAGTTCTAAAAAGTCCTGCTTTTTTTGTGACATCAATAAAATAATTATCTCCAGTATTTTCAAATAATTGTAAAGAATACTCAGGTAAGGTTAAGTTTGCTCCAAAATATTTCGAGTAACTACCAGGATTTGGTGGCTGATTAAGCAAATACAAATCTAGCAAACCATCATTATTATAATCAAAAAAAACGGCATGCCGTGTTCTTGCAGAAACATCAACTCCCCATTTATCTGATTCTTCAATAAATTTAAAATTTCCTTTATTGATATATAGCTTGTTTTTTCGTAACTCTGGCTTGTCATCATATAATTCCTTGCTAACATAAATATCTAATAGTCCATCATTATTTACATCTGCAATCGACACACCTGAGGACCAAGATCCATTATCAACAATTCCACTTTTTTCAGTAAGATCTTCAAATTTAAGTTCTCCTAAATTTCTATAAATTTTATCTCCAACTAAATTGCCAGTTAAATAAATATCTTGCAAACCATCATTATCAAAATCTGCTATACCAACTCCACCACCACCATAATAGTTTGCATATAGAAGAATATTGTGTTCTTTTTTATCTTGAACTATATTATTGAAATGTATACCTGAATAATTAGGATCAATCAATTCAAATTTTTTTTCTTGAGAATTGATAATTTGTATAAAAACAATAAATAAAAAACTTAAAATCTTTACCATTTAAAACAAAAAAAGGGGGAATTAAATTCCCCCTTAAATATAATAAAAACTAAATTCTATTTTTAATTATCCCACCAAACTCTAGTAGTAAAGTTATTAGCACCTTGCCTTGCAATTGCTTCAGCAAAATTAGTGCCGTTAGTAGCTTCTTCACCCGTTGGGTAAATTAGCCTTCTTGGGATAGTTCCACCTGTAACATTACCTGGATCATTAACCGGTGTTAATACAGGAAATCCTGTTCTTCTCCAATTGGAAAAGGCCTCATACTCATTTAATAAAGTAGCAGCCCAATATTGTTCTCCAATCATCTGAAGACCTTTAGCAGCATCATATGGCTTAGCAGCATGGTATGCAGTAACTTCAGCATCAGAAATTGCACTAGCGTTTGGATAAATCATGCTCAACATTTGCATAGCAGCTTTAACACCTGCCTCATAATGTGTTTTTGCATCTCCAGCAACAGTCCAACCTCTTTGCGCCATTTCAGCTTTCATAAGCCTAACTTCAGCATATGTCTGTAAAACCATAGGAACATCTCTTTTAGTAATAACGTTTCTATTTGGCTCTGCATATATAGAGTTATCAGGAACAGTAACATTAGTACTACCATTTGGCATACCAATTAAGTCAGCAATAGCTGTACTACCATCTGATCTCCTTGCAGCAAGGATAGGTAATCTTGGATCATCTTTTAACCAATCTACAAAGGTTTTACTCATTCTTGGATTTCCATCAGCATCAAAAACTTCACCATGTCCGTTTTTATTGATCCCTTGAGGTCCATCAGTATGAGCAATCATTGCGATATGATCGTTTGATGTCATAGTTCCAGCACTAACAGCTTTTTCAGCCCATGCTTTGGATGTTACAGCATCTACTTTACTTAATCTCATAGCAAATCGGAGCATCAAAGAATTACCCCAAGCTTTCCATTTTGTAGTATTACCTTGGAAGATTAAATCTCCATTACCCATAGTTGTAGAAGCTCCGATTTGAGCAACAGCTTCTTCAAGCTCTTTAAGAAAATCCATGTAGATATCTTTCTGAGCATCATACTTAGGCTTTAATATACCATTTGTATAACCTTGGCCAGCTTCAGAATAAGGTATGTCACCATGTAGGTCAGTTAACCTAGAGTAAATAAATACTCTTAAAATACGTGCCATCCCCATTTCAGAACCTGAATTACCTTCAGCAGTTAATTGAGCTTTAATATCTTCAATTTCTTTAACTGCAGATGGGTAATAACGATCCCAAAGAGAAGTTGCGTATCCATCATTTCTGTAATATTTGTCACCAGACCAATATCCAGCAATTGCAGAGAAGTGTTGAATCATTACCGATTGGTAAATCAAACTAGCTCTCCAGTTTTCATATCTACCTCCAGATGTCTGTAAGACACAAGAAGCAAATTTATTAGCTACATCTATTTGAGATGCTTTTGCCGGGTTAACGTTCATATCTTCAAACCCCTTGTCAAATTCACAAGAAGAGAAAACTAAACTTAAGGCAAAAATTGATAATAATATCTTTTTCATAATTATATAAATTTAAAATTTAAGGTTTACATTAAGTCCAATTGTTCTAGGAACAGGAAGAGCAAAATATTCTAGACCTGCAGAGTTACTTGCATTGTATGCTGATTCTGGATCAACATTATCAACGTTGTTACTCAAGAAAAATAAATTTCTTCCGATAAGAGATACAGTTGCCTTATCAATGAACGTTCCTTGTAATTTGTCAGACGGTATAGTATATCCAATACTTAATTGTCTAAGTCTCATGTAGTCTGAATCAATTACATCTTGCTCAGCAATTAGGTAAGATCTTCTGTAATAATCCTCCTGTTGAGCAGCTGGAATAGAAGTAGTTACAGCACCACCGCCTTCCATAACTCCAGTTGGAACCCATCCTCCTTCACGACCACCAGCAGGTACTGTTGACTTGTGGTGTCCGTTTCTTTTTAAGTATGCATTGGAACCAGAATAAATCTGTCCGCCCATTTTACCTTCTATTAAGAAACCAGCATCAAAATCTTTATATCTGAAATTTGATCCTATACCTAATTGAGTTGGAGCAACACCAAAACCTAAAATCTTTCTAGGCCCTACTTTTGGAATTGGAATTCCGTTTACCATTTCATGAACAATAGCACCATTTGCATCTCTAACAAAAGAAGATCCATATAAAGCACCATACTTTTCACCAACTATGTGAGTTACTCTCAAGTTTCTTGATCTAGGCTCATCCATAGAAATGTTTCCGCCAGTATCATTTGTAGCAACTACTTTACTTTCATTGTTAGTATAATTTAATGTAGCATTCCATGCAAAGTCAGCAGTTTGCATTATTGTTCCTTTAACTAACAACTCAATACCTTTATTGGAAATCTCACCTAAGTTTGCAAGTGCACTATTATAACCAGAAGTAGCTGATGCACTAACACCAACAATATCTCCAACAGTTTCATTGTCATAATATGTTGCATCAATTGATAATTTATTATCAAATAATCTTAAGTCCATACCAAATTCTGTTTCATTTTTCTCAAAAGGAGTAATTTCAGAGTTTGGAATTCTATTTCCACTAATATTTCCAAGTGATGCGCCTAAGTGACCTTGTCCATAAATACCGTATGATAAACTCAATGCATAAGGACTTCCAGCACCACCAGCTACCTGAGAATATCCAGCTCTAAACTTCAAGAAAGAAACTGCGCTACCAAGATCTAAAGCATCAGAAAGAACAAGTGATAAACTTGCAGATGTATATAAATCATTGTTAGGAGCTTTTTTATCTTTCAAAGATAAAGTTGAGAACCAGTCGTTTCTAGCCGTAACTGTTAAAAAAGCATAATCATTCCAAGCAAGTTCCGCAGAACCATAAGCTGAATTGATTTGTTTTTCCCAGAAGCTGTAAGAACTTCCTTGATTTTTAGTGTTTTTAACATTAATTAATCCTGCAACAATAAAGTCACTACCTGAAACTCCATATGCCTCATACTTTTGCTTGTTTGTACCTACACCAACAAAAGCTGTCGCGGATAAGCCATCAACTAATTGTTGACTATTAGTTCCTAAGAAAAAGTCAGCATCAAACTGTTTAAAAGTAGTTGAAGTTTCATTCATACTTCCTCTAGGTTGATATGCAGTTCCATAAGGAGTTGAATTAGTTTTAATAGCATTATATCTATCTCCACCAAATCTACCTCTAACATACAAGAAATCTGTTAGATCCCAAGTTGCATTCATAGCACCAATCAATCTTTCTTTTTCCATAGAATTGATATAGTTATAAGCAGCAAACCATGGATTTTGAGAATATGTACTATCACTAATTCTAAATTCTGTCATATCTGCATTTCTACCTTGGCCTCCTTCACCTATCATGTCAGAAAGGTTTAAAGAAGGGGCAAACATATTAACAGAGAAGTTTCCATTTCCAGGAGAATCCGACATTTGTGGATTACCTTCTTGATCTTCAATTATGTACTTTAGATTTAAATCCACAGAAATTTTATCTCCAAACTTTGAAGAGTTATTGATTCCAAAAGAATTTCTTCCTAAAGAAGAATTTGGAATAATATCATTATTATCCAAGTTTGTCATTGAGAAACGAGTATTAGAGCTTTCGTTTGCAGTAGAAACAGCAATTGTATTAGTATAAGTTTCTCCTGTACGATAGAACTGAGTTAAAGCACTTTCTTGGTTGCTGTATTCTCTATCTACACCATCCCACTGGGTGATCATTGAACCATCCATTCTTGGACCCCAAGCTTGGTAATTGTCAATGTTATCTGAAACTTTTGAAAAGTCTCTTCCTTGACCGTAGATTGTTTGAGTGTCTCTAAGACCAGTATTTACTGAGTCAAATTGCATTGAACTATTAAATTCAACTCCAATTCCTTCTGTACCAGCACCTGTTTTTGTGTTAATGATGATAACACCATTTGATGCTCTTGATCCATATAGTGCAGCAGCTGCTCCACCTTTAAGAACACTTACAGATTCGATTTCATCAGGATTTATACCTGATACACCGTCTCCGTAATCAGTTCCACCCCACATACCAGCAGAACCTAAATTACTATTATTAATAGTAATACCGTCTACTACGTATAGTGGTTGGTTATTTCCAGTTAATGAACTTGAACCTCTAATTACAACCCTACTAGAACCTTTAGCACCCATTCCAGAACCAGTTACCATAACTCCGGCAACTTTACCTTGAAGCGCATTAATTGCATTAGTAGTTTTGTTATCACTTAGCTCTCCTCCATCAACAACTGTTAGGGAATAACCTAACGCTTTAACATTCCTTTTAATACCAAGTGAAGTTACTACAACTTCTTCTAAAGCATTATCAGGGGCTAACGCAACATTTATTGTTGTGGCTGAACCAACCTCGATAGATTGAGTGGCATATCCAACAAAGCTAAAAACAAGGGTATCACCACTTGAAGCATTTATTGAATAATTTCCATCAAAATCTGTAGAAACTCCGTCTGAAGTCCCTTGAACTACAACGGTAGCGCCAGGAAGCGGAACTCCGTTTTCGTCTGTTACTGTTCCGCTAACTGATTGGGCTTGCATAGAAAATCCAAATGCAAAAACCAATAAAAAAGAGGACAGAATTCTTAAGAATTTTGTTTTCATAGAATATTATTTTTGTTTAATCGGTTACTAATTTAATAAAAATCTTAACACTTCCTTAACACAAAGTCAATTTAAATGGAATTTTTTGTGAATATTATCTTTTTTTACTCAATTTTTTAAAAAATAAATACTAAAATTTTAGTTAAAATTATCTTTAAAATATTGAAATAGAATATTTTAGGAATTTCCAAGCAGACTTCGACAAAAAAAAGCTTTAAACTATAATTTTTGTTTATAAAATTTAAATGAATTACAGCATAAAGATGATTTCACTAACAAAAAGCCAAGCGTATTTGCCTTCAGCTACATGTCCTTTTGGTAATTTTTTATTGCTATAAATAACCAATTTAACCTTTTCCGTGTTTTTATTTTCAAGAGGCACTTTAAACCATTTTAAATCAGGCACTTCAAAAACAGGTGACTTAGGTACGGATTCTGAATACAACAACTCTTCTTTATTATTGCTTATATCAAATAGTTCTATTTTTTCGGGATATGTAATATGATCATTCATAAAGGTTAATGCCTGAATTCCTATAGAACTAATGTCATTTTTCTTTGGGATATCAATTTCTAAAACCAAATCACCAGAGTTCAATTTACTTTTACCTGTATCATCTTCATTTTTTATAAAACCGTTCCAATCTCCACTCCTAAAATTAGTATCAGCTGTAATTCCATCAAATAATTTTAGAACATTCTTGTAAGTTGGATTAGGAAATGTTTTTAGCCTGTATGAATCAATAATCCCTGCTGTTTTAACATAATCTACAATTATACTATTACTGGGCTTCCAACCACTTTTATATGCTTTAGCTTTAAATGTTAACGATTTTTCTATTTTAATAGGGCCATCATATAATAATGACAGTGAATCCGGTTCTTCTCCATTTAAAGTATATCTAATTTCAGGATTGCCTAAAGTTTTATAAATCTCGACCATAAGAGAATCTTTGAAAAGTGTTTGTTCAGAATTTACCAATGGTGGAGTTAAAGGCATGTCTTGAGCAAAATCCATTACACCAAAGTTTAATTCTAATTGATATTTATTTTTTAAGATTTTTTGTTGATCTGAATCAATTTTTGTGTTCCACAAATAAGCATTTTTTAAATTGGAGTTTTCTAAATATGAAACTACACCCTCAAATGTAACTCCTGTGTTATTCAAGTTTAGGCTTTCAATATTCTTGTTAACTGTACTAAGGCCTCTATCGGAAACATTAGTGTTGTTTATTTTTAGATATTTTAAAAATTTCAAACTTTTAAGTTTGGTTAGAAGATTGTCATTTAGATCAGTATGGCTTAAATCCAGTTTAATTAACTGATTTTTAATTCTTAATAACGCTGATATATGTTTATTTTCAATTTTTTTACCCAAAAACTTGGCTTCAACTAAATTATTTTCCATGCTATTTCTCTCTAATCTGAAATTTAATTTTTGCAAATTATCAAGATGATTAGCTTTAGGTGGCACAACAATCATATCAGGCTTTGGAAAAAATGATGCTAAGTTTCTAACAACTTCTTCTTGCTCATTTTCAATTATTGTAAATGAGTCAAAATTAGCCCCTGAATCAATCCAGTATTTAAATAGCTCTATCTCATATTTTTTTAATTGTGAGTTTCCTTTTGGGGGCATATGCAGCTTATCATCTATTGGAAGAGTAAGATATGTGTACATATGGCTTTCAAGAGCATTATTTGAATTTATTATTGATCCTGATTTTCCTCCATTTAATATTTCTGTTGAATTTGTTAAAAGTAATTTTCCATTAGATTTTGATTGGTTGTGGCATTTAACACATTTAGCATCAAGCACCGGTCTTATAACATCAGTATAAATATTAATACTGTCCTTTATATTTATAACAAAATTTTCTTTTGGCTCAGGTAATTTCAGAAAATCCTCTCCGTGAGTCATACTTCCTCCAAAGTGACCTGTTACTGTCAACAATATAATTGTCAATCCAAAAAAAGAAACAAATTGTTCTTTAAGAAAATTTTGTTTGTGCATATATAAAAGGACTCCATTAAAAATAGCCGTGGCAATTCCCAAATACATATGTAAGTTTAAAATATCTTCACCATAATCTCCGCTTAACGACAGAAAGTATCCTAAAAAACATGAAATTACAGCGAAAACAAATGAAAATAAAAGACCCATCCTAATTGCGGACGAAAAGTTGTCTTTTAAAAATTTTTCAAATATTACTAAAATAAAAGTAAAATAAAGAGCTCCAATGGGAAGATGGAGGATTACTGGGTGAAACTTTCCTAAATATTTTAAAATTTCAAACATATTTAATCAATAATCTTGTAATCAGCCTTAATTAATCTGTTTTGTTTCTCATTATCATAAACTGCAAAATCAAAGCCTTTTCTCAAACTATAGCCTGCATGTTCTCCCATCTTGTTAATAGCAATGAATCCAACTTGTAGATATTCCCAATCTGATGAGGATTTATGAATTTTTGAAATTCTTTCAACAATTGATTTACAAGCTTCATAAGGAGAATAACCTTGTCTCATTAATTCCACTACCATGGAGCTACCAGAAGTTCTTATAATAGCCTCACCTAAGCCAGTTGCAGCAGCAGCTCCCACTTCATTATCTAAAAACAAACCGGCACCAATTATTGGAGAATCTCCAACTCTACCGTGCATTTTCCAAGCAGCACCACTTGTTGTACATGCACCAAACAAATCCTTATTTTCATCAATTAATAACATACTAATTGTATCATGGTTTTCTATATTAATTACTGGTCTATATTTTGATTTTTCTTTCCATTTTAACCAATCTTTTCTAGATTCCTCTGTCAAAAGATTTTCTTCTTTAAAACCTTTTGAAATTGCAAATTCTTTAGCTCCTTTGCCCGATAGCATAACATGCGGAGTATCCTCCATAACTAACCTAGCTACAGAAATAGGATGTTTAATATTTTGCATAAAGCTTACTGCTCCACAATTACTTTTATTATCCATTATACAGGCATCTAAAGTGACTTTTCCATCCCTATCTGGATAGCCTCCAAAACCAACAGATCTTATTTTTGGATCCGCTTCTGAAATTCTAACACCTGATTCAACTGCATCTATACCGCCTTTTCCATTTTTAAGAGTTTTCCAGGCTTGTTGATTAGCTGAAATTCCATGATTCCAAGTGGAAATAATTTTAGGAAACGAACCTTTTGAGTTAATATTTTTCGAATTACCCAAAAGTGCAGATGTGGCTAACCCTCCTAATATGGATTTTTTAATAAATTCTCTTCTTTTATACATTTTATTATTTTTTATAATGTCCCAACTGGTCTATTTTCATCTCCAACTATTCCAGTCAAATCATCTCCAAGTTCTTTTCTTTTTTTCTTAGCCAGCAAATTTATTTTACTTACAATTTCTGGAAAATTATTGTAAACATCAACTTTTTCAGAGGGATCATTTTTTAAATTATAAAGTTCTGGTGATTTTAAGTCTAAGTAATCATATTTAATTGGCATGCCATCATTTCTTGGTGCTTTACCATTTAATGTTCTATATCTGTGGGGATAATACATTTTCCAGTCCCCATACCTAACAGAATGAAGACTGTTTTTATGGTAATAAAAAAACAGAGCATCATGAACTGGCTTAGGATCAGTTTCGGTCAAAACTTTCCATATATTTTTTCCATCAATTTTATTATTTGAAACTTTTGAGTTGGTTAAATTAGATATTGTAGGCAGCCAATCTATCCCCATAACAGGTGTTGATACTATTGTGTTTTTTTTAATTTCTTTTGGGAATCTAACTATGCATGGTACTCTTTGTCCTCCTTCCCATGTAGTTCCTTTTCCTTCACGATACAGTCCAGTTTTTCCAGCATGTCCACCGTAAGAAAGCCATGGCCCATTATCAGATGTAAAAATTATAATAGTATTATTGTCCAGATTATACTGCTGGAGAACGTTCATAATTTGACCCACTGAATCATCGATTTCTTCAATTACATCCGCGTATAGTCCTTTTTTTGATCTGCCATTAAATTTTTCAGAGGCAAATAAAGGAACATGTGGCTGAGGATGAGGTATGTAAAGAAAAAAAGGATTCTCTTTATTTCTTTTTATAAATTCAATGCTTTTTTCAGTCAATTTTTTTGTCAAGTCACTTTGATCTTCCAAAACTTTAATTACATTTTCATTTTCATAAAGCTTTAGGTCTGGATAACCTCCAGGTCTTTCAGGGTGATATGGCCACATATCATTGGAGTAAAGTATACCATAAAAATCATCAAATCCATGTCTAGTTGGAAAAAATTTTTTATGATCACCTAGATGCCACTTACCATATATAGCAGTATTATAGCCATTCTCTTTTAACATTTCTGAAATAAGAAATTCATCAGGATTAATACCTGTTTTTGAATTCGGCCCTAGGGCTCCACTAATGCCAATTCTATTTGGATAACAACCTGTTAAAATTGATGCTCTTGATGCAGAACATACTGCTTGTGTAGCGTAATATGAAGTTAATTTTGCCCCCTGATCAGCAAGCTTATCCAAGTTTGGAGTTTTTATAAACGTTGACCCATAAGTTGCCAAATCTTCATACCCTAAATCATCGGTTAATATAAAAATTACATTAGGCTTTTTAGAATCTTTTTCAGCATTACAAGATCCAAAAAATAAAGTGCTAATGATAACGATAAAAAAAATACATTTTGGGATTTTCATTGTTCTGGTGCTATTTTTTGTAAGATAAATTAAAATTTATTACAATAACAAATTATCAATCAATAAGTTCTAAAGCATCATCAACGGTCTTTACTGGAAATTTACATGTGTTATCAACGCATACATATATATTAGTTTCACCTCTAATAAATCTTCCCTTTAATAGATACATTTCAGAAGCTTTGTTGGAGGCGGCTATTACCGAGTTCGGCAAATAATATGAAGATAATTTTTGAGATTTTTCTTTTGCTTTCTGGCCACAAATTGCAAATTCATAAAATTTGTTGGAATAGTTCAACGAAAGCCATAACCAAAACATATGATCTGTTACTCTTTCCTCAATTTTACCAGACATGTTGGAAATCATTTTTTGTGAAACTTTAAAAAAATCTCTTTCTCCAATATAATGAGATAGCCTAAATAAATTAAAATTCATTACAGAGTTAGCTGAAGGAATTACACCATCTTGTAATTGAATTAAAGTTTGAGAATAAAATAAATCTTGATTTGAAGAAAATTTATAAAAGGAGTTCTCTGTGCCAAATTCATTATTACTTAGCTTTGAAAACTTGTAAGCTTTGTTTAACCAATCCTGTTCAAAAGTAGCCTCATATAGTCCAATTAATGAATCGATGTAGTAGCTGTAGTCTTCAAAAAAAAGAACATTTTCTTTATTAAACTCACCATCTGTATGTTTGATTTTTTGATTCAAAATCATATAGTTTTCAAGTGCTGAATTAATTTTTAAAGCTTTTTTTAAAAATAGTTTGTCACCTGTTGCTTTGTACGCATCAACTAATCCTCTTATAGTTAATGCGTTCCAAGAAAATATAATTTTAGTGTCAATAATAGGCTGGATTCTTTTTTCTCTTTCATCAAAAAGTTTTTTATTAATTTCCTTTAGTTTGCTTTTAAACTTTTTTAAATCAAGCCCTAAATCAATTGCGAATTGATTGTCTGAAATAGTTTGATAAAACACATACTTATCTTCCTCCCACAAACCA
>MDTB01080724.1_pt1 | contig 13516 bp, 12 predicted proteins | sample 811161 | NCBI WGS metagenome assembly MDTB01 (sample SAMN05326650, study PRJNA326480) | marine metagenome | isolation source: seawater | place: Mediterranean Sea | collected 2009
AGTCTTAAATGAGTATGGTGCTGTAAAATATTTTGGAGTAAATACTTTTACAACAGAAATTTTTAAAACTTGGTATGCTTTAAGTGACGAAACTACTGCGGCGGGACTTTCAATATTTTTATTAACAATTGTTTTTGTTTTATTTTCTGTTGAGTATATATATAATTCAAAATTAAAATTTAATTATAAACTTAATACAGACTTAAATTATATTGAGCACAAGCAAAAAACAAGTTTATTACCATATATTTTTAGTTTCTTTCCAATTTTTTTTGGGTTCGTAATTCCACTTTCTTTTATTATATATAATGTTATTGATAATTTTAAAATAATTGATTTTAATGATTTATCGAGTTTTACTTTTAATTCAATTTTTTTATCATTTACTTCAAGTTTTTTTATTGTCATTTTTCTTTTATTGGTTTTATTTATCGACAATGAATATAAATCCAAAATCTCAAGGACTTTAAGTGCAGTTACTTCACTGGGCTATGCACTTCCAGGAGCTGTACTAGGTTTATCTTTAATAATTTTTTCTAGGTTTATTGGTGATAACTTGATTAGTTATTCTTTGACTGGAACTTATTTTTTATTATTCTATGCTCTTTTTATTAGATTTATGGCAGTTGGAAGGTCTCCACTTAAATCAAGCATAGATAAAATTCCAATTTCTTTATTTGATACGGCAAAAAATTTAGGCCTTGGCTCATTTGATTTGTTAAAAAAAATATATGTTCCATTAAATAAATTTGCATTATTTAGTGCTTTTATGTTGTGTTTTATAGACATCATTAAAGAACTGCCGATAACATTAATTTTAAGGCCCTTCAATTTTGATACATTGTCTACAAAAACCTATGAGCTAGCTGTTGAGGAGATGGTAGATATTTCTAGTTTCTATTCCCTTGTTATAATTATAATTTGCTCACTAACTTTGTACTTTGTAAAAAAAATAAATACCAATTGAAATGTATTTTTCTGTTAAAAATTTAAAAAAATCCTTCCATAAAAATAAACTAATCTTGAAAAATCTATCATTTTCAATGAATAAAGGAGAAATTCTATCATTTGTTGGTGAGAGTGGTTCAGGAAAATCTACTTTTTTGAATTGCATTTCAGGCCTTGAAAATATCGATAGTGGAACAATTATATTAAATGAAAAAACATTGAATGGTAAAGGAAAAACTGTTAGAGCTCAAGATAGAAGAATAGGACATGTTTTTCAAGACAACCCTCTTTTTCCACACCTTACTTTAAAAAAAAATATCTTATTTAATTTAAAAAAAATTGATAAAAAAAATTTAGATGAAGTAATAGCTGTTTCTGGCTTAAAAAATCTACTCACGAGATTTCCTCATGAGTTATCTGGTGGAGAAAAACAAAGAGCCTGCATAGCCAGAGCAATTCTTAGAGAACCTGATTTGTTATTGCTTGACGAGCCTTTCAGTAATCTTGATAAGTACATAAAAAAGGATATAGTTGAGTATGTAGAAATTGTTTTGCAAAAGAAAAAAATTACCACTATACTGGTAACCCATGATATCAAAAATATTTTAAATATTTCAGATAAGATATTAATATTTAAAGAAGGTGTTTTACAACAATATGACAGTCCTGAAAAAATGTATTGCAATCCTTCCAATTGTTATTGTGGTAAATTACTTGGAGATTTAAATGAGCTTTTTATTAATAATAAAAAATTTTTTATCAGACCAGAACACATAAAAATTGTGGATAAATCAAATTTTTCAATAATTGTTGAAAAATCAATTTATCAAGGCAAGGACTTTAAGATTAAAGCGAATCATCAAAATCATGAGTTTTACTTTTATTCTACTATAAATTATAAATCATCAGAAAAGTTATACTTCAAATTCGATGATTCTGACTTAATTTATTTTGATAAAGATTGTGAGAACTATTTTATGTAAATGAGAAAAACAATTATAGTTTTTGATGGTTATTGCATTCTTTGCAGCAATTTTGTGAGTTTTTTAACAAAACTTGATAAAGATGACGAATTCAGATTTACAACATTTGAAAGTAATTTCATATCTAATAATTATCCTAAAATTTCACTACTAGATACGGTTTTTGTAATTGGCCCTGATAAAAATATTTTAACCAAGTCTAAAGCGGTAATTTTCTGTTTAAAAAAAATTAAAAAATTGTACATAATATCGATAATTCTAAGAATTTTTCCTGTCATATTTTTAGATTTTGTATATGGTTTAGTGTCAAGATATAGATATAAATTATTTGGAAAAAAACTTGAATGTAGTTATCCAAACAAAATCTTAAAATCAAAAATACTGTCTTAATTTCTTCAGTTCAATATTTTGTATATTTGCACGCAACTTATTCTGTTGCGATGAATTTTTCTTCAAATAAAATTAGTGGTTTGGCTTTAACGTACGATGATGTATTATTAGTCCCAGCCTACTCTAATGTACTACCTAGGGATGTAAATATTCAATCAAAATTTTCAAGAAATCTTTCCTTAAATGTACCTATCGTTTCTGCTGCGATGGATACTGTTACTGAGAGTAAAATGGCTATTGCTATGGCCAGAGAAGGAGGGATAGGTGTTCTTCACAAAAACATGAGTATTATAGATCAAGCAGATAAAGTTAAAAAGGTTAAAAGATCTCAGTCTGGTCTAATTATAGATCCTGTTACTTTACCAATAACTGCCTTGGTTATGGATGCAAAAAAAATGATGAAAGAATACAGTATTGGTGGTATTCCAGTAGTCTCAGATGATAATAGTTTAGTTGGGATTGTAACAAACAGAGATTTACGATTTGAGAAAAATGACAACAGGCCTATAAATCAAGTCATGACTTCTGAAAATATAATTACTGCATCTGAGGGTATTTCTATGGAAGAGGCTGAGAAAGTTTTACAAGAACACAAAATTGAAAAACTCCCTGTAGTTGATAAATCTGGTAAATTGATTGGATTAATTACATTTAGGGACATTACAAGAGTAACTTTAAGTCCAAAGGCAAATAAAGATAAATTTGGAAGACTAAAAGTTGCCGCTGCTGTAGGAATTACATCCGATATTCATGAAAGAGTTGAGGCACTTATAAAAGCTGGAGTTGATGCAATCGTTATCGATACCGCCCATGCTCACTCAAAAGGAGTATTAGAGACACTAAAAAGCATAAAAAAATCAAAAAATATCGATGTAATAGTTGGAAATATTGCAACCTCTGATGCTGCAAAAACTTTGGTATCAGCTGGAGCCGATGGTATAAAAGTAGGTATAGGACCTGGCTCAATTTGTACTACAAGAGTCATCGCTGGTGTAGGTTATCCTCAATTGTCTGCAATTCTAGAGGTTTCATCAATATTGGCTGGAACCGATGTTCCATTAATTGCAGATGGAGGTGTCAGGTATACTGGTGATATTGTTAAAGCTATTGCAGCAGGTGCAAGTTGTGTAATGTTAGGTTCATTAATAGCTGGTACAAAAGAGTCCCCTGGTGAAACTATTATATATGAGGGTAGGAAATTTAAAACATACAGAGGCATGGGTTCTGTTGAAGCAATGAAACAAGGAAGTGGTGATAGATACTTTCAAGATGTCGAAGATGATATAAAAAAGCTAGTTCCTGAAGGTATTGTTGGCAGAGTTCCTTATAAGGGAGATTTAAATGAGAGTATTCACCAATTTATTGGAGGCTTACGTGCTGGAATGGGTTATTGTGGGGCTGAAGATGTTGAATCTTTGCAAAAATCAGCAAAATTTGTTCAAATAACTGCATCTGGAATTAAGGAAAGTCACCCACATAATGTTCAAATTACCAAGGAAGCTCCTAATTATTCTCGCTAGAAATGCATAAAATAATATTAATTCTATTGATTATATCTTGTGAACTTGAAAATAATTCAAAGGAAGAACCCATAGCTCGGGTAAATGATAAGTTTCTTTTTTTTTCTGATATACAAGATAGTTTGGATGAAAATATGTCACAAAATGATAGTATGTTAGCTGTTAACAGTGCTATTAACAATTGGGCATCAAAAAAACTTTTATATGAAAAAGCAATTTTTAATTTAAGTAGTTCTAAGCAAAATGAACTTAATCTATTAGTAAAGTCTTACGAATCAGAGTTATATATTAGTAATTATGAAAAGGAATGGTTAAAAACAAGGATTGATACAATTGTATCTAACGACCAATTAGAAAGTTATTATAACGATAATAAAAATAAATTTAGGCTGAGGCAGGATATATTACTCGCGAGATTTATAGAACTTCCAATTGAAAATTTCAATAAAACCCAAATAGTTAGGTCTTTTAGAAGACTAAACTTTCAGGACAAAATTTATCTAGATTCAATTTCATTACAATTTAAAAGTTCATTTATAAATGATTCAGTGTGGCTTAGACCAGAATTGTTTTTCAATAAGTTTAAGATAGAGAACAAAGCTAATTACAATAGATATTTTAAGAAAAAACTTTTTTTTGAAATCAAGGATTTAGAAAGCTTGTATTTAGTTTATATTAGCGATATTCAAAAAAAAAATGATTACGCTCCTATGACTTACGTTAAACCAACTTTGGTACAAATTTTGCTTAACAAAAGAAAACTTGAAATGAAAAAACAGTTAAAAACTGATATATTAAAACAAGGTATTGCTGAATATGATTTTGAAATATATGATTAAAAATATTATAATTCCTTGTCTGTTTTTTTCATTTTATCCTATTTTTTCTCAGGATATTAATAAAGTTCGTCTCAAAATTGATGGTGTATCAGCAGTAGTAGGTGATTACGTTATTCTCAATTCAGATATAGATAAAGCTTACATTGATCTAGAATCACAAGGCGTTTTAACTTCAGATATTACTAGATGCAGTTTGCTTGGAAAACTTATGGAAGATAAACTTTACGCTCATCATGCTGAGCAAGACAGTATTGAAGTTGATAGTGAAAACATTCAAAATTATGTTGAGCAAACAATTGATTATTTTGTCTCTAGGTTTGGAACCGTTGAAAAAGTTCTTGAATATTATAAAAAAACAAGTGAACAAAGTTTTAGAAATGAACTATTTGAGATAAATAGAGTTCAACAGTTATCTCAACAAATGCAGGCTAAAATCATCGAAGATATCGAAGTTACACCTGAAGAAGTTAAAGTTTTTTTTGAAAAAATCCCTGTTGATGACTTACCTATATTTGGGGCTGAGTTAGAGGTTTCTCAAATAGTTGTTGAGCCTATAGTCTCTCCAAGCGAAGAGAAAAGGGTGGTAGAGCAATTAGAAACTATGAGAAATGATGTTTTAGAAAATGGCTCATCTTTTTCCTCGAAAGCTATTTTATATTCTCAAGATCCTGGCTCAAGATCAAGAGGAGGAAGATACACTCTTGATAGAAAGAGACCTCAAATGGTTAAAGAATTTAGGGAACAGGCCTACAGATTACAAGAAGGAGAAATTTCACAACCATTTAAAACTGATTTTGGGTGGCATATTGTTACAGTAGACAAGATTAGGGGAAGACTTATTGATGTTCGTCATGTCTTGTTAGTTCCTACTGTTTCAAACGTTTCTCTTGGTGATGCTCAGAACAAGTTAAAATTATTAAGAAAAAGAATTCAGGATAATGAAATCAGTTTTAATGATGCAGCTCTTGAATTTTCTGATGATCAATTAACCAGAGCAAACGGAGGTGTATTAATTAATCCGTCTACAGGGGACACTCGATTTGAACTAACTAAATTAGATCCACAATTATATAATCAAATTTTAAAGCTGGAGGACAAACAAATTTCTCAGCCAATTTTAGAGGAGGACAGGTCAGGAAATAAAAAATATAAAATAATTATGGTTTCTAATCGATTTGATGAACATGTTGCTGACTATCAGTCTGATTATTCAAAGATTAAAGAACTAGCCTTGAAAGAAAAGCAGTTAGAAACTATAAATGACTGGATGTCTGAAAAAATAATGGAAACCTACATAACTTTAAACAAGGAAAATCAGTTGTGTGATTTCGCTAGTAATTGGCAAAAAAATTAACATTTTTTAACAAGGCATTTATCTTCCTATTACTTAATTTTGTAAAAAAATTGTTATGAACGTAGCTGATAGGTTACTGTCTATTCTATTCTCTAATCGGACAACTGCAGCATTGCTTATATTATTTTCACTTGCAATGGGCATAGGGACTTTTATTGAAAGCGCTCATGATACTCCAACTGCAAAAGTCATGGTCTATAATGCTTGGTGGTTTGAGTTGATGATTATATTACTTGCTGTTAATTTTGTTGGAAACATAAAAAAATACAGGCTGTTGCGTGTAGAAAAATGGCCAATACTTCTACTACACATATCATGGATTTTAATTATTGTGGGAGCTGGTATTACAAGATATGTAGGTAATGAGGGAATCATGCCAATAAGAGAAGGTGAATTCTCTGATACATATCTTTCTGAAAAAACTTACTTGTCAGTTTCTGTAATTGGTGAACGTAATGGACAAAGTGTATTAAAACCACTTGAGTCAAGTTATATTTTTTCGGAAAAAACAAATAATTTTAAAAAATCGTATTGGAGGCATGATTTTAATGGAATACCAATTAATATTGAATATGTCGATTACATAAAAGGGGCAGAAGAGGGCTTAGTTGAAGATGCTAATGGTGATAATTATTTAAAAATTGTAGAGTCTGGTGATGGTTCTAGGCACAATCATTTTTTAAAAGAGGGAGAAGTAGCGAGCATACACAATATTTTATTTTCGTTAAATTTTCCAACTGATGGCGCAATCAATATAAATTTTGAAGACGGAAAATACAGTATTGATTCTCCGTTTGAGGGTTCTTTTTTGATTATGGCTAGTCAAGAGCAAGGTGTAATTGAGGCAAATAAAAAATACAATTTAAAGCTTCGAACTCTTTATAATATTGCTGGACTCCAGTTTGTGTTTCCTGATCCATTAATAAAAGGTAACTATCAAATTGTTCCTGCAGAGGACAAAGATAATGCTACACAAGATGCCCTAACTATAGCGATAACTACGCAGGGAATTACTGAAAATATTACTGTGCTCGGAGGTAAAGGTGCAATAAATCCACCAAAAAGAACACAAATTGGAGATTTACAGTTTGATGTAAAGTATGGTTCTAAAGAAGTAAAATTGCCATTTTCTCTAAAGCTAAATGATTTTATAGCTGATAAATACCCTGGAACAGAAAAAAGTTATAGTAGTTTTATGAGTAAAGTGACTGTTTTGGACCAACCAACTTTTGACTACGATATTTATATGAATCATATACTGAACTACAAGGGTTATCGCTTCTTTCAGGCTTCATTTGACCCAGACGAAAAAGGAACTGTTCTGTCGGTCAATAATGATTCTGCAGGAACAATTGTGACGTATATTGGATACTTTCTTTTATACATTGGCCTATTAGGTCTTTTGTTTTTTGGAAAGACTAGATTCAAAAAGCTGGCAAAAATGCTTGAGGAAATAAGATTAAAAAAAGCTACGTTAATAATTGTTAGTTTATTTTCATTTACTTTTTCACTAGCTCAGCACAACAACAACGCACCTAATTTTAGTTCTGATTCTCTTATTCTTTCTCAAGCCTTTGATAAAAAACAAGCAGAAAAGTTTGGTAAGTTGATTATTCAAGACTCTGGTGGTAGAATGAAGCCGGCAAATACATTTGCTTCTGAGCTTATTAGAAAAGTAAGTAAAAGTGATTCGTACAAAAATTTAGATGCAAATCAAGTTTTACTTTCAATTACACAAAATCCACTGCTATGGTACAATACTCCATTTGTTTATTTAAAAAGAGGCAACGATAGTTTGAGAAAAATAGTCGGTGTAGGTGTAAAGGAAAAATATGCTGCTTTCTCTAGTTTTTTTGATACTCAAGGTAATTATAAGCTTGCTCCTGTTTTAGAAAAAGCATATAAAGCTGCAACCCCAAATCAGTTTCAAAAGGATTTTATAGAAACTGATAGAAAAGTTAATTTATTTTATTCTGCTCTTGAAGGAAAAGTTTTGAAGATATTTCCCGTTCCTAAAGATTCAAACAACAAGTGGGTTTCACAACAAGAAGTTTCACAAATTAAGTTTCAGGGTGTAGATTCTTTGTATGTGAATAATGTTCTACCATTATATTTCGCTTCTATGAGGCAAGGTAAATTAAATGGCGATTACACTCAGGCCGATGGATTGTTAGAAAGTCTGAGGGGATATCAAAACAAATATGGAGCATCAATAATCCCTTCAAAAAAAAAGATAGACGCAGAAATAATTTACAATAAGTATAATATTTTTAAATCTTTATACAGATATTATGCATTAGCAGGCTTACTGATGTTTTTCACACTTATTGCTAAGATGTTATTTGAAAAAAAGTTTCTTAACTACATAATAAATTTCTTTACAATTTGCATTTCAGTTTTATTTGTGGTTCATACACTTGGATTAATTTCAAGATGGTATATTTCAGGTCACGCTCCATGGAGTGATGCTTACGAATCCATGATTTATGTTGCTTGGGCAACAATGGGAATGGGCTTGGCTTTTGGAAAAAAATCCAAACTAACAGTTTCTGCAACTTCATTTGTTGCTTCAATGGTATTAATGATTGCACATTGGAACTGGATGGACCCAGAAATTGCAAATTTAGTACCAGTTCTTGACAGCTATTGGCTCATGATTCATGTGGCTGTAATTGTAGGAAGTTATGGTCCATTTGCATTAGGAATGATTCTTGGAATAATTTCTTTAATTCTGATTATAATCACTAATAAAAGAACAGCTAAGAAGATGAAACTTCATATTTCTGAACTCGCAATTGTAAACGAGTTGTCTTTGACTATTGGTTTAATCATGCTTACAATTGGAAACTTTTTAGGTGGTCAGTGGGCAAATGAAAGCTGGGGAAGATATTGGGGGTGGGACCCCAAAGAGACTTGGGCACTAATTAGCATTCTTATTTATGCCTTTGTTCTTCATATGCGTTTTGTTCCTGGACTAAGAAGTAAATGGATTTTTAATTTAGCTTCAATTATTGCATTTGGAAGTATAATGATGACATACTTTGGTGTAAACTTTTACTTAACTGGATTACATTCATATGCAAGTGGTGATAAAGTAATTACTCCTAATTTTGTTTATTATTCGATTGCTTTAATAACTTTGCTTGGAGCTTTGTCTTATGGAAAAGCAAAAAAATATTTCTAAAAAAACTAGATGGTTAATTCTGTCAATATTAGGTGTGTTATTAGTAGGTGGTGGTTTATCTTTTTTAGGAGAAGCTATTATTGCAAAAACTCAGGACAAGGCATGGTTTTTGACAGGTACATTGTCGTTAGTATTGGTAAATTCTGGAATATGTTTAATAGTAAAGGCATCGGAAATAGATTCAAAAAATTAGTTTTTTTAAGTCTATTTTGTTCTACATTTAATTTTTCTCAAGATGGTAATACGGGCTCTACCTCACTTTTGGAAAAACCCGAATCGAACTTTAATTTACTACCTCCTGAAAAAACTGATGATATTGATTTATCTTTTTTAAACAAGCCCAATGAAAACAATAAAAGTATTGTTTTAAATAATGAAAATTTTATTAATCCTGGCGATAGTTACCTAAAAAAATTAAAAAAAGATTCCCCATTAACAGGAAATATGTATTTAGGAGATACGTACTTAGGTGATGTAAAAACTATTTCTAAAATTGCTAGAATTGTTTGTAGGGATTTTGAACATGAAGATGGTGATAGAGTCAAAATATTAGTAAACGATAATGAAGTAATATCAAACTTATTACTTAAAAATCAGTTCTTTGTTCTTGACTTACCACTTGTTCAGGGATTTAATAAAATTGACTTTACAGCACTAAATCAGGGCCAGTCTGGTCCAAATACTGCAGAATTAAGAGTATATGATGATACAGGTGCAAAAATTCTTGGTCAGCAATGGAATTTATCTACTGGCTCAACTGCAACCCTTATAATTGTCAAAGAAGATGATAAATTATATAGAAATTAAAAAAGCGACTTTGTTGCCGCTTTTTTATTTAGTTTTCTTTTCTAATAGAAATCCATTTCCAATAGGTATCGCTCCAAACATGCTCTCTTAAGGATAAATTTTTTATAATTTCATCATTATCAGAGTAATCATAAGTAGGTACTCTCTCGCTCATTAGCTCGCTGTTATTGTTATAAAAATCAGCTGTCAAGTAATTCCAACCAAGTCCCGAACCAACTGCGTCAACTCTTTTATGAAATGCCCAACCTTGTTTAGCGGATTCTTTTAAACCTTCTTTTAAACTAGATTCAAAATCTTCGTATTTCATAGCATTAATGGGTTTGACTTTCATGTAGTTCATTACAAGCATGCTGGGAACTGAGTCTGTTTTAAAATAAGCATCCTTCTCCACAGTCATTGTCCTATTAATAATTTTTCTTGATGCTGTATTTTTTGTTGAAAAACTTTCAAATTCCTCATCCGTCATTTCAGGAAATACAGATCTAATTCCCGGGTTAACATTTAAACTGTCTGGATGACTGACTAAAGTTGCAATCATTATTTGATGATTTGATTCCGGGGTGCTACCGGCTCTCCACCAAACATCCCATCCAATTATTGTTCCGTTGTTAGCTCTTTTTTGTGCAAGTGCCTTCCATTTTTCATTAAGTATCTCACCATAATTTTCGCCTTGAACAGGTTTAACATAGGTAAGTTGAACATAAGTGTTGTCTTGTCCAAAAGCAAAAAAGCTGAATAATAATATTAATGATAGTATTTTTTTCATAAAATTTAAATTTTGGTTATTACCAATTTTATGAAAAAATTTTCAAAATATTATAAAGATTTGAAAAAAATTAATCTTCTTTACAATCCTCTTCCAACTCTTTCAGTTCCTCTGCGCTATTAATTGTCAATGTTTCATCCTCGTAGATGACTTGAACAGGAAATATAATTTCAGGTTCTTCTGAAGTGTTATCATTTTCTCTATACCATCTTTCCAGTTTCTTCCAATCATCTTCAGTTTCAATGGTTAAAACCGTTCCATCAGGCATATTAAATGAAATAGGCAAAACAAATTTGTAGCATTCTTCCTCATTTTCTCTCTCATCATTGTCTTCTTTGCTATCGCATTCATCTTCAATTTTTTTAAACTCTTCTTTCGTGTTGACAGTTACCGCTTCCTCATCAATTATTAATTGAATAGGGAAAATTAATTCAGGTTCCTCTTGAGAATCTTTATTGTCATCATACCATTTTTCTAATTCCTCCCAATCTTCCTCCGTTTCAATAGTTAAAACAGATCCATCAGGCATACTAAATGAAACAGGCAGTACAAATTCATAACATTCTTCATTCTTTTCATCGTTTTCATCTTTGCATTCATTATCAATAAAATCAAGTAGCCTCTGAAATTCCTCATCATTGGAGATAGTAATTTCGTCGTCACCTATAATGACGTTAAATGGTAAAATAATTTCAGGTTTGTCATCTGAATCTTCATTTTCTTTGTACCAATTGTATAGTACTTTCCAATCTTCCTTGCTATCAATAGTTATAATTGAGCCATCAGGCATATTAAATGAAACAGGTAAAACAATTTCAAAACAAATTTCTTTTTCATCTTTATCTTCATCCTTATCCTCATCTTCTCTTTTGTTATTTTGCCCATCACCAATATTGATTGATGAAAAATAAACATCTAGTAGTGATGAAGTCATTTGTGAAAGAGATGTGATGTTTTGAGGAATATCTTCCGCCAAATCAATATCGTCTACACCAGTGTTTTGGCATGAAATAAAAAAGAAAAAAATTGGTAATAGCAAAGGCAGCTTTCTCATATAAATTATTTTGTACAAATTTAAAAAAATCAATTTAATTTTTAAGTCCATTTAAAAATCCATAAAAAGCTGGCTTTGGATTTAATTTTTCATCATATATACATGGCCAATCTTTAATTTTAAAAAAACGATTTATCCAAGTATCTCTATCATTAAATCCCCAAAAGGTTATTCCATATTGTTGTGACTTTGGAACTGTTTTTTTATAAATATTGACCAGTTCTTCATATTTAATTGCCTGTTGATTTAGCATTTCAGTAGTTATATTATTGTATGTTTGAATTCCACCTCCTTTGTTATCGTCATGTGAATTGAAAATAATGTCAACTTCTGAAAGATGAATTTGAAGCCCTGTGCTTGCTGCTCTTTTCAGTGTATATTCAATAATTTCATTTGGAATATCCATTCTTATGTGCATTTGAAAGCCAATTCCTGAAATAGGAACGTCTCGCTCAAGAAAGTCCTCAATCATTTTCATCATTGAGTTGAACTTTAATGTATCACGTTCAATGTTGAAATCATTATAAAAAAGTATGGCTTTTGGATCTGCTTTGTGAGCATATTTGAATGCTTTTTCAATATACTTTTTACCCATCGTTTTGTACCAAATACTTTCTTGTCTGAAGCCTGAGCCTTTAGTATTTAGACCTTCATTTACAACATCCCATCCATCAACCTTTCCCTTATATCTGCTTACATATTTATGGATGTACTCATTCATAAACTCTTCTAACCATTTAGGGTTTTTTTTTGCTTTTTTCTCAACCCATTTTGGAGTAGCACTATGCCAAATTAAAGTATGTCCAAAAAGTCTTTGATTGTTTGATTTTGTGTAATTGACAATGCTATCAACTCTTGACCATTGATAATTTCCTTCACTTGGAACAATTTGATACATTTTCATATCGTTACCAGCGGTGTAACTGTCGAAATGATGTTTCTGTAAATTTTGAATTTTTTCATCTTGCATAAATTGTACAAAGCGAATGGATGAACCTATGGGAAATTCTGAATTTTTTTTTAGAGAAGTTTCTTCAATGACTTGTCCAAAAGATAGTAATGGAATAAATAAAAAAAGTAATATTTTTTTCATTTAAATTTTGCTTAATAATATTAATATTTATTATAAATTCGCATTTCCTAAATGAATTGGTTTGAATGATTACTATGGTTGGTTTTCTTTCAGACCTTTTCGCTTTTATAGAACAGGTTTCTCATATCCACTTAAATAAAGTTAATTACTTTCCACTCGAGAAAATATATTAAAATGAAATAATTTGTTATCCTCCTCTACCTACTTTTCTAATCCCAGAAGATTTTGATTTATTGTTTTTATTTAAAAAGTTTTGTTTTGCACCCTTTTTTTTTGGTTGCTGTTTTTCAGTTCTATTACCAAAATATTTACTTGACATATTTTATTTTTTTATAAAATTAACAATTTAGTTCAAAAGGATTTTTTATAAAAAAAAGTTAGTAGCTATTAACAGCAAAATGATTTAAAAATCAATGATTTCTCAATGGTTTAAAATTTGAAAGTTTGATATTAAGTTTTAAATTAGTCGGAAAATAATTCAGGATGAAAAAACTATTTACACTTTTAGCATTAACTATCTCATTTAGTATGAATGCGCAAATGGACGATAATAGCGCAAATAACAACTCAGCAGGAGA
>MDTB01236300.1_pt1 | contig 13515 bp, 19 predicted proteins | sample 811161 | NCBI WGS metagenome assembly MDTB01 (sample SAMN05326650, study PRJNA326480) | marine metagenome | isolation source: seawater | place: Mediterranean Sea | collected 2009
AGTTTGATAGTTTTACATTAATTATCATCAAGGATTACGCAATAAATGAGTATAATAATGTTATAAAATTTATGAATTCTAAAAAAGATTCTCCAGCAAATTTAATTAGAAATTATGGAGTTGGTGCTCAAATTATTAAAAAACTTGGATTAAATAATTTAATTCTAGTAACTAAATCCAAAAAAAAGATAATAGGTCTAGATGGCTTTGGTATCAAAATTAAAAGACAAGAAATTTTTAAATGAAAACCTGTTTGATAGTTTATTCTGATTATTATAAAGATATTTCAAAATCTTTAGTAGATGGATCAATAAAAATCTTAAAAAAAAATAACATTAAATATGAATTATATTGCATTGATGGATCATTTGAAATTCCTCAATTAATAAATATTAAGTTAAAGTCAAAAAAATATTTCGCTGCCTTAGCCCTTGGATGTATTATAAAAGGACAAACACCACATTTCGATATTATTTCATCCAGTATATCAAATTCAATTATGGATTTATCTATAAAGTATTCATTACCAATAATGAATGGTGTGATTAATTGTTTAAATAAAAAGCAAGCAAAATTACGAAGTTCGTTAAAAAAAAATAAAGGTACTGAAGCGGCTAATGCACTTTTATCTGTTTTGAAAAACTTAAAATGAAATCTACGACCAGAGTCAAACTAGTTCAAAAAATTTATGAAAAGACAAATAATCCTGATGGGTCAATTGATTTTGGTAAGGACCCCTTTGTAAGACATATAAAAAAAGTTTTTAAAGGATATTTCGAAAAAAATGTAGAACTTGAACAATTATTAAATGATAATTTATCAGATAAACTAAGTATAAAAAATTTAGATATACTTTTAAAGATTATTATTAAGAGCTCAATTTACGAACTTAAATATTGTAATAAAATTCCATTTAAAGTTGTTATTGACCAATATTTAGACGTTACTGATAAATTTTACGGTAATGATCAAAAAAGGCTTGTAAATGGGGTCTTAGATAGTGCAGCTAAAGCTATAAAGTAAGCTATTTAAGTTGATTTTATCCTAAATTTTTGGCATTAGCCTTCCATTAAACCTAGAATATAAAGGAAAAAATCTAATGAACACAGCAGAAATAATTAACTATGTAATAATTTGTGGGGTAGCTGCAGTTGCATACGGTTGGCTTGCTAGTAAGCAAATTTTAAAAGCCGATGCAGGTAATAAAACTATGCAAGATATTGCCAGCGCTATTCAAGAAGGAGCGCAAGCGTATTTAAATAGACAATATAAAACTATAGCTATAGTTGGTGTTGTTGTATTGGTCTTAATTGGATATTTATTTAGTCCTTTAGTTGCAGCCGGATATTTAATTGGCGCAGCATTGTCGGGTGCTGCTGGTTACGTAGGAATGATCATTTCTGTTCGAGCAAACGTTAGAACTGCAGAAGCAAGCAGAAGAGGTTTAGCACAAGGTCTAAACATAGCATTTAAATCTGGTGCAGTTACTGGAATGCTGGTCGCAGGTTTGGCTTTACTGTCAATTACTGTTTATTATAAGTTTTTAATTGTTAACAATTCGTCTGAAAGAGAAATAATTGATGCTTTAGTTGCTTTAGGTTTTGGAGCATCACTTATATCTATTTTTGCAAGACTAGGTGGAGGTATTTTTACTAAAGGCGCTGATGTAGGAGCTGATTTAGTTGGGAAAGTAGAAGCTGGTATCCCCGAGGACGACCCTAGAAATCCCGCTGTTATAGCTGATAATGTGGGAGATAACGTTGGAGATTGTGCAGGTATGGCTGCCGACTTATTTGAAACTTACGCTGTTACAGTTGTGGCAACTATGGTCTTGGCATCAATTTTTTTCACAGGGGACCAAAGCATGATGGTTTATCCTTTAGCGATAGGCGGTGTTTGTATTCTAACATCAATTATTGGTACTTTTTTTGTAAGACTTGGAAGAAGTAAAAATATTATGGGCGCTCTTTATAAAGGATTTGTTGCTACATCTTTATTATCTTTAGCAGCAATACATCCAGTTACAGATTATGTTATTGGATTAGAAAAAGTTTTTAAAGTTGCTGGTCAGACATTTTCTGGAAACGATTTATTTTATTGTGCGGTAATTGGTTTGGTTATTACTGGATTAATTATTTGGGTTACTGAGTATTATACCGGAACTAATTATAGACCGGTTAAATCTGTTGCTCAATCTTCAACAACCGGCCACGGTACCAATGTAATCCAAGGTTTAGCTATATCTATGGAAGCCACTGCATTGCCAGCTTTAATAATTGTTGTAGGTATCATCTCAACATATACACTTGCTGGTCTATTTGGTATTGCTATCGCTGTAACAAGTATGCTTGCATTAACTGGTATGGTTGTAGCTTTAGATGCATATGGACCTGTTACTGATAATGCTGGCGGTATTGCAGAAATGTCTAAATTACCGAAAAGCGTGAGAAAAACAACAGATGCACTAGATGCAGTTGGCAATACTACTAAAGCGGTTACCAAAGGCTACGCCATAGGTTCAGCCGGACTTGGCGCGCTAGTTTTATTTGCAGCGTATACTGAAGATATAAAATATTTTTCAGCTCAAAGTGATTCATCTTTAAGTGGAATAGAAGTTAATTTCGATCTGTCTAACCCCTACGTAGTAGTTGGACTTTTACTAGGTGGATTATTACCATATTTATTTGGATCGATGGGCATGCAAGCAGTTGGAAGAGCAGGTGGAGCTGTAGTTAACGAGGTAAGAAGGCAATTTAGAAAAATGCCAGGAATAATGAAAAGAAAACAAAAGCCTGATTATGCCAAGGCTGTTGATCTTTTAACTAAGGCAGCAATTAAAGAAATGATTGTACCATCGTTATTACCAGTATTATCTCCAATTATTGTTTACTTTCTTGTTTTAAATATTGCAGATCAATCATCAGCATTATCCGCGTTAGGTGCAATGTTGCTAGGAGTTATTGTTACCGGACTATTTGTAGCTATATCAATGACAGCTGGTGGCGGTGCATGGGATAATGCAAAAAAATATATTGAAGATGGAAAATTTGGTGGAAAAGGTTCCGAAGCTCATAAAGCAGCTGTAACAGGTGATACTGTTGGCGATCCTTATAAAGATACCGCAGGGCCCGCTGTAAACCCAATGATTAAAATTACTAACATCGTAGCACTTATGCTTCTGGCTTTAATTGCTCATTAGTTTTATTAATCTTTTGTTTGAAATTTTTTCCTTGCATTCTCCATTCTTTTTCGCGTAGAGCTTAAAAGGTTTTTGGAGAATGTATCTTTTACGCCAAGAGATCTAGTTTTTTCTTTTGCAAATTTAATTTTTTTCATATCCTCTAAAGTAAAAAAGTCCACACTTTTAACAATTCCTTTTTCATTAAAATAAATTTCTGCGTAATCATTTACATATATATTCCTTTTACCATATTTTGTTTTTGTTTCCCTTACTTCAAAATATGCCCATCTATTTTCTATTTTATCAATTACTGGAATTGGACCTAAAATTTTAATAATATCATTTTTGTTTGTTTCATTTTTTTTTATTAATAGAGTTTTATTCTTTAAATTTGAAACGCCATGTACATTATCTATTTTATTTAATGTGCAAGATGTGGTTATTAATGTTAAAGTAAAAATAAATAAAAATTTATAAATGAACATAAGCAATCTATACAACAAAATCTTACAGGAATCTAGAAATCCAGTTATATTCAACGAGTATATTGAAGATAATTTAAACTATAAAATATTAATTTTTATGATTTTTGTATCGAAAATTTTCAATAAAATTGAAAAATCAGATAGTAATTATCAAAAATTTTTTGATTATATTTTTAATAGAATTGAAACTGATTTAAGAGAACTTGGTTATGGTGATATGTCTGTAAATAAAAAAATGAAAGTTGTTGTTACAAAATTTTATTCAATCCTACTTGATTTTAAAAATTTTATTCAAATTTCAGAATCTACAAGACATATTATTATAAGAAAATATTTTAAAGACATAAGAAAAATTGATGATTTCTGTGAGTTTTTAATTAATTATTTATCTATTGATTATGTTTGATATAATGTTAATTAAGATTTAACAAAAAATTATGGCAGTACCTAAACGAAAATTATCAGTATCCAGACGGGGAAAAAGAAGATCGCATCTCGCAGTAAAATTTAAAAATGTTGTAGAGGATAAAAAAAGCGGTGAGTTCAGATTATCACATCATATTGATGTCAAAACTGGAATGTATAACGGTAAACAAATATATAAGCCTAAAAATTAAATCATAAATGACAAAAAAATTTAGTATTGCAGTTGATGCAATGGGAGGGGATAATGCACCTGATAAAGTCTTAGAAGGTATAAATCTTTTATTTAAAAATAAAGTAAATATACACGTAGATATTTTTGGTAATAAAGATTTAATTTTAAAATTAATTAAGAAATATAAATATTTAAATAAAGACAACTTTAATATTACACACTCACCAGATATTGTCCCGGGTGATGTTTCTGTTAGAGACGCAATTAAATTAGGCAAACAGACTAGTATGTGGATGGCAATAGATTCAGTAAAAGAAGGAAAAAATGATATAATTGTTTCTTCTGGAAATACAGGTGCGCTATTAATTATGTCAAAATTAATTTTGAAAATGATTGATGGTGTTGATAAACCGGCACTGGCCGCTATATGGCCAAATTTTAAAAACTATAGCATAGTATTAGATTTAGGTGCAAATGTAGAATGTACTGAAAATAATCTTATTGAGTTTTCAATATTAGGTTCTGAACTATATAGAACTATTTATGGTAAGAATGAAGTCGTGACTGGATTATTAAATATAGGATCTGAAGAAATCAAAGGTAATGAATCAATAAAAAACGCTCATTTAAAATTACAAGAAGCTAAAAATTTAAATTTTATTTACAAAGGTTACATAGAGGGAAATGAAATTAAAAATGGAGATGCACAAGTTATTGTGACAGACGGATTTACAGGGAATGTAGCATTAAAAACAGCTGAAGGTACTGCAAATTTTATTACTTCAGAAATAAAAAAATCATTTTCAAGTTCATTCCTGTCAAAAATTGGATATTTGTTTAGTTATTTTGCTTTTAAAGAGATTAAAAAAAAATTAGATCCTAGAAAATATAATGGTGCAATATTTTTAGGTTTAAATGCACCTGTTATTAAAAGCCATGGTGGTGCTGATGCATTTGCCTTTTATAATTCCCTAAATTTGTCATATCAAATTATTAATGGTAATCTTATTAATAAAATTAAAAATAATTTTATTAATAATAATGTCCAACAATCTAACAAGGCAGAATCTTTATGATTTGACACATAAAGAGCTGGGGATATCAAAGAGTGAGTGTATAATTTTTGTGGACTCAATCTTTGAAATTCTAATAAAGAATTTTGAAGCCGGTAATAAAGTCAAGATTTCATTGTTTGGTTCTTTTGAAATTAAGCAAAAAAAAACACGCATCGGTCGAAACCCTAAAACATTAGAAGAAAAAGAAATATCATCACGAAAAGTAGTTACTTTTAAACCATCTAAATTTTTATCAAAAAAAATAAACAGACAATGAAATCAAGAGATTCATATAAAACAATTGGTGAAGTTTGTGACATTGTAGGCTTAACTGATAATGAAACTGGAAAGAGAAAAACGTACGTCTTAAGATTTTGGGAAAAACACTTTAAAGAATTAAAACCCTCGCTTATTTATAAAAAGCGACGATATTATTCAAATAAAAATATCGAATATATTAAAAAAATAAAAAAATTACTAAAAGAGGACGGATACACAATTAAAGGCTCCAAAAAATTATTAAAGAACAATAATAACCTGGTTGACAGTTATTCTGATGATAATATAAGCGAACAGAAAGTAATTAATTTAAAAAATAAAATAAAACATTTAAAAAAATATTTGAATGGCTAAAAAAAGTTCTATAAAAGTTAGACTAGTTCCAGAAGAAAAACCAAATAGCAAACACTTTTATTATGCGTACAAACCAACAGCTGGAGAAAAAGCGAAGGAAAAGTTAAAGTTAAAAAAGTACAATCCAGCTACACGAAGACATGAGTGGTTCGTAGAAAAAAAGTTACCACCTCACAGTAAATAACTATTTATACTTTATTTTTTCCAGTTTTATGAAAGATTTGATCATTGTTGACCATATGTTTTTTATAATAAAGCCTTCTAAATTTTGTTTTTTACCTTTTGTTATTAAGATTTTTATCATTTTAGAAATTCTTTGATGATCAACTATTTTATTTTTAGGTTTGATTTTTATAACTTTTAATACTTCTTTGCGTCTTTGCGACAGTATTTTTAAAATTTTAAAATCCAATTTGTCAATATTGTTCCTAATTATTTGTAAATTTTTTTCAGGTGACAATTTGCTTATTTTTTTTTTCATTAAAAATATATACCTAAAACTATGCTTCAAATATATCAAAAAAAAGATATTTTTTACTGGTTACTAACCTCATGCTTATTATTAATATTACTTATTTGGGTTGGGGGCCTAACACGTCTTACTGGCTCAGGATTGTCGATTACCGAATGGGAAATATTTAGTGGTATTTTGCCTCCTTTAAGTGAAAAAAGATGGGGTGAGTATTTTAAGCTATATAAACAAATACCTGAGTATCAAGAAATTAATTACGGCATGAGCTTGAATGAATTTAAATTTATTTTTTGGTGGGAATATTTTCATAGAGTTTTGGCAAGGTTTTTAGTTCTAATTTATATTGTTCCTCTTATTTATTTTTTAGTCAAAAAAAAAATAGAAAAAAATAAAACTTATTTTTTTTTAATTATTTTTTTACTTTTTTTACTACAAGGGTTTATGGGTTGGTATATGGTTAAAAGTGGGCTTGTATCAGAAACTGATGTTTCTCATTACAGGCTTGCTGCCCATCTCTCTTTAGCCTTTATAATTTATTCAATGATGTTTTGGTCTTTATTAAATTACAATAATAAACTTTTATTCAATTTTAGAACTGGTACTTTTTTAATATTTTTTTTAGTTCTGTTTGTTTTAATACAAATTATATGGGGAGCATTTACATCTGGATTAAATGCTGGTTTGCTATACCAAACTTGGCCACTTATGAATGACAATTTTATTGCTGATGACATTGTTTTTAAAAATATTTTCTCATTAATGTCATTTAATAATGCATCATATGTTCAGTTGTTACATCGTTTTTTAGCTTATTTTATTATTTTTTATTCAATACTAATTTATTTTTTTTATTTTAAAAAAAATAATATTATCAAACCTTTCAGGTTAATATTTGTTGCAATTGGTATACAGGTAGTCTTGGGTATTTTAACTTTATTAAGTGGTTTAAATATGTACTTGGCAAGTTTACATCAGATGGGATCAGTTTTTTTAATATCTTGTTCGATTTACGTGTTATTTTACATCAATAATCCACAAAACTTAATTGACAGTTAAGACTATAAACAGTAATTACCAACATTCAACATGACAGATTTTATTAGAAAAAGTGAATTGCTAAATAAGTGGTATCATATTGATGCTACGAACGTTGTTGTGGGCAGATTAGCTGCAGAAATTACAAAAATTTTAAGAGGCAAAAATAAAGCCACATACACTCCAAATATGGATAATGGTGATTTTGTTATAGTGACTAATGTAGGAAAAATTAAATTCACAGGTAAAAAATTTACAGATAAAAAATATTATAAGCATACCGGTTGGCCCGGTGGTTTAAAGGAAAGAACTCCAAGTAATTTTAAAGAAAAAAATAAACCAGAGGAAGTCTTAAAACTTGCTGTTAAAAGAATGCTTCCAAGAGGTCCACTGTCAAAAAAACAATTAACAAAATTAAAAATTTATGCTTCAGAAAGTCATCCACATGATGCGCAAAAAGTCGAAAATATTGATTTTGGAAAACTAAATAAAAAAAATATAAGAAATAATTAAAATGAGCTCCGAAGTAGTTAAAATTTCTAAAGACGCGGTATACGCCACAGGCAAAAGAAAAGATGCAGTAGCTAGAGTTTGGATGTTAAAAGGCTCAGGTAAAATTTTTGTTAATGGTAAAGTTTATTCTCAATATTTTAAAAGACCCATTCATCAATTAGCTATTGAAAAACCTTTGAGTATCACTAAATCAAAAGAAATATTTGATATTGTATGTACTGTCAAAGGGGGCGGTATGAGTGGTCAGGCGGGTGCTGTAACTCACGGTATTTCTAAAGCTTTAGTTGGAACATCACCAGATACTAGAAAAATTATCAAAAAAAACAAAATGTTAACCAGAGATTCTCGAACAGTTGAACGTAAAAAACCTGGACAAAGAAAAGCAAGAAGAAAGTTCCAGTTTTCTAAAAGATAATAAGCTTTTAGTTTTTTATTGTTTTAAAATCAAACACATTTAAATTTGAAGATATGAATAAGTTAGACATTGCTATTGCAGGAGCGACTGGTTTTGTAGGTTTAGAATTAATTAAAAAAATTTATGAACATCCTTTTGCTAATATTAAATATTTGTTTGTAAAGGATAGCATCGATGAAGATATTTATAAAAATTTACCAAAAAAAATAACTAACTTACCCAAGTTGAAAAAGATTGATTTAAACTTGATAAATGAATGCGATGTTTTTTTCTCTTCTTTACCACATTCGCAATTACACAAAATAGCAAAGGATATATCTTCTGAGGTTGTTATAGATTTATCTGCAGATTTTAGATTCCCAAATATTAAAACATATGAAAAATGGTATAATGTAAAACATGAAAGTTCAAGTATACAAAAAAATGCAGTCTATGGTTTGTCAGAAATTTATAGAGAAAGTATTAAAAATAGTAATTTGATATCTTGTCCCGGTTGTTATCCGACATCAATATTAATTCCATTAATCCCATTGTTAAAAAATAAAATTATCGAGTTAGATAATATTATAGCAGATAGTAAATCTGGATATTCTGGAGCTGGAAAAAAAATTAATAATAATAAAGATTACCCAAATCTTGATGAAAATATTGCTATTTATGGAGTTGGTTATCATAGACATATTCCAGAAATAAATTTTTACTCTTCGCAGTTTTCAGATGAGACTTTGGAAATTTCTTTTTCACCTCATCTGATACCAACTTTTAGAGGAATGCTCTCTACTATTTATGTAAAATCAAAAAAAAATATTAATCAAATTTATGAAGTTATAAACAAATTTTATAAAAATGATGAATTTATCAAAATTTTTAAATCTAAAATGATAAATACTGATCAAGTCATTAATACAAATAACGTTAATATTTCTATTAACAGTAGCAATATAAAGGACCAATTTGTTATATCATCAAGTATTGATAATTTGTTAAAAGGAGCTGCTGGGCAGGCAATTCAAAATTTTAATATTAGATTTGGTTTTGATGAACAATTAGGATTAGTTTAATGAAAGAATTTAATTTAGCTATAATTGGTTTAGGTAATATCGGTCTTGAAGTTTACAAAAATATAAAAAAAATGCATCAGATATTAGAAAAAAAACTGGGTTTAAATTAAATATTGCTCGCGTATGCGCAAAAAATATTAGAAAAAATAGAGGCGTAAAATTCTCCAAAAGTATTTTAGAAAAAAACATTGTTAAAATTATCAACAATCCTGAAATTGACATTATCGTTGAACTTATTGGTGGCTCTGAAGGTGTTGCAAAAAAAGTTGTGTTTGACTCAATAAAAAAAAATAAACATGTTGTGACTGCCAATAAGTCATTAATTTCAAAACATGGTGATTATTTATCTATTTTGACCGAGAAGCATGGTGTAAATCTATTGTTCGAAGCAGCAGTAGGCGGCGGTATACCAATTATAAGATCAATTAAACAAGGTCTTATAGCAAATAGAATAAATCATATTTATGGAATATTAAATGGAACAACAAATTTCATATTAACCGAAATGGAAAAAAGAAATGAAAATTTCCAGACCATTTTGAAAGAGGCGCAAAAACTAGGCTATGCTGAGTCAAACCCTACAGCTGATGTAGATGGTTTTGACGCAGCAGATAAAATATCAATTTTAAGCTCAATTGGATTTGGATCTAAAATTATTAATAAAGGTTTTTTAATTGAAGGTATCCGTAATATTGAAATAGAAGATATAAAATTTGCTAAATCGTTAGGTTATAAAATAAAACTATTAGCAATTGCTGAGAAAATTGGCAACAAAGTAAAACAACGTGTTCACCCATGTTTAATTCCAAATGATTTAGATGTTGCAAATATAGATGATGTTATTAACGCCGTCGTAGTTGACGGTCATCCAATTGGAAGAACAATATATGAGGGACCTGGTGCTGGAAAAGGACCAACCTCGTCTGCAGTAATTTCTGACATCACCTCTATAATGTTAGGAAATGATGAGTTTTCTTTTGGTTTGGCTCCATCTGCAAAGAAAAAGATGGACCTAATCAATTTTGATAATCATATTTCTAGATATTATATCAGATTTTTAACAAAGGATATATCTGGTGTTTTATCCAAAATAACTTCAGCATTAGCAAAAAACAAAATTAGTGTCGCTAATTTATTGCAACCCCCAACAAAATCTGGTGCAGCCAATATAATGTTAATTACGCATGCATCAAAAGAAATAAATATTAAAAAAGTAGTCAAAAATTTGTCATCTCATAAAAAATTATTTAAAAAAATAGTTATGATAAGAGTTAGGGATTTAAAAAAACTTTAATGTTAGATCCAAAATTATTAGATCAAATTATTGATGTAGCTGCTGTTGCCGCTTATAAATCCTCATTATTTAAAGGTAAAGGAGATAAAAACGCTGCTGATCAAGCTGCAGTTGATGCCATGAGAACTCAATTAAATAGTATGAATATCAAAGGCAAAGTTGTTATTGGTGAAGGGGAAATGGATGAGGCCCCAATGCTGTATATTGGTGAGACTTTAGGTAAATCCAGTTATCCTAAGATAGATATTGCCGTTGATCCATTGGATGGAACGAGGTTAGCAGCAGAAAATCAACCAAACGCTATATCAGTGATTTCAATTTCAGAGGATGGTATGCTTTTGCAAGCTCCAGATACGTATATGGACAAAATTTCGGTTGGTCCCAATCTTCCAGAAAATATTGTTGATCTGGATGAGGATATAAAAAAAAATATTAAAAATTTAGCCAAAGCTAAAAAAAAAAATATAGAAGATATTTGTATTTGCATATTAGAGAGAGAAAGACACAATCATTTTATTGAAGGCGCTAAATCTTTAGGTTCAAAACTAAAACTAATTTCAGACGGTGATGTTGCCGGATCTATATATTCGGCATTAGAAAATTCTAAAGTTGATATGTATCTTGGTATAGGAGGCGCACCTGAAGGAGTTTTAGCTGCCTCAGCTATTAAATGTCTTGGTGGACAATTTCAAGCAAGATTAAAAATTCAAAATGATGAAGAAATTAAAAGAGCTACAAATCTTGGTATTCAAGATTTTGATAAAAAATATTATTTAGATGATTTAGTTAAAGGTGATGTAATTTTTTGTTCTTCAGGCGTAACAGATGGTGAATTAGTTTCTGGGGTAAAATTAAAAGACAAAGAATATGAAACAGAAACTTTTGCTTTACATTATTCTCAAAAATTTTTTCAAAAAGTAAAAAAAATATATCGGTTATGAAAAATCCCTCTGTTCAAGGAAAAGAGTGGGTAATAAAAAATTATGATAATAACCTCTTGGAACTTATTTCTAATAAATATGATCTTGATTTTTTTATTGCAAAACTACTTTCTATTAAGGGGTTCAAAGAGCATGAAGTTGAAAGTTTTTTAGAACCTAAGATTAAAAATTATTTACCTAATCCATTTCACTTTAAAGATTGTAATGAAGGTGTAAATATTATTTATAAACACATTAATAATAATAGTAAAATTTGCATCTTTGGAGATTATGATGTTGATGGCGCAACATCTGCTGGAATGATGTCGTTGTATTTAAAAAAGTTAAATATTAATTTTTCAGTTTTTATTCCCGATCGACAAAAGGATGGTTACGGACCATCTATTGAAACTTTTAAAAATATAATGAGAGACAATATAAATTTAATAATAACATTAGATTGTGGAACGACATCTTTTGAAGCTATAAAGTTTGCAAAGGATAATAATATAGATGTCGTGGTTATTGATCACCACAAATCACAAGAAAAACTACCAATCGCTGATGCATTAATTAACCCAAATCGTTTAGATGAAAATGATGAATATTATTATCTCTGTGCGGCTGGGGTACTTTTTGTATTTCTCGCGGGTTTAAATAAGTTTTTGAGAGAAAAAAAATATTTTGAATTAAAGGATATAAATGAACCAAATTTGTTTGAATTTTTAGATTTGGTGATGCTGGGGACTGTTTGTGATGTAGTCCCACTAATAAGTTTAAATAGGGCCTTCGTTTACCAAGGGCTTAAAATAGCCGCTAAAAGAAATAACCTTGGTTTAAAAACATTAACCGATTATTCTAAAATTAATAAAAAATTATCAACTTATGAAATTGGATATGTATTAGGACCAAAGATCAATGCCGGTGGTAGAATAGGAAAATCTAATTTAGGATATAAGCTATTAACCACAGAAGATGCTGAAACAGCGTATTTAATATCAAGTGAACTTAATAGTCTTAACTTAAAAAGAAAAAATCTCGAAAGCAATATTATTGATGAGGCAATTAGCTTAGTTGATAAACAAAAATTAGAGGACATAATATTTCTTGTTAAAAAGGATTGGCATGAAGGACTAATTGGTATTGTTGCCAGCAGATTAAAAGAACATTACAATAGACCAGCTTTTATACTTTCACAAAATGGAAGAATATGCAAAGGATCTGCTAGATCTATTTTTGGTTTTGACATTGGATTGGCAATTACAAAGTGCAAACAGATGAATCTTTTGATAAAGGGTGGGGGGCACCCAATGGCGGGTGGTTTTAGTGTAGAGTATGATAAGTTAAATGAATTTAAAATTGAATTATTAAAAATCTATAATAAATCTAAAAGAGATAATAATAACTTTTTTTTTATAGACTCATATTTGGAAAGCTCAGCAATTAATAATGAGTTAATAAAAAAAATAAATACCCTTGAACCTTACGGATCTGGGAACAAGGAACCAGTCTTTGCTTTTGAAAATTTTAAAGTTTGCAAGGTAATAGAAACTAATAATAATCATGTGAAGGTTGTAATCCAAAAAGGATCCTTTTATTTGAATGCAATTTGTTTCAATTCAAAAAATAAAGATATTGGAAATTATTTACTAAATTATAAAAAAAATTTTAATGTCGCAGGTAAAATTAAGCTAAATGAATGGAATGGTAAAACAAATATTGAGCTAATAATTGAAGATATTCAATTAATAAATTAGTTTTTTTTATTGATATTATAACAATATTAAATAAAAGGATTAAATTCCGGTCCCTTCGTCTATCGGTTAGGACACATGGTTTTCATCCATGAAAGA
>MDTB01238511.1_pt1 | contig 13514 bp, 15 predicted proteins | sample 811161 | NCBI WGS metagenome assembly MDTB01 (sample SAMN05326650, study PRJNA326480) | marine metagenome | isolation source: seawater | place: Mediterranean Sea | collected 2009
TGTCTTTTCCTATAGATCACGAATTTTCTAGAGAACTATACAGATTATTTAGCCCTGACAAATAATTTTTTTGACAAGATTATTATATAAAATATAAATAAAATATATGTCATCCAATATAAAGATTTCACCTTCCATTTTATCAGCCGATTTTAGTAAGCTGGGTGAAGAAATAATTTCATTGGATAAGGCTGGAGCTGATTATATACATGTAGATGTGATGGATGGACACTTTGTTCCTAATATTACTATTGGACCAGAAATTATAAAAAAATTAAGACCTGTAACTAAAAAGATTTTTGATGTTCATTTAATGATAGAGCCGGTTGACAAATATGTTAAAGACTTTGCTGACGCTGGAGCAGATATTATTACTTTTCATCCAGAAGCAACTCCAGATACGGAAGAAACGATCAATCTAATAAAAAAATTTAATAAAAAAGTTGGAATATCTCTAAAACCAAGGTCTGATATCAGTTTGGTTGAAAAATATCTCGATAGGATTGATTTAATTTTAATCATGAGTGTAGAACCAGGATTTGCAGGTCAAAAATTCATGCCTGAGGTTTTGCCGAAACTAAAAAAACTAAAAGAGATAATCGCTAAAAAGAATTTGAAAGTTGATCTTGAAATTGATGGCGGTATAAACTTTGAAAATTGTAAAACTGCCATAAATGCTGGTGCTAATGTTTTAGTTTCGGGTTCAACTATTTTTAAACAGAATGATGGGGACTTAAAAAAAAATATTAGCTTATTAAGATCGATTTAATAAAATGATGAGTCTTAAAACTGCTTATTACTACATTTTAGCAGTCAAAATAAATTTAACAAAATTTTTAAAAAAAATTTATTTCTCAACAGGATTTTATAATAGATCTTTAATTTCAAAAATACCAGGCCAATTCTTTTTTTTTCCTAATCCATTCTTAATGTCTTCATTTACAAACTACAGGAAATTTGCATTTCAAATTAATAATCTTGATCCAAATAATTTTTGGAATCAAAGATATTCACCCAAAGAAAAAAAGGAATTACACAATTTTCTATGGCTAAGTTCAATTGATCGTAAAGATAATGCTTATACTCTAAGAAAAATTATATCATTGTGGAATTTAAGCAATCTAAAATATAAATCTATAATTTGGGAAACAAGTGTAATAAGTAAAAGAATAATAAGTTGGATCCTTAATGCGGATATAATTTTGAAAAATGCAAATTTTGATTTTAAAAGAAATTTTATTGAGTCCATTGTAATTCAGACAAATCATTTAAGAAAAAATTTTAAGTTTGAGACGGACCATCAGAAAAAAATAGAGGTAATTTCTGCTCTTATTTTATCAGGGATAGTATTTAAAGAATATCATGAAAATTACGAATATAGTTTAAAAGAGTTAGAAAAATTAATTAGAACTTTTTTTGATGATAGGGGTTTTCCATTGACAAGAAATCCTTCTGACCTTTTGAATTGCATAAAATATTTTTTGTTAATCAAAGAAGTTATAAAAGATGCACAAAAATATGTTCCGGATTATTTAGATAATATACTTGAAAAAAATTTAGAGTGTTTAAAACAAATAACTACTCCAATTAATAATCTTCCGTTATTTAATGGGTCTTTTGAGGATGATCTTACGAATTTTTATGATTATATAGATCATTTCAAAATTAAAATCAAAAAACCAAAAGTTAATTCAGGTAGCATTCATGTAATTAAAAATAGAAAAGATGTTATTTATTTTGAAGCAGGTGATCCACCAAAAAAGAATTATTCATCTTGTTATCAGTCTGGGCCCTTGTCTTTTGAATATTTTTACGATGATCATAAAATAATTACAAATAGTGGCTTTGGCGTTAATATTTCAAATAAAGCCAGACTCTTAAGTAGATTTACATCGTCTCAGTCTGCCTTATGTTTGAATGATACTTCTATTGTAGGATTTGAAAAAAGTAATGTGATGAATAATGCATATGGTTTTTTAATTAAAAGAGAATTTAAAATTTTGGATTTCGAACACAAAAATAACCTCGGCGAAATTCAAGTTAAAGCCGGTCATGATGCGTACCTCACAAATTTTGGATGTATACATAACAGAGCTATTGGCATTGATAAAATTAATAGCAAAATTGTAGGAAGAGATAAACTTTCTCGGAAAGGTAAAAATTCTAAAATTAAATACGATATCCGTTTTCATCTATACCCAGGACTTACTGCTACTCAAACTATAGGTGGAAATACTTTACTTATTCAGATAAATAAAAATAAGGCATTGTTATTCGCTACGAACGAAAAAAACTTAAAAGTTGAAAAAAGTATTTTTTTTGGAGGCCAGAAGGTGTTAGATAATTATTGTATAGTAATTTCAGGTGTCATGGAAAATAATGAAAAAACAGTTAATTGGGAAATAATAAAAAAATTGTAAAATGAGTAAAATTAAAAACGCTCTAATATCCGTATCTGATAAAGAAAACCTAGAAGCAATTTTGCAGGTTTTGAAAAAAAACAAAGTAAACATCATAAGTTCAGGAGGGACCTATAAACATATTCAAAAATTAGGTTTTAAATGTAAAGAGGTTTCAGAATTTACTGGATTTAAAGAAATGTTAGATGGAAGAGTAAAAACCTTACATCCTAAGATCCACTCAGGAATTCTTTTTAATAGAGACAAAAAAATACATAGAAAACAAATGCAAAATGAGCAATTTAAAGCAATAGATTTGGTAATTGTAAATTTCTATCCATTTGAAACGACAATTAAAAAAACCACAAATAGAGAAAAAATTATTGAAAATATTGATATTGGTGGTCCAAGCATGGTTAGAGCAGCTGCGAAAAACTTTAAACACGTAACAATTATAACTGACAAAAAAGACTACATAGAGTTAATTAAAGAATTAAAAAAACTTAAAGGTAAAACAACTTTTAAGTTTAGACAAAAAATGGCGAGCAAGGCTTATAGTTTAACAGCTTATTATGATGCCATAGTTTCTGAATGGTTTAATGGGGATATTGGTTTGGATTTTCCTGAAAAAAAAATATTCTTTGGAAAAAAGATTAATCAATTAAGATACGGAGAAAATCCTCATCAAAAGAGCTCGATATATATAAATAATCTCAGAAGTGATGACATTAAGTTAAAACAATTAAGTGGTAAGGATTTAAGTTACAATAATTATAATGATATATATTCAGGTCTTGACATATTATTTTCTAATTTGACGTTACCATCTACAGTAATAATAAAACATGCTAACCCATGCGGTGTATCTTCAAATATTTCTAGTTTTCAATCATTTTTAAATGCTCTGGCTAGTGATCCAATAAGTGCTTTTGGAGGAATAGTAGCCTGCAATTACAAGATAAGCAATAAAATCGCTAAGGAAATTAATAAAACTTTTTTTGAAGTAATTTTAGCAAAAGGTTTTGATAAAAAAGCTTTAAGAATATTAAAAAAGAAAAAAAATATGAGAGTAATTGATATTTCCAAATTCAGATATGACTCTAGAACGTCATGTAAGTTTTTTGATAATTCTTTTCTTTTACAGGAGAAAGATGAAATAGTTTTTCACAAAAAGAAATTGAAGTGCGTAACAAAAAATAAACCTTCTAGAAAAGAACTAAAAGACATAGAATTTGCTTTTAGAGTTTGTAAATATGTTAAATCAAATGCTATTGTAATTGTAAAAGACAACTCGACTATTGGAATTGGTGCTGGTCAACAAAATAGACTGGACAGTTGTAAATTAGCTACTCAGAAAGCAAGAAAATTTCAGCCTAAACATCTTGTTAATTCTATAGCTGCCTCAGACGCTTTTTTCCCATTTGCAGATGGAATAAAAACTTTAATCAACGCTGGTGTAAAGACAATTGTTCAACCCGGCGGGTCTATAAGAGATAAAGAGGTTATCGAGGCTGCAAATAAAGCTAAAATTAAAATGGTATTTACTGGGATAAGACATTTCAATCATTAGTTAAATTTTATCAATTTTAGCAGCCAATATGAAATCACTCTCAGCTAAACCTTTTATGGCATGTGTTGAAATTTTAATTTTGGCATAGCCCCACCCAAAAATAATATCAGGGTGATGACCCTCCGTTTCAGCGATTTTCCCAACGTTTAAAATAAATTTTTCACTCTCAACGTAGTTACTAAACTTAAAGTTTTTTTCGATATAATAATTATTTTTACTGTCTTTAAGAACATCCCACCCATCAATTTTTTTTAAGTATTTATGGATTTCCTTAATATCAAATGCTGGAATGCCACCTTCACATGGTATACATTTTTTATTAGCTAAATCTTCCATATTTAATCTTTCTTGGAGCGGGCAAAGGGACTTGAACCCTCGACCTTCTCGTTGGCAACGAGACGCTCTACCACTGAGCTATGCCCGCAAATTAATTATTTAGTATAATTAATTTATTCGTCAACGTAAACAGATACTAATTTTTAACCTATTTCTTCGCATATTATTACAAATTGACAGTCCTAATTTTTTGATCATATAATTATGAATATGGAGAAAAAATTTCCCAAGCAAATACCAGTATTCCCATTAAGTGGGGTTATCTATTTTCCAAAGACAAACTTGCCATTGAATATTTTTGAAGAAAGATATTTGGAGCTTGTAAATGATTGCTTCAGAAATGATAAATTGATGGGCATGGTACAATCCAAGAAAGAGAACAGTCTTGTTTATAAAGTCGGGTGTTTAGGTAAAATTAGTGATTACCAAGAAACATCTGATGGAAGAGTATTGATAAATTTAACTGGTATAACAAGATTTGAAATCAAAAAAGAAATATCAAACGAGAAAAAATACCGGGAGTTTGAAGTTGATTATAAGAAATTTTATGGCGATTTATTAGACATAGATAAAATTGATATTTCTTATGATAAAAATAATTTCATGTCAAAAATAAAAAAATTCTTTGAAAAAAATGGACTTATGATCAATTGGAAAGAATTTGAAAAACTCAATGAGCCACAACAAATAAATACATTATCTATGATTGCGCCAATATCAAATGAGGAAAAACAGAAGCTTTTAGAAACAATAGGTTTGAAAGAAAAAACAAATACTTTATTGGATATAATTAAATTTTACTCTTACGATAATAAGTCCGTTGATATTGATACTATTCAGTAAACTAAAAATTGAATTTAACTAATTTGATTTATTCATTGAATTAAAAAAATCTGAGTTATTTTTTGTATCCTTTATCTTAGATATTAGAAACTCAATTCCATCCATAGTGCCCATTGGACTTATAATTCTTCTTAACACATTCATTTTTGAAAGATCGTCTTTTGCAAAAAGAAGTTCTTCTCTCCTAGTTCCAGATCTTGTTATGTCTAGTGCAGGATAAATTCTTTTATCTGCTACTTTTCTATCTAAAATTAGCTCAGAATTTCCGGTTCCTTTAAATTCCTCAAAAATTACTTCATCCATTCTACTTCCAGTGTCTATAAGAGCAGTAGAAATTATAGTTAATGACCCGCCCTGTTCTACGTTTCTTGCTGCACCAAAAAATCTTTTTGGCCTTTGTAATGCATTAGCATCAACTCCACCTGTAAGAACTTTTCCGGAACTTGGAACCACAGCATTATAAGCTCTTCCTAATCTTGTAATAGAATCCAACAAAATCACAACGTCCTTTTTATGTTCAACTAATCTTTTTGCTTTTTCAATAACCATTTCAGCTACTGCAACGTGTCTTGAAGCTGGCTCATCAAAAGTGGAAGAAACCACCTCTCCTTTCACAGACCTTTGCATGTCAGTTACTTCCTCCGGTCTTTCATCTATAAGTAAAACCATAAGATATATTTCGGGGTGGTTTGCAGTAATAGATTGAGCTATGTTTTGAAGAATCATCGTTTTTCCTGCTCTTGGAGGTGATACTATTAAAGATCTTTGACCTTTACCTATTGGGCTTACTAAGTCTATTAACCTCGCTGTGTTGTCAGGTTTTTTCTCAATCTTTGCACTCTCTATTTCAAGCTTAATTCTTTTGTTGGGATATAGTGGAGTGAGATTGTCAAAAGCTATTTTATTTCTACCTTTTTCTGGTTCATCAAAATTAATCTTGTTTACTTTAAGTAAAGCGAAATATCTTTCTGCGTCTTTTGGTGCTCTAACCTCCCCCTCTACAGTGTCGCCTGTCCTCAATCCAAATCTTCTTATCTGACTTGGGCTTACGTATATATCATCTGGTCCAGGTAGATAATTTGACTCGATTGCTCTCAAGAACCCAAAGCCGTCCTGCAAAACTTCAAGAACACCCGATGCGCTTATTTGCTCATTTTTTTCTGCTAATTTTTTCAAAATAGCAAATAGTATTTCTTGTTTTCTCAATGTGCTTGGATTTTCAATACCAAGCTTTTCTGCTTGTGATATTAAATCCGCTGGACTTTGTTTTTTTAATTCTTGTAAGTTCATTTGATTGGTTGAATTTGAGGTAAGTAGTTCAAATATAGGTCTTTTTGATAAAATTTCAAGTATTATAATGGTTTAAAAACCACTACAAAAATGATGATAATGAGCAAAATTGTGGGCACTTCGTTGATTATTCTAAAATACTTAGAACTTTTGTTATTATTATCTATTTGAAATTCTTTCAAAACAGCAAGTAAATAAAAGTGATAGCCAGTAAGAATTATAACTAATCCAATTTTTATTTTCATCCACAATAACCCGAGGCTTAGAATGCCTTGAGAATGAATAAGAAGTATACCAAAAATCCAAGACAAAACCATCGCCGGGTTCATGATATAAAAGTACAACCTTTTTTCCATTAGCTTAAAGGTTTCTGATTGTCCTTTGTTTTCATTTGTCTCTGCATGGTAGACAAAAATTCTCGGCAGATAAAGCAACCCGGCCATCCAGGATATAACCGCTATTAAGTGAAGCGCTTTAAATGTTAGATATGCGTTCATTTACAAAGCTGCCCTTGTTAATTTTTCTATTAAGTCTATATGATCATTGCTATCGTTTAGACAGGGAACGACATCAAAATTATTTCCTCCAGACTTTAAAAAGCTTTCTTTGCCTTGTATAGATATTTCTTCAAGTGTTTCGACGCAATCAGAAGAAAATCCTGGGCAAATTACCAAAATATTTTTTTTTCCCTCTTTTGGTAAATTTTCTAAAGTTTTATCTGTATAAGGTTTAAGCCAGGCCTCTGGACCAAATCTTGATTGGAAGGTAGTTTTTATTTCAATGCTTTTAAACTCTTCCGAAAGCAACCTTGATGTTTTATGACAGTAACAATGATAAGGATCTCCTTTGTCAAAATATTTCTGCGGAATTCCATGATAGGAGGCTACTACCATATCGGGTTTCCAACCTAATTTGGTAATTTTTGAATTTAGGCTATTTGCAAGAGCTTTAATGTAAAGCGGATCAGACTCATAGTGAGGAATTATATGTAGACTGGGTTGCCACCTCATTTTCATTAAAACTCTATATACTTCGTCACAGACTGTTGCTGTTGTCGCCGCTGCGTATTGAGGATAAAGTGGCAAAATAACTAATCTCTCACAACCAGCTTCGTGCAGTTTGTGGATCTTGCTCTTAATGCTAGGATTCCCATAACGCATTGCATAGTCAACGATTAAATCTTTATTGCCCATTCTATCGAGGAGTTTTTTTGTTTGCATAATTGTATAGTATCTGAGTGGTGACATATTCTCTTTTTTCATCCATATTTCTTTATAGGCTTTCGCGGTTTTAGATGGTCTGAAGTTTAATATAAATAAATTAAGGATTATTTGCCAAATAAATGGGTTTAATTCTATTACTCTTTTGTCAGATAAAAATTCTCTTAGATATTTTCTGATATCCAACCATTCTGTGGAGTCGGGTGTCCCTAAATTAATTAATAACACACCTGTTTTTCCAAAATTTATTTTTGGGTGATCTTTATTCATTTTTTTACAGCTTTAACTTTTTTAATTATTTCCTTTATAATTTCAGGATTTGTTTGCGGTAGAATACCATGACCTAGGTTGAAAATGTAGAAATTATTTTCAAAAATCCTTACATATTTTTCTACCTCATTTAAAAGTAATTTTTTGTCTTTTAAAAGAATGTCGGGATGCATTCCTCCTTGAATACAAATATTACCAAGATTTTCTTTCGCCCACAGAGGATCAATATTATAGTCAATATTAATTCCATCTGGCTTAACAATCTGTACAAACTTCTTATAATTAGTTTGTAGACCTTTTGGAAAACAAACTGTTGGTATCCCCTTTTTTTTACAAAAAGCAACAAGACTCCTATTTGGTTCATAACAAAGTTTATTGATGTTTGTTTCATTTATTAAGCCTGCCCACGAATCAAATATTTGAATTACATCTGCACCAGCGTTTGTTTGCTCTTCAATGTGATATTTTAGGAATTCATCAAGTTTTTGAAAGATATAATCAATGTTTTTTTTATTATTATCATAAAAAGTATTTTGCTTTGTGTTGTTTTTTTTTAAGTTATAAATATAGGTAAGCAGTGTCCATGGCGCTCCTACAAAAGATATTAATGTTTTTCCTTTTTTAAGTTCTTTTTTTGTTTTTCTTATGGCTTCATAGATTGGACTAAGTTTGTTTAAAAAGTCTTTTTTAGAAGTGTCTAAAAATTTATTTAAATTTATCTCTGAAAGTATTGGCCCTTCGTTAGCTTTAAATTTAACTTCCTGGCCCAAGGCGTAAGGTATTACTAATATATCTGAAAAAATAATCGCAGCATCTAAGTCAAATCTTTGTAATGGCTGAAGAGTAATAGTAGAAGCTAAATCACTGTTAAAACACAACTCCATGAAGTTAGGATTTTTTGCTCTTATACTTCTAAATTCAGGCAGATACCTTCCTGCCTGTCTCATAAACCATATTGGAACGTGAGTCTGATCTTTTTTTAATAAACAGTTTAATAGTTTACTCATCAATTAAATAATATATTAATTAAGTATGGTAATTGTAATAGGTCATGTTAGTAACAAGTATAATTAGTTATTTATCGTTTTAAACATTTTATCCTCATCAATATCCTTAAATTTAACTTAAAATAAGGGGTAGTAATGTCTATATTAACAGTTGTGAGTTATTTTATTAGAAATTATAAATAGTGAATAAGGTGCTTTAAAAATGTTAACCATTGTTTACAATTTTATTCACCCAATAAAAACCCGGGAGAAAGCTTACTTATTAAAATGATATCAACAAACTTATGAACGAAAAATACAATGTATATCTACTATCGGATTCAACCGGAGAGACGTTAGATAGAATTTTTTTGTCGCTTAAATCTCAATTCCAAAATTTTGATTATGAAAAAAAGGAGTTCTTTTTTGTAAGAACAGAACAACAAGTTAATAAAATTATTGACGAAAGCGGAGCAGCTGAGAATCCCATAATTTTATATACTATTGTTGAAACTAAACTTGCCAAACATCTTTCAAAAAAATGTGATGAAGAAAATATTCCTTGTTTTGGCGTTTTGGGTAATTTAATTTTATCTTTCTCAAAACTTCTTAATCAAAAAGCAATTCATAAACCAAGCGCTCAACACGTTTTAGATGAAGATTATTATAAACGGATAGAAGCCATCCAGTTTACCATGACGCATGACGACGGAAAAAAAACAGAGGACATTTTAGATTCTGATGTTGTTCTTTTGGGAGTTAGCAGAACCAGCAAAACCCCCACATCAATTTACCTCGCAAACAGGGGCTATAAAACTACAAACATACCTTTAGTTCTGAATCATGACATTCCTAAGGAGCTAATAACTGAAAACAGCAAAACATGTGTTATAGGGCTTTTCGCAGACCCTGATAGGCTATCTGATATTAGAAGAAATCGGGTTGCTATAATGGATGATAATAGACCATCGGATTACACTAAGATCGAGTCAATTAAATTAGAAGTAGAAAATTCGAAGAGACTTTTTAAAAAATATAACTGGCCAACTATAGATGTTACAAGAAAATCTGTCGAGGAAACAGCAGCATCAATAATAAAAATAATTGAAATTAAGAAGAATAAATGAAAATTGTTTTAGCTTCCAAAAGTGGCGTTAGAAAAGCTATCCTCGATAAATATGGTTTTAAGGCAATCGTCTCTCCTTCAAATGTAGACGAAGATCAAGTGAAAGAAGCTCTTTTGGAAAAAGGAGCTGACCCAGAAGCTGTTTCAAAAAATTTAGCAGAACTAAAATCTAATAAAGTAAGCTCTAAATTTCCAGATCAGCTCGTACTTGGCGCTGACAGTGTAATATCACTTAATTTAAAATTAATAAACAAGCCCACTTCAAGAGAAGACGCTTTAAATATTTTAAAGTTATTGAATGGACAAAAGCACTATTTAATAAGCTCAGTTTGCATATCTAAAAACGGATCTATGATTTGGAATTTCACTGACAAATCTGAACTTAAGATGAAAAATTTGTCAGAAAAAGAATTGAAATCATACCTAAGTCAAATTAAAACCGAAACGTTATTAGCTTATGGAGTTTATCAAATTGAAGCTGGAGGATTAAATTTATTTGAGTATATAAAAGGGGACAAAGACTCTATAATGGGATTACCAATTAAACAAATTAAAGAATATATTAGCAACTACAAATTATGAAAAAAATAAAATTTGCAATTATAGGCAACCCAGTGTCTCATTCACTTTCGCCCACTCTGCACAATTATTGGTTTAGTAAATACAACATCAATGCCGAGTATGAATTATTAAAAATAGAAGAAACTGAAATTCAAAAAGTAATTGAAAGAATTAAAGATAAAGAGATAAAAGGCATAAATGTAACTTTGCCCTATAAAAAAACTGTTATACCATTTTTAACAAAAACTGTAAATGATGCTAACGACACTCATTCTGTTAATACAATAATGTTAGACGAAAACAACAACTTAGTAGGAGAAAATACAGACGTATTCGGCTTTCAAGCCGCGTACTTAAAATCTATTCCAAATCAAGAAAAAAAAAATAAAAAGGTTTTAATACTCGGAGCCGGCGGCGTTGCTCCGTCGATAATCTTGGCTTTGTTAAAATCTAACATTTTGAATATCTCATTAAGTAATAGGACTTATGAAAAATCACTTTTCCTTAAAAAAAATTTTAAGAGTATTAATATTATTAGATGGAACGAATGTTATAATGAAATTGATAAATTTGACATCGTTATTAATGCTACAAGTTTAGGTTTGAATTTAAGCGATGAGTTTGAAATTGACTTCAGCAACTCAAAAAAAAGCATGATTTATATAGATACAATTTACAATCCTTCACAAACTAAACTGGTAAAGTATTTTAAGTCAAAAAAGATAAAGTCGATTAATGGTTTAAATATGTTTATTTATCAAGGACAAAAATCTTTTTATTTATGGAATAAAATTAATCCAGAGGTTGATGATAAATTACTTAAATTACTGGAGTCTAAATTAAATTAATGAAAATTGGAATTACAGGCTCTCTATCTTCAGGGAAATCGTCAGTAGCAAAAATTTTATCTAAAAACAAAAAATTACTTTTCAGTGCAGATGGAGTTGTCAAAAATATGTATTATAATCCTCAATTTAAAAGAAAAATTAAAAAAAAATTTAAGATAAAAAATAAAAATATTAAAAAAGAAATTAAGGTTAAACTATTAAAAAAGGAAATATCCCTAAAAGAACTAAGCAGGATTATCCATCCATTTGTAAGAAGAAAAATGAAAGAATTTCATAAAAAAAATAAAAACAAAGACATTACAATTTTTGAAATTCCATTATTGATAGAAAGCAAATTAATGAATTTTTTTGATTACATAATCTTAGTTGTTGCTCCAAGAAAAACTAGATTAAAACGCTACCTTAAAAGTGGAGGCAAGAAAAAAATGTTTTTCCTTTTAGACAATAATCAACTATCAGTTAAAAAAAAAGTTAGATATTGTGATTATTTAATTGTTAATAATAAATCTAAGAACTTTCTTAGAAAAAAGTTAGCTGATATAATTAAATAATGTCGGAAATATTTTTAGATATTGAAACTACCGGGCTCTCATTCAAAGACAACCATAAAATTGTAGAGATAGCTTGCATTGAGACCAGTGAATTAATTCCGACAAAAAGAGTTTTTCATAAAGTAATTAACCCAGAACGAAATGTGCCGGATGAGGCATTCAAGATTCATGGTTTTTCTTCGGAATTGTTACAAAATAAACCAAAATTTAAGGAAATAGCAGATGAACTTTTAAATTTTATAAATGGAAATGATTTAATCATTCACAATGCTTCATTTGATATAACGTTTATCAATCATGAACTAAAACTTATCCAAAAAGATATGATAACTAAAAATAAGATTATAGATACCTTAGAGTTAGCTAGAGGTAAATTCCCTGGAGCATCCAACTCATTAGACGCTCTTTGTAAAAGGTTCAATGTGGATCTTTCTAGAAGAACAAAACATAACGCTGTTCTGGACTGCGAATTATTACGGGAAGTTTATATCAACCTTTTAGATGCAAAAGAGCCCAAACTATCTTTTAATTCTCAAGCTGAACAAAAGATTATTCAAAACAAAGTTTTAAATTATTCAAAAAAAGTTATTAATTCATCGGATGACGAAATAAAAAATCATAATTCTTTTTTGAAAACGGAATTGAAAAAGAATTACTTTTAATTGTTTCTAGATAAGTAAAGTTTTTTGAAATCAACTTTCTCCTCGATTTTAATCTCTCTAAAACCTGAATTCTCAAAAATAAAAATAAATACCTTTCTTAATTCAGGGTAAATTTCAGTTGGTATTTCAACTAAAATAATTTCTTCCAATTTTTTTTTATCAGTTAAATCTTTGTCTAACTGCACTAAAGTAGAATAAGTTACAAGCGCATTAATTTTATTTAAGTTACTATCTTTCGGTTCCAAAGCCAATGTTGTCTGAACTTCTATAATACTATCTTTGTATCTATTACTCTTAATATCAATTTTAAATTTATAATTTGAAATATCCTTAGTTAGAGAAAAAAATTGATCAGGTTTTGAAATATCAAAATCTAATGTTTTTATGTATCTTGCAATAATTTTATAGTTCATCTTTTTTTTCATCAACAATCTCAGCTTCAATTGTTTTATCTTCTTTTACTTTATTTTTCTTTATAATCGGAGCAAGTAAGAGTTTCCTTGTAAATGGAACAAGAAGAAGAAAACCAATAGTGTCTGTAAAAAAACCTGGAATTATAAGTAAGACGGCGGCTATCGCTATTGAAGCTCCAGACAATATCTCATAGATTGGTAATTTGTTTTGGTAGATATTTGTGAATCCGGATTTTATAGTCATAATACCTTGTATTCTTGCAAAATAGACGCCCACTATTGCAGTAAAAATTATTAATAAAACGGTATTTATTGCTCCAATATTCTCCCCGATTTTAATAAATAGCAATATTTCTATTATAGGTATGGCTATAATTGATATTAGTATTGTGTTCATTTGTCTGATACAAAAATATATTAATAATGTATATTTAGCAAA
>MDTB01115946.1_pt1 | contig 13512 bp, 11 predicted proteins | sample 811161 | NCBI WGS metagenome assembly MDTB01 (sample SAMN05326650, study PRJNA326480) | marine metagenome | isolation source: seawater | place: Mediterranean Sea | collected 2009
GAAATATGCCGCACCCGACCTAGGTCAACACAATGAGGCTATTCTCAGAGAATTTGGTTTTGATGACGAATTTATTAAGGATCTGGTAGAAAAAAATGTGGTATAGTAATTACGTCAAATTATTTTTAAAAAGCTAACGAATGAAATTAAATACAGAGAAAATCATTGCAAGAATAGATGGCAAAATTGGATGGATGATCATCAATAATCCAGAAAAAAGAAATGCTATATCTTTCTCTATGAGGGAGGCAATGACACAAGTATTTAATGAATATGATAAGGACCCTGAGGTCAGAGTTCTTATTATACGAGGCTCTGGTGGAAAAGCTTTTATATCTGGTGCAGATATTTCCGAGTTTAAAGATATTAGAAATAATTATGACGCAGAGGAAAAATATGCCAAGGCAACAGAAATCATGACAAAAGCCATGAACGCTTTCAAGAAGCCAATACTTGCTATGATAGAAGGCTACTGCGTTGGTGGTGGCGTAGCTACAGCTATTGCATGCGACATGCGGATCGCCACAAAAGATACAAAATATGGAATTCCTGCGGCAAAATTAGGTTTGGCTTATGGTTTTGATAATTTAAGACAGCTGGTTGAGCTTGTTGGCCCATCAAATGCAAAAAGAATATTATTTACAGGTGATATGATTGATGCAGATGACGCGCACCGAATTGGGTTAGTTGATGAGTTATGTGCATCAGATGAGCTTGAAGATAAGGTATTATCCATCGCCAACAAAATATCTGCAAACGCACCGTTGACGGTTCTAGCATCAAAAGAAACAGTCAAGCATGTACTCAGGCCCGAAATAAGGGATCATCAAAAGTTAAAGGAAATGGCAAAAATCTGCTTCGATAGTGATGATTACAGAGAAGGCAGAGAAGCCTTCATGGAAAAGAGAAAACCAGAATTTAAAGGACGCTAAAAGGAATAAGATTAATGGAAAATCGCATCATTTTAGATAGTTTGTATAAAAGCTTTGGGGAGCTTCAGGCTGTGAATAATGTTTCAATGACTGTTGAAGTTGGGGAAATATTGGGTTTCATTGGCCCGAACGGTTCTGGCAAGTCCACAACTATGAAAATGGCAACGGGTTATCTTAAGGCCGACTCAGGTACTTCTACCATTTGCGGTGTAAATATGGAAATTAATCCGAAAGAGGCAAAAAAACTCATAGGATATTTGCCAGAGGGTGCACCTGCTTATGGTGAGATGACAACAATTGGATTTTTAAATTTTATTGCAGATATTAGAGGATTTTACGGTAAGAAGAGAGCGATACAAATTGATAAAGCCGTTGAGAGGGCAAGAATAAAACACGTGCTGCATCAACAAATTGATACTCTATCAAAAGGCTATAAACGGCGAGTAGGGCTATCGCAAGCGATAATGCATGAGCCAAAAATTCTTATCCTTGATGAGCCAACAGATGGACTAGACCCCAATCAAAAGCATCATGTACGTGAATTAATAACTGAAATATCAAAAACTACAGCAATTATTGTATCAACTCATATTCTTGAGGAAGTTGATGCAGTATGCTCCAGTGTTTTGCTTATTAATAAGGGTAACGTTGTATTAAATGGCTCTTCATCTGAACTCCGATCAAAGGTTGAGGGTAATAACTCAATTATGATTAAAATTGATCCAAAACATAGTGAGGATCTAAAAAGACTTCTTTTAACAATCCCGAGTATTAGTAAGATTGATGTTTTAAATGAAACAGAGTCTAATGTTAACATAAATGTATACCCAAAGGAGAACAGGGTTATTTTAACCGAAGTTGCAAAAATCATAGCTGACCATAAGTTTCCAGTAAAAGACATATATCAAAATCACCTAGCGCTTGACGAAGCTTTTCGGAAATTAACTGTGTAGGAAAAAATGTTAGGTAATATATACATAATCTTAAAACGAGAGACGAAAGGGTATTTCTCAACCCCACTTGCTTATATATTTATATCGATCTTTTGTGGCTTAACAGCAGCCTTCACATTTTATCTTGGAGCTTTTCTTGAAAGGGGTCAGGCTGATTTATTTCCCTTTTTTGAAAGTCACCCCTGGTTATTAGTACTACTCGTTCCGTCTATTTCCATGAGGCTATGGGCAGAAGAGAGGAAAACTGGATCAATTGAGTTATTAATGACCCTACCGATTACAACCTTTGAAGCTGTTATCGGAAAATATTTAGCTGCTTGGGTTATGATCGCTATTGCGCTGGCGTTAACATTTCCAATGTGGATAACAGTCAATATTCTTGGAAACCCTGATAATGGAGTTGTGATGTCCAGCTATCTCGGGAGCTGGCTATTGGCTGGGCAGTTTTTAGCAATCGGGTCCGCGCTTTCCGCGATGACTAAAAATCAAGTCATTGCATTTGTAATTAGCACAGCCGCTTGTTTCATATTTGTAATGAGTGGGGTTGAAGCAGTAACTGGGGCAATTGAGGGTTTAGTTCCCAATTACGTAATCTCGATATTTAGCTCAATGAGCTCCCTCGACCACTTCTATGAGTTTGTGAAAGGAGTTATTGACCTCCGCAGTTTACTGTTCTACTTCACATCAATATTTTTTTGGTTGTTGTTAAATATCATTATTATAAATATTAAGAAAGCTGCATAGGATATTGTTATGAATAGAAAAAATAGTATCATATATACTTGGCTTGGCGTTCTGAGTGCTGTCATAATTCTGATATCGGTCAATACATTAGTGAATAGCTATTTAAATTCCCAAAGGCTTGATTTGACCGAAGAGCGGATGTATACAATATCTTCTGGTACAATTGAAACTCTTCAATCGATACAAGAACCAATAAATATAAAATTTTATTTCACAAATCGACTAGGTGAGAACTATCCTCCTTTTAAACTATTTGCTGATCGTATAAAAACATTACTCAAAAGATACGAAGAAATATCTGATGGAAATCTTATAATATCCACATATAATCCTGAGCCTTTCACGGAAATTGAGGAGCAGGCTCTAGCAGATAATATCCGAGGTATTCCACTTAATGAACAAGGGGAATATGGATATTTTGGTATACGTGCTTACAATTCTGTTGATGGAGTAGAAGTGATCCCTTTCATGGATATCGAGAGAGAAGAATTTCTGGAGTATGATTTAACCTCAAGAATATTCTCATTATCGAAAGAAAGTAAACCTAAGATCGGTTTTATCGCAGGTCTTGGGATAGATGGTGTGCTTGATAATCAGGGAGGTGCTGTGCCACCGTGGAAGATAATGGGGCAGATAAATGAATTTTTTGACGTTACCACATTACTCGATTACAACATGGACAGCAGAGAACTTAAATCCATACCAGATGACATTGATACACTTTTGGTGGTACAGCCTTTAAATCTCTCGGATCAAGCCCTCTACACAATAGATCAATTTGTTTTGGGAGGAGGGAATATTCTGCTTGCGCTTGACCCAAGCACTACTGTTGCAGCTGGCATTCAATACGATCAAAAAATGGATTATATATTAGAAAATTGGGGACTGAAAATTATGCCAGAGCTAGTCGCAGGAGACCTTAAACTCGCAAGACCAGCACAAGTCGGTGATAGAGGCGAGCGGGTATACAATAATTATCTGGCATTAATTGGAGTCACGAGTGAATACATAAATCAGGACGACCCTATTGTGAGTGGACTTGATTTGATCAATATCACAACTGCTGGTGTGATTGAGAGATTGCCAGACCATAAGACAGAAATTACAGATATATTTACAACCAGCGAGCAATCTACTCTAATTGGGAAAGAAGAGGTAAAAGATAATCCTGATTTGAATAAATTATTGAGAGAGTTTGAAGCTTCAAATAATAAATATAGCTTATCAGTTAGGGTTAAGGGGAATGCAGAGTCGGTAATTGAAAGTCTTGAATTAGAAAATATCCCAACATATTCAGAAGCTCAACACATTCAAAATGGATCTGTGAATGCAATAATAGTCACGGATGTTGATTTTTTAGAGGATCAATTTTGGGTTAATATAAAGGAATATTTTGGTGAGGATTTACTGACCCCGTTTGCAAACAATGCAACATTCATCGTGAATGCCCTAGAAAATTTAAGTGACTCATCAACTTTAGCTACCTTGCGTGCTCGAGGTGTAATGGATCGGCCGTTTGTATTAATAAATGATCTTCAGCTGCAATCCGAGACCATTTTTCGGGATAAAGAACGATCGCTCGCGAACGAGATGGCGGCTCTTCAAAATCGTATGAGGGAGCTTGAGCAAAAAGCTGGTGGTTCAGTAATGTTGGGGCAAACTGACCTTGACGCTTTTAATGAATTCCGTGAAAAAGCGCAAAACGTTCAAAAAGAATTAAGGGCAATAAAGCTAGAGCTTGCTCAAGAACTTGAAGCTTTAAATAATGCAATAAAAATATCCAATATGGCAGGGATACCAATGTTATTTCTTGCATTCGGTATTTTATACTGGGCTATTCGTAAATATAAAATTTCTAGATCTGCACAAAAGGACTAAGTAAAATGTCAAGAAAACTATCCCTAACTCTATTTATCATTGCGCTAGTCAGTATGGGCCTGGTCATTTTAACGGGCATCAACAACGCAAAGTGGGATAAAAGTGCCTCTTATGGTCAATATTATTTTGACAGCTTAAAGAATGAATTGAATGACGTATCGCTCATAAGAATGAGTCAATCGGGAGATGCATTTGAAATAAAAAAAGACAATGAAACATGGATGTTAGTCAACAAGGATAGCTACCCAGCAGATACAAATAAAGTTAATGCAAATCTTTTAGCTCTTGCAAACGCCATTAAAATTGAGCCAAAAACAAGCAAGGCCGTCCTGTATGGCCGATTAAATCTCGAAGATCCATCAGTACCTGATGCTAAGTCCTTCCATATGGAGCTATTTGATGATAGTGGTAGCCTATTAGCCTCAGCAATACTTGGAAAAAGAAAACCAAATCTTATGAAAAGAGGCGACTTCGGGGTATATTTGAGGAGCCCTGATGAAGACCAGTCTTGGCTAGTAACTGGCAATCTTAATGCATCAGATGGCATCAAAAATTGGATTAATACACGATTACTTGACCTCGTACCTGACAATATACAGAGTATGGTTATACAACGAGGCAATAGAACCCCACTTAAATTTGGCCGTGACTCGGAAGATTCAAATAAATTTATTATGGTCGATTTTATTGAAGGTGTTGAGACTAGGACTTCAATCGGCTTAAGAAGTGTGTTAAGGCGTTTTTTAAAGGTTGACTTCAGAGATATGCGAGAGGTAGAAACTCACGTTGTGTCGCCCGATGTAGCAATAGAAATTATTACCACAAATAAACATTTTATTGACATTGAGATGTATAATGATAAGGACACACCAGGGGCCTGGGTTTCAATCAAAGATACAGATCATCCAGACCAAATTAAAAATATTGGGTATGAATTTTATTTGGATGCAAACTACAAAGAAGAGTTTGTTATAACTTTAGAAGATGTTCTAAAAATAGAATAGAATTATTTTTCAGTTTTTAAATTTTCCATTTTTTTTATTTTCTTAAGATTAGGAAATATTATTGACCATAGTAGACTAATCCCAATTGTGACGACTCCCCCAATAAATACAGAGGGTACGATACCAATGAAGCTCGCAGTGACCCCAGCGCGAAGATCCCCAATTTCGTTGGAGCTATTAGTTGCGACAGAATGAACAGCCCCAACCCTTCCTCTCATATCGTCTGGTGTAACTATAGGTATGATCGTCTGCCTAATATAGACGCTGACCATATCTGCGGCACCATATATGAATAGCATCAAGAGAGACAGCCATAGAGAGGATGATAGTGCAAATATTGCTGTCGCTGAGCCGAAAACTATCATTGAAATAATTAAATTTTTACCCGCATTATTTATTGGGGGCAGCTGTGTTAGAAGAATACCGGTTAAGACGCCCCCTACAGCTGGCATCGTTCTCAATAAACCTAGGCCTTCGGGACCAATTTTTAGGATATCTATGGCAAATATTGGAAGCATTCCCATAATACCGCCAAATAAAACAGCAAATAAATCAATGGACATTGTTCCAAGAATAAGCTTTGTTTTCCAAACATATACAAAACCACTAATAACAACTGATAAGGAGATAGATTTGAGGTTACTAGAATTCTTCGGATTTTTTAACAGGAGTGTTGATAGTGTTGAAATTCCCAAGCAAACAATTGCAAAAATATAAACTTTGGTATCATAAAAAGCTATGATGATACCGCTTGCAAGAGGTCCAAGAAGATGCCCAAGTTTCCCTACAGAAGAATTATAAGCTGTGGCGTTTGGAAAAAGTTTCTTTTCAACTATGTTTGGTAAAATAGCATTCAAGCTTGGCTGATACATAGCTCTTGCTGTACCATGCACAAGCAAAGCTGCTAAAATTGGCCAAATACTCTCAGGATCCCCAAGTGAGTAATATAACAAATAAATTGCAACCAATAAGTGCACTATTGTACATATAGTAATAACCACTTTTCTATCAAACTTATCTGCAATCACTCCGGATGGTAATATAAATAAAAATATTGGCAACACTTGTGCAAGACCTATTAGCCCCAAGTCAAGCGGGTTACCAGTTAAGATATATACCTGCCAGCCCACGGTCAGTGTAATTGATTGGATCGCAAGTGAATAAAACCATCGTATCGATAGGAATAGAACAAAGTTTTTATTTTTAAGTAAACTATTTGAAGTCATATAAGAGCTATTACCTTGTTTCCTGAAAGATCCTATTTTTTACAGGTTAATAGTGCGAATAAGTGGCGGAGAGAGTGGGATTCGAACCCACGATACGATCTCTCGTATACTCCCTTAGCAGGGGAGCGCCTTCAGCCACTCGGCCATCTCTCCATAAAGCGAGACCCAAAAAAAGTCCACAAATTAGATCAAGGAGAATTTAATATTATTCTTATCAGTGTACAACATAATTTTATAATAATATCTGTTTCTCAAAACGCTTTTAACATAATTCCTCGTTTCCCGATAAGGAATCAGCTCTATCCAGTCAATGATTTCTAAATCCGGATTCTTTCTTATCCATGATTTTACTCTGGTTGGCCCAGCATTATAAGAGCTAATCGCATAAATGTCGGATCCTTCAAATGTATCAAGCAGATCAAGTAAATATCTCGTACCGAGCTGTATATTGTAATGAGTATCCCCGAGTAACCGTTCTTCACTATAATCTAACTTTTCTAATCGGGAGAGCATTTTTGCAGTATTTGGCATAATTTGCATTAATCCAACAGCGCCGGAAAAACTAATTGCCTCTGACGAAAATTCGCTCTCCTGCCTGATAACCGAATGGAGCAAGTCTCTTATCTCATAGCCTTTATCATCAGGATAGATTTCGATTGGGAAGTCCGCCGTCGGATATAAGTCTTCAATCGCCAGATCACCTAAATTTTCTTTTCTAGCTATCCTTAATGACGTTTGCGGGAGATGCTTACTATTTGCAATATCAATCAGTATATTTGGATCAACAGATCCATTTGATTTTTCATACAAATTATTTATAAACCTTGCAGCAAAATATTTTTTATTTACTGCGCATAGCAAATCAATTGCTAATAGTTGTTCATTATCAATATGATTTTCATAAATAATAACCTCAGGAGTGGTATTTTGAAGAACACTTTCTGGTTTTTCGATCAAAATTTCAGCTTTTGACAGAAGACCATAATATGTATTTTCAAATTTTGAGGCTTTCATTAGATATTCAGTAGCTTCATTTTTCTCATCATTGGCTTGGTAACTTTTAGCTATCCAATAAAGCGCTGAAGATCGATCCTTGTCATTACTGCCAAGCTGGCTAAAAGATTGAAAATGTTCAACAGCCCTTGGCCTGTCGAGAAATATTCGCAGTGCAATCCACCCTTTGAGAAATTCTAGATTTGCGAATATTTGATTTTTCTGTTTTGGGTCGATTGTCATCACTTCATATGCTTCTCGATATTTTTTTTGCGAAATCAAACTACGACCCAATATCTCCGATTGTACTGCCCAAAGTATAGGGTTTGTGATGTTTATGGTATTTTTATATTTATTAAAGTACTCATAGGCGTCTTTGGTAGATCCTTTTTCTCCGAGCCATTTTATTTTTAGGTAGTGAAAAGAGGAATTATTCCCAAGGTATGGCTCAATTTTATTGAAATCTAGACTCGAGACGCGTTTATTTTCGTCAAGTTTTTGAGCAATTTTTGCTAGTAACAGATACTCATCACTAATTTCTTTTGCAGTATTTTGAAGCTCCTTGATGTCACCTAGGTACAACATTCTGTTAAATCTAATTATTTGATCTTTTTTCGAAATACAGATTTCACAAAATTCTGTAAAAATATCTTTCGATTTCTGTGATAATTTCATTCTATGCCATGCTTCATCATAATGAATTTTTGCGAGTTTATACTCACCAAGCTGAAATTTTAAGATAGAGAGTGCTAGGGTTCCATCTCCGCTGATTGGCGGATATTTATCAAAATAATCGCGTATAAAAACCGTATCATAGGTTTTTTTATAAAAACTTTTCTCTATTTTTTCTCTAATAATATCTAGATCAGGCCAATGAGGATTATTTTGAATGAATTTGTACATCTCGGTAACATTCGGATTTGTGTGAGGCGAGCGCAGGTGATACCAGTTGGTGATCTTACTTAATAATTCAGACTCGCTGCTCAGATGCAGCTTTTTGATTGTATCATAACCGTTCTCATCAACAACTGGTTGAGCATTAGTTTTAAAACGGTCATAGAAATTTGCATATTCTTGAAGGGTAAAACCCATCAAAAGAAGATCTGATTTCTTTGCTTTTGGGATAAAGAAGCGTTCGCCTGTAAGGTCAAATATTGACGGCTTTGGTTCAGGTATGGCTGAATTAGCTTTGGCAAAGTCGTGATGAGCAAAAATAAATAGAAATATGAGCCATATGCATGTAAAATAGCAATGGTTTAAAGTTAATAAATCAAATCTTTTAGTTTTATGCCCCATATTAGATATCATTGATTTAAATAATTAAAATTGTATATTGGGATAATATTATACTATTAAAAATTATAACGGAAAAAATTATGTTAAGTGGTTCAATAACAGCGTTAGTTACGCCCTTCAAAAAGGACGGAACATTTGATGAGGCTAATTTTACAAAACACATAGATTGGCAGTTACAAAATGGAACAAATGGCTTTGTGCCTGTTGGAACAACAGGTGAATCACCGACATTATCCCATGACGAGCACAAAAATGTTATAGAAACATGCGTCAATGCTGTGAATAAAAAGGTACCAGTAATTGCGGGTACGGGGTCTAATAATACAGATGAGGCAATCGACTTTATTGAGCACGCAACATCAGTTGGAGCTGATGCAGCTCTTGTTGTCACTCCATATTATAACAAGCCAACTCAAGAGGGAATGTACCAGCATTTCAAAAAACTCAATGATATATCTGGCATACCAATAATCATATATAATATACCGGGACGGTGTGTCGTTGATATGTCGGTTGAAACCATGGCACGATTATCATGCCTTGATAAAATTATTGGCGTCAAAGACGCAACCGCTGATATCTCAAGGACCAGCTTACAAAGGCATGTGATTGGTGAAAACTTTATTCAACTGTCTGGTGAAGATATGACAGCCTTAGCTTTGATGGCCCATGGCGGTCGGGGGTGTATCTCAGTAACATCAAATGTTGCACCAAGACTTTGTGCCGACTTGCAGGATGCCTGTTTATCTTTTGCTTTCAAAAAAGCATTAGCGATACAGGATAAATTGATACCTCTACACAAAGCTTTATTCTTGGAAACTAGCCCAGCGCCAGTAAAGTATGCATTGAGTCTCTTAGATTATTGTGAAGATGTTGTCAGGCTACCGCTTGTAAGTGTCACTTCGGAAACACAGGTAGCTGTTAGGGACGCCATGATTCACGCAGGTATTTTATAGAATTAAGTTCAATGCCAGAGAAGAATAATAGGATTATTGCTCAAAATAGAAAGGCAAGATTTAATTACGAAATCATCGATACCATGGAAGCTGGTATAGTTCTCACTGGTTCTGAAGTAAAATCTTTACGAATGAGTAAGATTAATATAACGGATACCTACGCTTCACCGAACAATGGTGAAATTCAAATTCATAACCTTTACATAGATGAATATAAAAATACATCTAACAAAGCGGTAAGTCCTAAAAGAATAAGAACGCTTCTACTGCACAAAAGAGAAATAAAAAAAATAGAAGGTTACATAGAACAAAAAGGGCTGACCATTGTCCCCTTAAAGATATATTTTAATGACCAAGGGCGCGCCAAGCTAGAAATTGCAGTGGCAAGAGGTAAGAAGTTATACGACAAGAGAGAGACGGAAAAAAAGAGAGACTGGGATAGAAATAAGCAAAGACTTCTAAAGAAAGAAGGATAAATCTTATTTTTAAATTGATATTTATAAAAAAAAAATATAAACCTTATGGAAGAGGAGTATCTAAATGGCAAGAGTAACTGTTGAAGATTGTATTGAAAAGGTAGCTAACAGATTTGACCTTGTGTTGGTCGCAAGTCACAGGGCAAGAATGATTGCGGGCGGGGCACAAATCACCGTTGCCAGAGATAATGATAAAAATCCAGTCGTTGCATTGAGAGAAATTGCAGATAGTCAGGTTACCCCTGAAGACTTGAGGGAAGAACTGATTCACTCACTTCAAAAACATGTTGAAGTAGACGAGCCTGAGGAAGATGCAGCGCCGTCTATTGAACCGCTTGATACAAAAATATTCGGCGATACGATAGAGCAAATCGAAGAGGACAATGAAAGAATGTCTGAAGAGGAGCTTTTACGTGGAATGGAAAAAGCCATAGCGGCGGATAGTGGATACAAACCGCCTAGAATTTAATTCCAATAATATATAACAAATTTAGAATACCCAATCATGTTAATTGACAATTGAGTATTGTATTAACTATTCTAGCTTAATATAATATACACAACGGTGAATTATGCTTAATGAAAATCTTCTAATTGACTCTATTACAAAATACAATCCTGCGACTAATAAAGATCTTATTAATAGGGCATTTGTGATCGCCGAGATAGCGCATCAGAATCAAAAGCGAAGATCTGGAGATCCATACATTTCTCACCCGCTTGAGGTTGCGAAAATACTCACAGAATACAGATTAGATGACTCTACTATAATCACAGCACTCTTGCACGATACAATAGAAGATACAAAACTAACTCTGAAAGAAGTAAGAGGTGAGTTTGGTGAAGAAATTGCCAGCCTCGTTGATGGTCTAACAAAAATAGGTAAATTAGATTTATTCACAAAAGAAGCCGAACAAGCCGAAAATTTTAGAAAATTAATTTTAGCAATGTCGAATGATGTGAGGGTATTGATTGTCAAATTGGCAGATAGGCTTCATAACATGCGTACAATAAATTTCCTGCCTGAAGAAAAGCAACAAATAATAGCAAAAGAAACAATTGAGGTTTACGCGCCATTATCGGGGAGGCTGGGAATTCATTCACTTAAAGAAGAGCTTGAAGAGCTGGCATTCGATGTTATTAATCCAAAGGCTCGAAAAATTATTCTGGATAAGCTATTGTCAATTAGCTCAGACTCAGGCGAACTAATTGACAGCATAAAAGCTGATTTATCAAAAGAAATAAAAAAAAATAAAATCAACTTCACGATTGAAGGTAGGGAAAAGAAACCTTTTTCCATATGGAGTAAAATGAACAGAAAGTCTATATCTCTTGAGCAACTTTCTGATATATATGGCTTTCGAATTATTGTTAACTCTATTGATGATTGCTATCGTATCATTGGGATTGTTCATCAAAAATGGAATGCGATACCTGGAAGATTCAAAGATTATATATCAACACCAAAGATAAATGATTATCAGTCAATTCACACTACAATATTGGGACCCGATAATAATAGAATAGAGTTGCAAATTAGAACTTCTTCAATGAACGATCTTGCTGAAAGAGGTGTCGCTGCTCATCGTAACTATAAAGATAAATCAATAGAAAATGAGAGACAGAATTATCCTTGGCTTGACGACCTACTGGAGATGCTCGAGCAAGGAGAAAGCTCTCAGGATTTCTTTGAAAGTACTAAATTGGAGCTATTTCAAGATCAGGTATTTTGTTTCACACCAAAGGGTCGAATAATAGCTTTACCCATTGGGGCAACGCCAATTGATTTCGCTTTTGAGGTTCATACAGATGTTGGAATGAAATGTATAGGCTGCAGGGTTAATGGTCTAAATTCGCCTTTATATGCTGAGCTTGATAATGGTGATGAAATAGAAATTATTACTGATGATAAGTCCTTACCTCCGATGGCATGGGAAAAAATAGCACTCACTGGAAAGGCTAAAATAGCTATCCGACGAATTAATAAGGAAAAAATAAAAAACCAATATTCAGAATTAGGAAAACAAATTCTTGATAAGTTATTAAAGTCTTCAACGGATGCTAAGAAAATACCAAATATGAAGGATTTTTGCAAAAAATTCGGTCTTAAGTCTTCAGCCGATCTATACAGTAAGATTGGTAGAGGTGAGATTACGCCGGAATCTATACGTAAAGCTTTTTTAAAAATGAAGATAATTAAAGCAAATGATGATCCAAATTCTGCGTTTGATCCGACCATTAATGCAGTCAGTATACCTGTCCGTGGTTTTGATAAAAATATACCATTTAAATTTGCAGATAATAGTCGGGTGGTACCTGGAGACAAGATTTTTGGTGTTATAGATGGCGAAGAGGGCATAACTATCTACTCGAAGCAATCTAAAAATCTTGTTAAATATTCAGAAAATGCAGCGTCTTTTATTGATCTTACATGGGATATTGAGAATAATTTAACAGAGAGGTATATAGCAAGAGTAATGATTGATTGCAAAAATGAAGTCGGCGCATTAGCAAAAATCACACGGGCTATCGGTCTATCTAATGCAAATATTGAAAATTTGAAGCTGGTTTCAAGATCCAGAGATTTTTATAAACTTGATATTGATATTGGTGTATTTCATCTATCACATCTTAATTTGGTTATAAGTTCAATTAGAAAAATTGCTGTGGTACATCGAGTTATCAGAATTATGGAATAAACAGATAAATGAGTCAGGACCAAATATTTAAAAAATTTATAGAAGCGGGCGCCCTATTGGAAGGCCATTTCGTTTTAAGTTCAGGGCTGCACTCAGCAAAGTATATTCAATGCGCGAGAGTAATGATGTTTCCAAAAATCTCCCAATTTCTCTGTAAAGAACTCGCAAAAAAAATATCAGAGACATTTGGGCCTATTGATCTGATTGTATCACCAGCGATGGGCGGGGTAATTGTAGGTTATGAAGTTGCAAAACAATTGGGTGTTCAAGCCATTTTCTTTGAAAGAGTTGAAGGGCAATTTCAGTTACGTCGTGGATTTGAAATTAAAGAGCAGACAAAATGTATTATGGTTGA
>MDTB01242348.1_pt1 | contig 13510 bp, 14 predicted proteins | sample 811161 | NCBI WGS metagenome assembly MDTB01 (sample SAMN05326650, study PRJNA326480) | marine metagenome | isolation source: seawater | place: Mediterranean Sea | collected 2009
CCTGTCATTATGATTACTGAATAAATACAACTTGATAAAGGAATTATAATCCAAACAATTTTCTTAAATACAAACCACAATGTAGCTATTATAAATAAAAGAACACCAATACCAAAAACAAATATATCGTTTTTTATAAATGACATCATGTCGTCAGCAATCATAGGTATGCCACCTAAGTGAATCTTTGAAACCTTTGAATAATCTTTAATTACTTCCCTTATCTCCAGAATATTATCATGATTTTTTTTCTTTTTTAATTCTTTATATTCAATTAACTCTTTTTTATTTTTTATATTTTTAATTTTTTTGTCTTCTTTAATGTAAACTATTATTCCAGAAGTTTTTCCATCTTCGCTCACAACGAAATTTTTGAATACAGGACTTTCTAAAATTTCTCTAAATCCTTTTTCTCTATTTATACCCTCACTTTTTAAAGTGCTAAAATTTTTAAGTTTATCAGTTAATGTTTCATCAGTGCTGTTAAGTAATGGCACATCAAGGAGTGTAACAACACTATGAACCCACTCAAGACTTTGTAATTTATATTTTAAACTTAAAAGGCTATTTATAGATTGATCTGAAATCATACTTGTTATTGGAGTATAAGTTAAAACTAAAAATTCTTTAGAATTATACCTTTCATTAATTTGATTTAAATATGTAAGGTCTGGATCACCCTCTATTAACAAAGTTTCTGATGAGGCATCTAATTGAAAATTTTTAGAAAAGTTAACTGCTGAAACTAATATTATGAATAATAAAATTATAATTATTTTTGGTTTTTTCAATAACAAGCTATCATAATATTTAACCAACATTATAAGCTTATATAATTAAACCGAACTATTTTGAATATCTTTAAATTTGGTGAACATTGCTTCAAATTCAAGAAAAACGTTACCTGTGGGGCCATGACGTTGTTTTCCAACAATTATTTCTGCTAAATTTGAGACTTCACTCATTTTTGCTTGCCATTCAGCATATTCTACTGTGGCTGGTCTTGGTTCTTTTCTCTCTAAATAATAAGCTTCACGATAAACAAACATTACTACATCTGCATCCTGCTCGATTGATCCAGACTCCCTTAAATCAGCTAATTGAGGCTTATTATTATCTCTTTGTTCAACAGCCCTTGATAATTGTGATAACGCCAATACCGGAACTGATAATTCTTTAGCTAGCGCTTTTAGTCCTTGAGTAATTTCAGAAATCTCTTGGACTCTACCATCTTTCCTTGAGTTAGCTGCAGTCATCAATTGGATGTAATCAACAACAATAAGATCTATACCAAATGTTCTTTTAATTCTTCTAGCTCTGTTACTTAATGCTGCTATACTTATAGCAGGAGTCTCATCAATAAATAAAGGAAGTTCAGCAATATTTTTTGACGTTTCAATAAAAGTATCAAATTGGTCTTCCGATATTTTCCCTCTTCTAATATCATTTGATTTAATTCTTGATTGCTCTGCTAATATTCTAGTTGAAAGTTGCTCCGAAGACATCTCAAGTGAAAAAAAAACAACAGAAGATTTTTTTCCATCATACTGCATTTTTCTAGCTGCATTAAATGCTATATTAGTAGCTAATGCAGTTTTACCCATTGAAGGTCTGCCTGCTATTATAACTAAATCTGATTTATGTAATCCACCTAACTTTTCATCAATTGCTTTTAGTCCAGTAGGAACTCCAACTATTCCATCATCGTTTTTATATGCATTTGATGCCATCTCAATGGTTAATTTAAGTGCGTTATCAAATTTAATAAATGATGAGTTAAAAGAACCTTTTTCTGCTAGATCAAATAGAGCTTTTTCAGACTCTTCAATAATTGATTTTCCATTTTGTGAAATATCATTAAGTTTTGCTGCATCAATTATATTCTCAGATATTTTAATTAATTCTCTTTTGACGTATAAATCATAAATTATTTTAGAATATTCAATAGCTTGTCTTAATGAAGAAGAAAACTTAGTAATTTTTACTAAATATTCTGGTATATTAATTTTATCCTTTTCGTTTTCAAAATGATTTTTAAGTGTTATTGGATTGGCTAGCATGCCGCTAAATATCAATTTTTCAATAGCGCTAAATATTTTTTGATGCATTGGGTCATAAAAATCTTTTGAGCTTATAATATTGTTAACATCATCAAATATATCATTTGATATCAGAATAGATCCAATAACTGATTGCTCAGCTTCAATATTATTAGGCAACTCATTTAGTTGATTTTTTATTACATCTAAATTTGACATATTGTACAATAATATTATTAATCAATTAAATTCAATTAAAATAAAAGGGTGGGGAAAATTATGTATAATTATTTGTTCTTTTCATCTGAAGATACGTCTAAATAAATTGTAGCTTGTATCTCAGCGTGTAGATTTATATTTATTTTAAATTTACCAATAGATTTAATCTCTTTGATTGGCTGAATAATAGAGGAATTTATATCAATATTTTCTTTTTGACTAATCAGCTTAGATATTTCTGTTGGTTTAACAGAACCATATAGCTCATCATTCTCAGTGCTTAATTTTTTTATTTCAAATATTTTATTATTAAGTTTTTCTGAAAGTTCTTTAGCTTCTTTCTTTCTATCTAAGTCTTTTTTATTAAGCTCTTTTTTAATTTTCTCGACATCTGAAATATTTTTTTTTGAAGCGAATAAAGCTTTTTTCTTCGAAATTAAAAAATTTCTTGCATATCCTCTTTTAACATCAATTATATCTCCAATGTTTCCAATTTTCATTATATTTTCTAATAGGATTACTTTCATTATATTAATCCAAGATTTCTAGCTCTTTTTATCGAAACTGATAATTCTCTTTGTTTTTTTTGTGATACTGATGTAATTCTTGATGGTAGTATTTTTCCATTTTCTGAAATATATTTTTTTAGTAATTTTAAGTTTTTATAATCAACTACTGGAGCACCTTTTCCAGATAATGGACATTTTTTTTTAAACTTAAATTTATTTGGTTGAAAAACGCTAAGCTTTGCAAAATTACTTTGAGCTTTTTTTTTATTTTTTTTCATCATTAAATTTATCTTCAGACTTACTAAAATAATTTGTCTCTAAATCAAATTTTTTTACTTTTACCGTTAAATATCTAATAAGATTTTTATCTATCTTTTCATTTTTTTCTAATTCATTTATCATATTTCCATCACCTTTAATTTTGAAATGAATATAAATACCTTTTTTATTATTTCTTATAACATAAGATAAATTTAATAAACCCCAATCCTCTGTTTTGACAATATCTCCTTTATTTTTTTCAACTATTTTTAAATACTTTTCTTTTATCTGTTTTATTTGACTTTCTGCAGTATCCTGGCGTGCCACTATTGTATGCTCGTATAAGTTCATAATATATATTTCAAAAGAAAAAGGATATACTATTTAAAATTTTTAAATACAAGATAAAAAAATTTAGATGGTTCGTAAATGTTTTCAATAGTTTTTCCAGGACAAGGGTCACAAATCGTAGGAATGTCTAAGGAATTGTACTTAAAATATGATCTTGTAAAAAAAATTTATAAACAAGCAGATGAAATACTTAAATTTCCTATTTCAAATTTAATTCTAAATGGACCAAAAGAAAAATTAAATTTGACAGAAAACACACAACCATCAATTTTTTTAGTAAGTTATGCAATATTTCAAATTGCAACTAAAGAATATAATCATAATTTATTAAAAGCGAATTTCTTTGCAGGCCATTCATTGGGTGAATATAGTGCTCTTGCATGTTCAGAAGCTATTAGTTTTTCAGATACATTAAAATTATTAAAGATTAGAGGAAGAGCTATGCAAAATTCTTTAGGGGAAGGTCAAGGAGGAATGGTTGCTGTAATTGGTTCAAGTTTAGATAAAATAAATGAAATATTAATGTCTTCAAAAACAAACTACTCTTGTTATATTGCTAATGATAATTCTAATCAACAAATTGTAGTAAGTGGCCTAATCAAAGATCTTGAAATGTTTACTGATGAATTAAATAAAAATAAAATAAAAAATATAAAACTTCAGGTTAGTGCACCATTTCATTGTAAATTAATGAAATATGCGTCAGGTATTATAAGTGAAGAGATTAAAAATATTGAGATAGATAATCCAAAAAATAATATTATATCAAACGTTACCGCTAGCCTAATTGATGATAAATCTCAGATAAAAGATCTATTAATTAAACAAATAGAAAATAAGGTAAGGTGGCGTGAAAGTGTAAATTACATGATAAAAAAAGGAACAAAAAAATTTATTGAAATAGGTCCTGGCAAAGTGTTATCAAATTTAATAAAAAGAATAGATAAAAATATAATTATTCAATCTATTAATAATGACGATGAAATTAGAAATTTAAATTTAAATGATTAATCTTGATAATAAAAAAGTTCTTATAACAGGAGCCACTGGCGGCATAGGTTTTAGTATTGTTAAAAAATATTACGAATATAATTCAAATATTTTAGCCACAGGAACAAATATTGAAAAATTAAACGAATTAAAAAAACAATTTCCAAAAATAAATATTTTTAAATTTGATATTTCAAATCTTGAAAAAATAGAAAAATTTATAGAAGATGTAAGTCAAAAACTTAATGGATTAGATATTATAATTAATAATGCAGGCATAACTTCAGATAATTTATCTTTAAGAATGAAAGAGGAAGAGTGGCAAAAAGTAATAGATATCAATTTATCATCCACTTTTTACATATGTAAATTTGGTATAAAAAAAATGTTAAAAAATAAATTTGGTAGAATTATAAATATTACATCAATTGTAGGACATACAGGTAATATAGGTCAGTCAAATTACTCTGCCTCAAAAGCTGCAATAATTGCAATGTCGAAAAGTTTAGCTTTAGAGTATGCAAAAAAAAATATAACAATTAATTGTGTATCTCCAGGTTTCATAAAAACTAATATGACTGACAAATTGAATGATGAGATTAAAGAAAATTTAATGTCCAAAATTCCTATGAATAGATTTGGTACAGGAGAGGATATTGCAAATACTATTGTTTATTTATCCTCAGATTATGCTTCATATATCACAGGCGAAACTATTCATATTAATGGAGGCATGTATATGGCTTGACAAAGCTATTTAATAATTTATTAACGAACTAAAACAAATATGACAACAGAAATTTCAAATAAAGTAAGAAAAATTGTTGCTGACCATCTAGGAATTGATGAGTCTAAGGTAAACGAGGAGTCAAGCTTTATTGACGATTTAGGTGCAGATAGTTTAGATACCGTAGAATTAGTTATGGCTTTCGAAGAAGAATTTGGGTCGGAAATTTCGGACAGCGAAGCGGAAAAAATTCTTACTGTAGGCGATGCTATTAAGTTTATAGATAGCAAATCTAATTAATCTAACTTAAATGTCTTTAATTCGAGACGGTGTTATAATAATCTTATCATCACCATCTGGAGCCGGAAAAACAACGTTAGTAAAAAAATTATCCGAAATAGATAATTTTAGAATATCTGTATCATATACAACTAGAATTCCAAGAATTAATGAAATAAATGGAAAAGATTATTACTTTATTTCCAAAGATGATTTTCAAAAATTAATAAACGAAGATAATTTGTTAGAATACGCCAAAGTATTTAATAATTATTACGGTTCGTCAAAAAAAAAAGTTTTTAATTTACTTGAAAAAGGAAATAACGTTTTATTTGATATTGACTGGCAAGGTGCAGATCAGATTAGAAAAAAAAAACTTGATTATAAACTTTTAACTTTTTTTATTTTACCACCAAGTAAAGAAACTTTACATAGCAGATTAGCAGAAAGAGAAAATAATGAGAATTCTATAATATTAGAAAGAATGCAGTCATTTCAAAATGATGTAAAACATTGGAATGAATATGACCACGTAGTTATTAATGACAATTTAGAAATTTGTTATTCTGAAATTTTGAAAAAAATTGAGTATTTCTTACATAATAAAGCATATTCATATGATAAAACAAAAGTAGAAAGTCATATAGAAAAATTACTAGATTGAGCTTTCATACTCTTGGCAAATTCTGTAATAATTTGACGGCTCAAGATTTTGAGGTCTTATCTTTGGATCTAAATCAAGTTTATTTATAACATAAGATGACTCTTTAAAAACAATACTTAAAGGTTTTTTTATCATTTTTCTTTTGAACGAAAAAAAAGTATTCGTTATATATTCCAAATTTTTAATATCATTAATTTTATAAATTTTTTTTTTAGGTTTAAAACATAATATTGTGCTTATAACTTTGGGGATAGGTCTAAAACTGTTAGGACTTATATCTTTAATTTTTTCGACTTCCATTGATAAATTGGTAATAACCGACAACCTTCCATAATTCTTTGTGTTATAAGAAGCAATAATTCTATCAGCAACTTCTTTTTGAAACATTAATATAATTTTTTTAAATTTGTAATTTTTGTAAAATACTTTTATTAATTTTACTAAAATTTGTGAAGAAATATTGTATGGCAAATTTCCAAATAAAATTAAATTTGAATAATCAAAAAAATTCCTATTTAGATTCAAAAAATCGTCGTTTATAATTGTTATATCTCCTGAAAATTTATTGTTTAATAATTCTGAAAGTTTCTCATCTTTTTCAACAACAATTAGTTTTTTTGGTTTTTTTAGCTTTATTAAATTTGTTAAATTTCCAGTCCCTGGTCCTATTTCAATAACATTATCCTTAGTATTTATATTTCCTAATGAACATATTAAATTTAGTATATTTTCATCTATTAAAAAATTTTGTCCTAAACTTTTCTTTGATTTAATTTTCATTTAAATTGATAAAAAATTCAATCGACTTTCTCAAAGATAATGAATTAGATTTATTTTTAGAAACCATATTTTCATTTGGACCATGATCTGGAGAAACTCTTATATATGGTAGACCTAATGTAATATTAATTGCATCAAATTCGTAAAGGGTTTTAATAGGTGTTAGAACTTGATCGTGATAATGACCAACAACGACATTATATTTTTTTATGTTTTTTTTTAAAAAAAATGTATCAGCAGAAAAAGGTCCTGTTATATCAATATTATTCTTTTTTAACCTCTTAATTGTAGGAATTATTATTTTTTCCTCTTCACTAAATCTGTCAGTTGTTTCACAGTGAGGATTTAATCCAAGCATAGCTATTTTAGGTTTTATTTTTTTATTTTTTCTATAGAAGGCATCTATCAACCTTACTTTTTGGTCAATTAATTTTAAAGTTATATATTTTGTCACTTTCTTTAAAGGAAGATGTGTAGTCAAAGGACAAACAGACAAATTTTCATTATAAATAAGCATTGCTGTATTTTTTGATTTTGAATACTTAGCAAAATATTCTGTCATACCGAGGTATTTTTTTTGTAAAAATTTCTTTTTATTAATTGGACCATTAATTAATCCTAATACTTTTTTTTTTTTTAAAATTTGAAAAGCGATATCAAAACTATTTTTTATATATATATTTGAGTTAGTATTATGTTTATCAAAAGTACTTTTTGACTTGAAATCCACATCTATGATATTTATAGACTTATTATTTCTTACTTTTTGTATGTCTGAAATTTCAATTTTCTTGTAATCAAATTTATATTTAAAAAAATTCATTTGTTTGATAATTAAATTTATTGAACCTATTAAAATAATAGGTGTTTTGAGTTTTTTGATGAAATTATTAAATATCTTAAAATAAATTTCTGGAAAAATACTATATGGTTCACCTAAAACAATGATTAACGGTTTATAATTCATCTATATAAAAGTTTTTTTTAATTTTATTAAAATAATTAGTTGCGAATAAAGATAATTGTCTGTTAATCTCTGTTTCCTCAAGTGTTTTTAACTCTTTATCAAAATCTATCTCCGCTTGTATTTCCCTCTTTTCATCATACTTAACAATAAGAAATCCATTTCCCATTTGTATTGGCTTTGAAAGCTCACCTTTGCTTAAAGACCTCAATTTCTCAACAATTTTTTTTGAAATTTGAGTCTCTTTTACCCAACCAATTACACCATTATTAATAGCTGTGTTTGATTTACTATATTTATTTGCAGCATAATCAAAACCTTCGATATTTATTGTTTCTATTATTTTATAGTATTTTTCATTTATATTTTTGCTATTTTCTATTTCGAACAATATTTCTACCAAATAATACTCTAAAACCAAATTTTTAGTTAGGTTTTGTTTTAGTTGGCTCCTCAATTTATTGATATCATACGTTACATTTTCAATATACTTGTCATAAATTAATTTATTCCAATATATGTCTACTTTATATTTATTTTTTATACTCTCAATATTAAGATCATTTCTGAGAATAATTTCGTTTAGATCATCAGTATTTTTTAATTTTAATTGATTATATAAATTTTTTTCTATTAATTTTTCTACATTTTCATTCTCTTCATTAAAATTAAAAAATTTTTTTAGTTCTAAAAATTTAATTTTTTCTTGGATAATAGACTTTAAAGAAATTTGTAATAAATCCTCTTTCGGTATATCTCTAAGTTTTGTATTAATTAAAGTTATAAACCTTGCTTCTTCTTGTATATCTTGATTTGTAATAATTTCGTCCTCTATTTTAAGCTTTATCTCAATTTCTTCAGCGATACAGGCATTAATTATAAAATAGCAAAAAAAAATTATAATAATTTTTCTGACTTTTCTCATAAATTAATTTAGGGTAGGGGAATTAATTTTGCCAAAGGGCAAAACTATACTAAGGTATATATTTTCATCTGGTTCTATATCAACATCTTTATAGTATGATTTTTTATACTCAATAGCAGCTGTCAAACAATCATTGTTATATTGGTAAACCAAGTCATAATATTCAGTTAAATTTATATCTAAATTTTTATTGGTTCCAAATCCCAAAGAGTGATTGGTATTTATATTAATCTTAGTTTCATTGCTAATATAACTTTTCTCACCTAAAAAGTCTTTAGATTCTAAAAACTTAAAAGTTGTATTAAATTTATTTAATTTAAAGTCGGTTTCAACAAAATTATAATTTATATCTTTAAAATCATTATCAACAATATAAGAATAATTCAATTTCATTACATCTGAGGGAATTAGTTTTAAGTTTCCTATTATATTTGATCTAGTTTGACCAATTGTACTATTTAAAGGCAGATCCTCGTTTTCTTGTAAACGAAAAACTTGACCTGCTGACAATTCTATAAGATCTGTATTTTGTTTGTTCGTTAATGTATAATCAAATCCTAAAGTTAGTGACTCTCCACCCTCTAAGATATCGTTTTCTCGCAACCTATCTCTGTCAAATAGATTTAAGTATTCAATTCTCATATCTTTATTTTTAATATTTCTATTTTTATTGGGACTGAATCTTGCAGATAATGAAGGTGTAAAGTAGCTTACATGATTATCATTTATTTTACTCAAAGGGTATTTTGAGTTGATTATTAATTTTGTTAATAGCTTTTGATCCATCTCATTCTTATAAGTTGATGAATGTTTTCCGTCTGTATTTACATTTTTAAAAATAAAATTATAGTCATTGATGAAACCTTTATCTGAAATATTTGTATTTGAAACATATGTTAAATCATTAACATTTACACCATCATATTTGTTAGTCTCGTATTTTTTTTGCAACAGAGATGTAGAGAATATTAAATTACTGCTATTTTCATTTTCAATAATTTTTTGATATAAGAAATTTGGATAAATATATTCATATTTATCAGAGTCATTTTTTGTTAAATCTTCAAAAACTTCTATTGATGACAAAAAATATGTACTTTTTTCCTCATTAAAGTTTTCTAAACTTAAAAAACTGTTAAGTGTGACAGTATTATCAATTAATGGTGATTTAATTTCATATTTCTTTAGATATGAGTTATTTGATGTTGTTTGTAAATTTAATTGAAGTTCATTATTACCAAAATTACTAATAAAATTTCCGAAAAAATGGCTAGTTGTTCCATCATCGTCTCGAGCAAAGCTGTTATCCAAATTAGTTTTTGAATTCTTTTCTACTTGCCTGTATTCAGATTGTACTAAAATTTTATCATTAAAAAAAATTCTTGGAGATATTGTAAAATCTTTATTATTTGAAATTACTTTATAATAAGGTATTTGAAACGAGCTTCCAAGAAAATTGGAATTATTTATCCTTGGCATTAGAAATCCAGATTGTCTTTCTACTGTAGGATCCGGATGATAAAAAATCGGAAAATAAGCCACTGGTTTATCATAAATATTTAACCAAGCATTTTTATATTCAATAGTTTTCTTTTTTTTATTATGTTTGACTTGCTCTGCTTTCATTAACCATGGAGGACATTTTTCATTTTCCCTGAATTTACAAGAAGTAAATACACCTTTCTTAATTATTATCTCATTTTCAGTTCTAATCATCGATCTTCCGTAGACTCTTGGATCATTTGCATTATTTCCAAAAATATTTTTATCAAAAAAAAGTTTTATTTCTTTACCAGCTATCTCATTATTATTTAGGTTTATTTGAGCCTCTTCAAGATTTAAAATATTATTATCTTTATCCTCAAATTTTACAGATTTAACAATTGCTATTTTTGAACTCACATTCAATTTAAATTCCTCAACATTGATTATATTTCCAATTTTATCTTTTATCTCTGAAGCAGAACTTGAATAAATAATATTCTTTTTTTTGTCAAAGTATAAATTTTTAGAATTTATAATAAAGTTATCATTAATGGTTGTTGATGATTTACCTTTAACAAATATTAAATTTTTAACTTTATCATAAGAAATAAAGTTTGCTTTCATATTAATATTTTTGTCTATATCAACCAGTCTTACGTTTCCTAAAGCTTTAAGCAAAGAAATTTCCTTTTGTAAAATTGATTTATCTGCATAAATTTTAAGATTATTGTCTGTTAATATTTCTACATTTTTAGTAGCTTCTATCAATTCACCATTTTCTTTAATTTCCAAGACACCAGATTTAAAATTAAATTCTTCTGCAGATATTTTATAATTAAAATTAATATTTAAAAATAAAATTAAACAAAATATAAAGAATTTATTTTTCATTTATTTTTAGCAAACCTATTATTGTAAAAAGTGAAAGTATAAACATTGGAAACCATATAGATAAAAATATTGGAACTCTTTCATTAGTCCCCATTATATTAAAAAAATAATTTATATAATAAATCGAAACTGACATTAAAATTCCAATTATAATATTGAAAATTTTTGATTTATTATATTTTGTATTGAACATTAGTATTGAACTAATTGTAATCATAAGAACTAAATATATTGGCAAAACAATAAGTTTATGTATTTGGCTTTCAATATCTAAAGTTGAATAACCTAAAGATTTGTAATCATTAAACTGAGATTTAAGCTGTAATAAGTTTAAAGATGATAAATTTGAAAATAGATTATTAATTTTATGTAAATTAAAGTTACTATTAAAATCAAGATAATCCTTAGTTGATTTTGTTCCGTCTAAATTAAAAATTTCAGCGTTATTTATTTTCCAAATTTGACTACTAATATCTATTTTTTCTGCAAATATAGTTTTAATAGGTTCATAGTCGCTATTTAGTTGGCTAATTGATACTTTTTTAATAATGTTTTTTTCAATACTTTCAGCGTTAATAATATTTATTTTATTATCTACCTCATCTTTTATCCATAATCCATTCTCATTAATTACAGCAAGATACTTATTATCGTCTGTAAAATTATTTTTAAAACTCAAATAGTTATGTTTTAAATTTGAGGAAAAAGAATGAAAACCAAAAATTAGAAACAAGCCAAATAAAAATGATAGTATTGCAATAATTTTTATAACATCTAAATTTTTAATACCATAATTTTTAAGAATAGTGATTTCATCCCTATTAAATAAATGAATAAAAAACATTTGCGTAGTTATTAAGATAATAAATGGAAATATCTCAAATACTAAAGTCGGTAAATTTAATAAAGAAAAGAGAATTGGATAATAAAAACTTAACTCTAAGCCCTTAAAAAATTTAATTTCCTCTAAAATATTTAAAATAAAAGTTAATGATGTAAAAATTAAGATAACAATTAATAATTGTTTCAAAAAAAGTTTAATAAGATATTCTTCGTATGTCTTTAATAATTTCATATTTGTGCTCTTATTTTACGTAGAATTAAAAAATAAAATAATATACTAGATATAAATGGTATTGACATGAATAAAAAATTAACAAAATCTAAGTCGTCAATAAAATTAGATGTTATTTGTGAAATAATTATAAAAATTATCCCTGTCATAAATATTAACATTTTAAATTTTGAAAAATTACTTTCTTGTTCAGATTTTAAAATTAAAGTTGATCCTATAATTGCCATAACAATAATATAAAAAGGAACTATTAATCTTATATATAATTCTTCAATGGCTTTTGATACGGTTTCTTGATTACATACCAAAACATTTTCATCAAAAATTTTGTTAAATTTATAAATTGATATTACACATTCAAATAAAAGCTTACTAGATTGATCTTGAATTTTTGGATCCACTGTCGATAATGTCTGATAACTAGATAAGTTTAATTGTGTCTTATTATAAGAAATTATATTTGAATTTTCTTCGTTTATATCAACTATGTTGCCTTCGTATAAAACTAAATAATAATTTTTGTCTTTTTTTAAAAAACCTTTCCTGGCAGTTATAATTTGTTGATTAGATTTATTTTTACTATCCTTAAGAAATATATTTTCTATTTCTCCACCAGGTTTTTTATTTTCAATAAATATAGTTAGACCTCTTACCGAACTTATAAATTGTTTTGATTTAATTAAAGATGGAAAATAATCTATATTTGAAGATCTAATAAACGAACGAGCGGTATCTTGTGTTTTAGGAACTATAAAAATATTTAATATCAAATGTATAATAACAAAAACAAATGATAATTTAATTATAAAATTTAATAGTTCTGATTTATTAATACCATTTGTCCAAAATATTATTAACTCATTTTTTTCCTCGTATCTTGTCAAAGTATAAAATATTGAAATAAAAAACATAAATAACATTAATCTAGAGAATATTTTTGGAAAATTTAATAATGTGTAAAAAAAATATACTTTAAAACTATGACCATCCTCTGATACAAAGTCTAGATAATTAACTGCTTGAATTACCCAAACAATTAGACTCAGACTAATTGTCCCTATGAGAAAAAAATTTAAAGTATCTCTAAAAAATTTTTTAAATATCAATTTTTCCATTGAAATAATTTTGATTTAAACATATATACTGCAAAATCTAAGTATATATATTTTATTAATTATGAGTGTTCAAGTTGTCTATAAAAGTACTATTAAATCAAGTGATTCTAATGTTGTAGTTGTATTTGGAGATGAAAAATTTGGATTTAGTAGTAAAAATAACTTCTTTACGAAAAATGAAAATTCGACAATTCAAAAATTAATAGAGACCCAAAAAATTACCAAAGAAAAAATAA
>MDTB01017965.1_pt1 | contig 13509 bp, 15 predicted proteins | sample 811161 | NCBI WGS metagenome assembly MDTB01 (sample SAMN05326650, study PRJNA326480) | marine metagenome | isolation source: seawater | place: Mediterranean Sea | collected 2009
ACCTACTCTCCCATATCTTAAGACAAAGTACCATCGGCGCTGAAGGGCTTGACTTCCGAGTTCGGAATGGGATCGGGTATTTCCCCTTCGCAATAATCACCAGGCACAGTTTTATATTATTTTTTCTTTGCATTGTAAATACTCTAAAGTTGGCTGTGTTATTGCCTGGTGGGCGTGATAAGAATCGAACTTATGGCCTCTACGATGTCAACGTAGCGTTCTACCATTGAACTACACGCCCAAGTAAATTATCTTGAATATTTAAATGAATTTCAAAAATTTATCTACGGCAAATATTAACATTCTAAGCCTTTTAATTTTGCTATTTCCTCTAGCTCAAATAGCTGGAAATTTTGCAGTTAATTTTATTACAGTTTTAATATGTTTTTTAGGAATAGCTCAATATGGAGAGAAAATATTTAATTTTAAATTTATAAAACCAGTTTTTTTAATTTTTTTATTTTTTTTGATATTAATCGTTACTACTTTATCTGAAACTATTAATAATGGAAATAATTTTTTAAAGTCATTTCTTTATTTGAGGTACTTTATTTTATTGGCTGTTATAAAATGTATGATTGAAGATAATCATATAAATATAAGTAAATTTTTAATTTGCTGTATGAGTATTTGTTTTTTAGTTTCTTTAGATATTATTTATCAGGGCGTGACCGGTACTAATATTTTAGGATGGGGTAATTCAGGAGTTGGAAGACATAATTCAGGTATTTTTGGTGAAGAATTAATAGCGGGTTCGTATTTACAAAAATTCAGTTTGTTTGGATTAATTTGTATCCCTTTTGTTTTTAAAAATATTAATAATAAAAAACTTTTTATTATTTTCTTATTATTATTAACTTTTTTTTCAGGCATTATGTTTGCTGGAAACCGTATGCCATTTATCATGTTTATTCTTATGATTTTAATTATGCTGGCCTTTGTTAAGGAGCTCAGATTAACTTTGCTACTTGGGTCGTTTTTTTGTATTTGTGTTTTTATTTTAGCTTTTAAATTCAATACAGGGGTAAAAATTCATTACGGAGAATTTTATAGATCATCTATAGGTACAGTTGTTAACATTAAAAAATTTTCTATGAAAGAATATCCTGAATTAGAGAAAAAAAAATATAAAAGTTTTACAAAAGAATATGACATTGGAAAAGATAGAAATATTTTAAAAGAAAAATATGAACTTTCAGGTATGCAAAGTGGTCATCAGGTAGTGTTTTTAACAGCTTTGGATATTTGGAATGATAATATGTTGATTGGTAATGGAATTAAATCATTTAGATTTACTTGCGTAAATAAATTACATTTACCGAACAGAATGTGTGAGTCTCATCCACACAACTATTATTTGGAATTGCTAAACGATACTGGATTAATTGGGACTATAGTTTTATTAATAGGTATTCTAATTTTATTAAAACCTCCACTTTTAAATCCAAAGAAAATTAATATGAATTATAAACTTTTAATTTATTGTATTATAGCTATTTTGGTAGCAGAGTTTTTTCCTTTTAAAAGCTCTGGAAGTTTTTTTGCTACTAATAATTCTTCTTATATTTTTATAGTATTAGGAATTTTAAGCGGTCTTAGAAACAAAATTAAAATATCTAATTAAGTATTTTGCAAAGTTGATTAAAAAAATTTTCTTTTGTTGGGTATTGATTTTTTTTTATATTATTTAAAATTTCGTCATAATTATTATCAATATGTTCTATAACTTTTTTAAGCTCCTCGTGATTTCTTTTACATGAAAAAACTCCACTATAATTTTGTATTACATGTTTTATTTCATTAAATACTATAACTGGCTTTTGTCTTGATAAACTTTCCAAAAGTACTTGTGGATGACCTTCTGTATATGAGGGTAAAATGAAAATTGTATGAGAGTCGTAATAGTTTATTAACTCTTTTTTATCTGAAACTGCATTTATGAATTTAATTTTTGAACTTTGTTCATCTGGTATTTTTCCATTCCCAATAAATGTAAGGGTCAAGTCTTTATTTAAACCAGTTATTTTTTTAAAGATTTTGATCAGTGAAAATATACCTTTTTCTGTTTTCATTCGACCAACATAAAGTAATTTAATTTTTTCCCTATTATAAATTCGATTTGGTTTAGACAACCAATCTCTATCTATCTGAGATGGGTTAACTAAAAAATATTTTTTTTTATTAGATATAAATTTATTTACAACAATTAGGTTGCTAAATGCTGACATAAAGTTTTCGACTATTTTGTAAGCAATAGATAAAGTTTTTCCAAAAATATGGGCTATCTCCTTTTTTCCATCACTTCTTAAATAAAGATTAACTTTTTTTCTAAATATAAGCAGAATTAAAAAAGAGTAAAAAGTATAAGGAGTTACTGATACAATTAAGTAATTCGCATCATCTTTAAGTGAAGATTGAATTAGATTTTTTGTGAATGAGAAAATATTTCCTGATATTTTAGTTTTGGATTTATCCAGCTTATATACTGTAGATATTTTTGCTTTTCTCAATAAAAGCTTAACATTGTATTTTGATTTAAGATTCTCAAATAACGACTTAATTTCAATATTTTCACAATAAAATTCATTATTTTTTTCAATACATTTCTCATTATTAATTATAACTAAGTTTTTTTTCATAAATTCTTGGGTTTGAATAAAAAATAAATAATAGTTTCTTTTACCCGTTTAACGAACAAATAAAAAAAATAATTTAGTATATTAAGTGGGTGCTTAAAAAATAAATGAATCATATCTATAATTTTTTTAAAAAAACTATTTTTGTTATATCCAAACAATATTTCTTTAAAAAAATAAAAACTTTTTACTTCATCCCATAATAATTTTTTATTTTTTTCAAAACTTTGTATTTTTGAGATATGGTATTTTAATACTTCTTTAATTGACTTTAGGTGTTTAGAATATTTAGAAGATGCAGATTTACTATGAAACAAATGATGGCCGAGAGGTTCGTTTACAAAAGTGTAAATTCCTTTTTTTTTTGCGATTTTTAAAGAGAAAGAATAGTCTTCAGCGGTTACAAATTTAGCACTCTCATCATAGAAAATTTTGTTTTTAATAATAAAATCTCTCTTAACTGATGTTGCTGATGTAGATACCCTGCCTCCAAATTTCAAAAGAGTTTTGTAAAAGTTTTTTGTGTTAGGTCCATAATTCCAAACTCTATAATTTTTCTTCTCTTCATTACTTATCCACTCACTATGACATATAGCATCACAATATCCACTTTTTATAATTTTAAATACTTTAGAAAGTTTATTATTTGACCAGTAATCGTCTGAGTCCAAAAAACTGATCCAATGACCTTTTGCAAGTTTAATACCTAAATTTCTTGACTTAGCAATAACACCTCTATTTTTTATTTTTTTATATATGATCTTTTTTTTAAATTTTTTTAGTATTTTATCTGTATTGTCATTAGAATAATTATCAATAACAATTACCTCAAAATTTTTAAAGGTTTGAGAAAAAACTGATTCGAGTGCAATTTTTAACAATTCTGCTTGATTGAATGTTGGCACAACAACAGAAAAAAAAGGTTTTGTCATCAATGATTAATTATCAAATTTTATAATTTTTAATTTTACTTGATTTTACTGTTTCACGATCGTCATGAGGCATTTCAATTAAATTTGCTATTATAGACTCTTTTTTATTAAATGATTTAAAACAAAACCAAACTCCTGGAGGAATTTTTAAAATTTCGCCTTTTCCTGATTTTAAAATTATTTTTCTTTCTTTATTTTTTTTATCTATTAGATGAAATTGAACTTTTCCTTGAACGCATTGAATTAAGCAATTATTTTTTTTATGTTTGGTCCATCCTTTTTTCTTTTTGTATTTTATATTGTTAAAGTAAATTTCTCCAAATTTATTGAAAAATACATTTTTTTTAGAAACATATTTTACAATATTACCATTCTTATTTTTAATAACTTTATTTTTAAAAATTTTAATTTTATTTGCTGTCATGCATATAAGTTTCTATTTGCTCTGACGTTACTTTTTTGGGATCTTCTTTATTTATCAATACTCTAAAATACCAGGATACTGTCATTTTAACACTTTCTTTAATATTGTAGGTCGGTTCCCATTTTAATAAATTTTCAGCTTTTTTTATATTTAATTGAAGATTTTCCTGTTCATAAATTTTATTCTTTTTAATTTTCATTTTGCCTCTTCCCCAAAATATTATTAAGTATTTCACAATTGTCTGTACGTCTGTTAAAGAATTTGGTCTTGTTCCAAAATTCCAGGCTCCTGAAAACTTTTTTGGTTCATTAAATTGTTTTTGAGCTAAGACTAAATATCCCTTAAGGGGTTCGAGTACTAGTTGCCACGGTCTATTGAATTTGGGATTTCTTATAAAGATCCTTTTTTCAGTTTTTAAAGATTTGATACAATCTGGAATTAATCTGTTTGGAGACCAATCTCCACCACCTATTACATTGCCAGCCCTACCTGTTGAAATACCCGTGTTTTTTTTGTTTTTAAAAAAGCTTTCCCTGTAAGCTCTCACCATAATTTCCGTAGAAGATTTGGAGGCACTATAGGGATCTACACCACCTAATAAGTCAGTTTCTTTGAATCCTTTGGATGAAAAATTGCTCTCATAACATTTATCTGAGGTCACTATAATTGTTGATTTAATATATTTTTCTGTTCTCGCCAATTCCACTATATTTAATGAACCTCTATAATTGATATCAAATGTTTGCATTGGTTTTTTATAAGACTCATATATTAATGGTTGTGCGGCTAAATGAAAAATTATTGAAGGCTTAGTTTTTTTTACTATTTTTTTTATTTCATTAAAATTTCTAACATCAACTAAATGTAGTTTGATTTTTTTTTGTAGTTCTAATTGGTAAAACAAATTTTTATTCTTATTAGGGTTGAAGCCAACACCTATTATTTTAGCTCCCAATTTTTGAAGCCAAAAACATAACCAGGCGCCTTTAAAACCAGTTGCCCCTGTGATTAAAACCTTTTTATTTTTATAAAATTTTTTTAATTTATCCATGATGCTTTTTTATCTTTAATTAATTTGTTTAGTTGTATTTTATCCCTTAATGTATCCATACAATGCCAAAAACTCTTGTGCTGGAAAGCCATAAGCTGCTTTTGTTTTGCCAAAGTTTCTAGAGGGTGCTTTTCAAGCATAGTTCTATCATTTTTAATATATTTAAATATCTCATATTTAAAAATAAAAAAACCTCCATTTACCCATCCTGTATCCGATTGAGGCTTTTCTCTAAATTTTTTAACATTCTTTTTATTTATCACAAGCTCACCAAATCTTAATTGTGGTCTAACAGCTGTAAGAGTAGCAATTTTTTTATGCTTAATGTGAAATTTTAAAAGTTTTTTAATATTTAAATTTGATACACCGTCTCCATATGTAACCATAAAATTTTCATTTTTTTTAAAATATTTCTTTAGTCTAAGAATTCTTCCCCCTGTTAATGTTTCTTTTCCAGTATAAACTAATTTAATTTTTTTATTTAAATTTTTGTTTTTTTTAAAATAAGTTTTAATTATTTCACTTTTGTAACCTAAAGCTATTATGAAATCATCAAAACCAAATTTTTTATAAATTTCCATGATATGTATTAAAATTGGCTTTCCTCCAATTTTTATCATAGGTTTTGGGATAACTCTTGTTTCCTCGGAAATTCTAGTTCCTTTACCACCGCACAAAATAACTATTTTCATTAATTTTTTATCTCCCTAAATATTGCTTTTGAAATATTTTGATTTGGTTTTGCAAAATTGTTTTGGAATTCTTTAATTGCAAACTGTGTACTTTTTTTAAACCACCAACCTTTAACATCATGGTCCCAAATACTATTAATAAATTTTGCTGCTTTGTGCGAATTAAAAAAGAGTATTTTATTTTTTTCTAGTAATTTTATAATTCTTGTGGCGCTTCCCCTAAATGGAATATTTTCTCTATTCAAAACACATATTATAGGTATATTTGATGCAATTGCCTCTAAGAAAGTTGTGTTGGTTGTGTTTGTAATTATCAGTTTTGACTTTTTACAAGCATCATTAAAACTGGGAGATTTATCAAAACTAAATTTTTTCAAATAAGAAAAGAAATCTACTGAATTTGGATCAAGATTTTTATATTTTAGTCTCAAAACTACCTTTTTTTTAATTGACTCATCTAAATTTCTTAAAATCTTTGTAAAATTTTTTAAAAATTCTGTGTACAGATCACAACAAGCTTCGGTCTCCGGGGACTGTATATATCTTTGTCTAAATCTCAATAAAATAAGCAACCGGTCCTTTTTTTGTCTCCAATCATATTGTATTTTTTTATTTGTTATATAAAAACTTTTTATATTTTTTTCTGATTTCGTTCCCTTCCATCCCCATGTTAAATATTTATCAGCAATTTTTTTTTCATGTTTTTCTATCCAACTGTACTTTGAAATTCCGTATGCTCCTCCGTGCTGAGCATAAATAATTTTTGATCCTTTTTCTGTAAGTTTTGCAGCATGATACATAAAAAAACTATCGTGCCATAAAGCATTTGCTGTATAAATTTTTTTAGGTTTTTTGGGTAAATTTGATTTTGATGAAAAACTTATCAAGTCAGTAAAGTTTTCTAAAAATACTTTTGGAACTTGATCTTTTAAATTTTTAAATAGAAAACTTTCAAACTTATTTTTAGGTTTTATGATAGCTGAGATGGATTGTCTCAAATTGTAGTTGATGCTTTTATTTGTAATATATTTTTTTTTCGAAAAATATAACGTTGGAGCTTGTCTAAGCATTAATGAAAGCTTTAATTCATTAAAAGCACTTATATATCCTTTGTAAATAAAATATGGATAATTTTTTTTATTAAATAAATTAAAAAAAGAAAAGATTATTTTTTTTGCTATATTAATTTTACTTCTATCCTCAATTGAAAAATTGATATCTTTTTCAATATAGTTTTTTATATTAAAATTAATCTGTTCAATTTTTTTTATTGGTAATAATTCTTTACATATATTTTGATAAATGTATTGATTCCACAAATCTTTACTCGAAGTAAGTATAAAATCTTTTGCTTCATAAGGCGTTAAAATCTTTTTATTAAAATTAAGTATTTTTACTTTATTGATATTATATTTTTTTAAAGCTGTGCTGATGTTTTGCCATCGATCAAATAAAATAAATATATAAGTAAATAACCATGGTCCAACAAGTATTCTCCAAAATTTTTTTGTGTGTTTAGTTTTGTGAATTTTATTCAGGTGTTTATAAAATTTATCAAATATTTTTTCGTATAAATTATCTATGTAAGTAAAGTTTTTCACAAGATTTTTATCATTCCAGAATTTTGAGTTGATATTAAATTTTTTATAAAAAAAATTTTTGTCTGGAAGTTTTTTTAGTGGAGAAATTGAAGAAAATATTAAATGAGTATTTTTATCATTCGGCCATGTTTCTTTAATAGGAGTTGAAATCAAATATTTTTTCAGTAAAGCCATTTTTAATTAAGATAATTGATCGAGCCATTTAATTACTTTGTAATTTTCAATTCTACAGTAGTAATTAAAAGATTTTATTTTTTTTTTATCTACTAATAATATAAAATATTTTTTTTTTTGTTTAACTAAAGCCGTTTTAAAACCAATTTTTTTAAGTCTTACATTTATCGATGGTGTCGCATAATAGCCCCAATCTTTTTTACAAATTTCATAATTTTTATTGTTAATTGAAGTTATGGTTAAATTTTCATCATTTCCTAAAATAATTTTACCAACATCTTTGAGACGAATGTTGTTTTTTTTACTTACCAGAAAAATCCTTGGCTTCTTTTTTTTTAGCACTCTCAAAATTTATCTTCCTTGTCTTTTTTTTTTTGTTTATTAAGTTCGTTTTTTAGTTCTTCGTATTCATCCATTTTCCTTTTCATAAAATCTATAGTCAGCTTAGTTCTTAAACTTATGCCTTTTGGCGTTAAAACATACGTAATTTTACTGGGATCCTTTTTAAAACTATCTATTTTTACAAGACCTTTCTTTCTTAATTCCAGCAAACAATAATTTAATTTTCCAAGGCTAAACTTTAGTTCTTTTGCTAATTGTCTTTGATTTTTGAAATCACGCTTAATTTTTCTTAATACGTTAAAGTAATCTTGTCTGAGACTCATGATTTATTTACACTTTTTTTTATTTTGAATTGTTTTTTTGCTATTTTTTTTAGTTTTTGTAAGTCTTTTTTTGTATTTAAATCTCTAAATTTAGTTTCATTGAGCTGTATAAAACTGGAATTATTAGAAAAAATTTTTTTTTGTTTTTTCCAGGCTTTTTTAGTTCCCCAGTAAAATTGTCCGGAGTCAACAAAAGCATCAGGTAAATCCTGAGAATTTACAGAATAAAAATTATCATTTAGCATGTTTACTTTATTATTTTTTAAATAAAAAGATCTGAGTAAATGATTGCTTGTTCTAAAAGCTCCAAAAACAAATTCATACTTTCCCCTTAAAAGTTTTCTATAAGCAGAAATTAAAATTTTCTTATTAAGCAAAGGTGCAGTTGCAAATATACAGCATACATATTTAAACTTAATTTTTTTTTTTTTCCAAAAATTTTATTGAATGTTTCATTACCTTCAATATTCCGGTTTTACTATCTGAGATAGATTTAGGCCTTAAAAAAGGAACTTCCACACCATATTTTTTTGAAATTTTGGAAATTTTTTTATTATCTGTGGAAACAATAATTTTTTTAAACAAATTGCTCTTTTTTGCATTTTGAATTGGCCAATAAATCATCGGTTTGCCGTAAAAATTAATAATATTTTTATTTTTTATTCTGCTACTTTTCCCTCTTGCAGGTATGATTGCTATATTCATGTTTAGTTTAGTTTTTTAAGAATATTTTTAATTTGCTGTGTGTTTAAAAAAATATTTTTTGAAGATATAAATTCAAAATTTTTTGAGACTTTTTTTCCTTTTTCACCCTTATTATTTATATTAAAATTATTTTTAATTTCTAGACCTATTGTGGGTTTTATTACAAAATGATCTTTGAACTCTAGAGTGAGATGCGCTTCATCCTTTGGACATAATACTTCGTGTATTTTTTCTCCAGGCCTGATCCCTACGACTTTGATTTTTGCTTTGGTGCTCATTACTTTTGCTATATCAATTATTTTAATTGAATTTATTTTCGGAACAAATATCTCGCCACCATGCATCCTTGCAAAGGACTTTATTACAAACTCAATTCCCTGCTTTAAATCAATAAAAAACCTTGTCATTTCGTTATCGGTTATTGGCAAATAATTTTTTTCTTTCAAAATTTTCTTGAAAAATGGAATAACTGACCCTCTAGAGTTTATTACGTTTCCATATCTCACAACAGAAAATCTGCAATCTTTTTTACCAGATAAGTTATTTGCATTTATAAAAAGTTTATCTGAAACAAGTTTGGTTGCTCCATATAAATTTACTGGGTTAACTGCTTTGTCAGTTGAAAGAGCAATTATTTTTTTTACATTCTGTTCTAAGGATGCAAAAATTACATTTTCTGCTCCTTTTATATTAGTTTGTATTACTTCTTGTGGATTATATTCAGCTGATACAATTTGTTTTAAAGCAGCAGCATGAATTACATAATCCATAGTTTGAAATGCCAAACTTAGTCTGCTTCTATCTCTTACGTCACCGATAAAAAAACGAACTTTTTTTATATCAAAACCTCTTGCTTTTAATGACTCGGAAAAATGGAATTGCTTAAGTTCATCTCTGGAAAAAATTACAACCTTATGTGGTTTAAAATTTTTTAATACATATTCGACAAAGGATTTTCCAAAAGACCCTGTTCCGCCTGTAATTATTAAATTTTTATTGTTAAACATTATACATTTACTTTTGTGTTCAATTTTTGTACAATACCATAAAATGAAAACTTATCAAGAACACTTAAGATCAACGAACCCCAAGCCAAATAATCTTTATAAACGTAAACCAATATTGAGATCTTCGGCCATTTTTCCGTTCATGATTAACCAGCATTTGGATACGAAAATCTTGTTTTTGGGATATTGGTTAATAAAAAGAAATATTAAACAAGTTGATTTAAAAATAATAATTAGAAATGAGAAAGGTTCTGTAATCCATAAAAAAAAGAAGAAAATAAATAAAGTAAAAGCTTTTAGTGTATCAATTAAAAAAGCTTTAAATAAAAAGGTTTTTGAAAAAACTATTATAGGATCTATCGAATTAGAAGTTTTTTCTAAAGTAGACATGATTTATCCTTACCCTGCATTTGTGGTCAATTTCGAAGGAAAGAATTCTTCTACAGTAGTACATACATGTGGAAGGATTTATAATGATAAAGAGGATATTAAAAATAATAGCAAATTCACCGTTGCTGAAACAGGTATTGATATTTTACCAGATAAAAATTTCACACCTTTTTTTTCCTTCGTTAACGGTAGGTTAAAGATTAAAAAAGATAATTTATCAATACAAATTATTAATTCAGAAGGTGAGGCATTAAGGAAAAATATCTTGTTGGATAATATTCTTCCATATCAATCCAAATTTGTTTTTTTTCTGAACGATCAAGAAAAAAAATTTTTAAATAATAAAAAAGGAACTGTTAAAATTAAACATAATTTTAAGGGTTTTTTTCCAAGACTATTATCCGGTAATATTGAAAAAACAAAAATAAACTCAACCTTGACACACACATATTACGATACTTCAAATCAAAAAAATAAAGATACTTATTGGAAGAATCCTGATGTAAAAAAATTTTATGACTCTAGTGTGTCTTTTCCTTTACTAAAGGAGAAAAATTCATATTCAGAACTTGTAATTTATCCTAATTTTCCAAAAACTAATTTAAAATTTGATATCGAAATTCTTTCTGAAAATGGAAAAATAATTAAAAAAATTAAATCAATTTTAGTGATTAAAAAGAAATTAAATCAACCATTTTATTTAAATATAAAAAATATATTAAAAAAAAGAAAAATTATTTTTAATAATAATTATTTTGTAAAACTTATAGCTAATGGTGATGGTAGAATACCGGCAAGATTGAAATTTGGTTTAAATTTAGGAATTCAAAATAAATACGATATACCTTCGAATATATGTTTTAATGCTCATGTACCAAATGAAAAAGTCTTGACTAAACCAGGTACTTTCAAGTGGGCACCAATTATAAATAAGTTTGACTCTGTTGTTGCGATATCAAATACGAGTAATCTAAGAACTAAATATAAAAATGCTAACATAATTTTAAAATTTTGGAATGAGTTAAATTCAAAATGTATCGAAAAAAAGATTCAAATAAAAGACAATGGAAGTTATTGGTTTGATTTAAAAAAAAATAACCAAATAAAAAAATTTTTACGAAAAAAAACTGGTTGGATTACAATTCAAAGTGATAACCCCTTTGTAAATGGCTGGTATATTGAAAAATCAAATTATGGAATTATAGGAGCTGACCACCTGTTTTAAAGAGATAATAAAATGAAATTTAATTATAAAGATATATGGAATATAGAAAACGCTTTTCACTTTTATTCAAATCCATCAAGAATAAGAAAAATTATTTGTCACTATGAGATTTTTAAGAAATCAGAAAAAATTCCAGGTTCAATTGTAGAGTGTGGCGTTTTTAAAGGTAACAGCTTTTTTAGATTTTTAATATTTAGAGACTTAATTTTTAACCAAAAAAAAATAAAAAAACACATCTATGGGTTTGATGTTTTTGGCAAGTTCCCTAATCAAAAAAATAAAAAAGATAATAAATTCGCACTAGACCACAATAAAAGAATAGGTTTGGGGCTTAATTATAATAAAATATTAAATAACCTAAAAAAAAAAAAATTAAAAAATTTTACTCTTATACAGGGTAAAATTGAGGATACCGCAAAAACTTTTCTAAAAAAAAAGAAAAATTTCAAAATATCTTTTTTGCATCTTGATTTAGATGTTTATCAACCAACAATGAGCGCACTTGAAAATTTTTACGATAAAATATCATCAGGTGGCGTAATTTTGATTGATGATTATGGTCAGGTTGAGGGAGCTACTTCTGCAACAAATAAATTTTTGAAAATAAGAAGTATTAAGAGTAAAATTAAGACATTAAAATTTGATAAAAGATTAATATTTATTGAAAAAAAATGAAAATTGGCAAAATAACAATTTCTGATAAGCGACCTCCATTCATAATAGCTGAGATATCCGCAAATCATAATAATAGTTTGAACAGAACTTTAAAATTAATTGATGAAGCAAAACATGCAGGAGCTGATGCGGTAAAATTACAAACATATAAAGCTGATACGATGACTCTTAAATCCAAAAAAAAAGACTTTTTGATAAAAAATAGAAACAGTCTTTGGAAAGGAAAATACTTATATGAATTGTACGAGAAGGGGTCATTGCCATGGGAATGGCACAAAACTATTTTTGCTAAAGCAAGAAAAAATAAAATATTATGTTTTAGCACCCCTTTTGATGAAACAGCTGTTACCTATTTGGAGAAATTAAAATGCCCATTTTATAAAGTTGCATCTTTTGAAAATAACTTCATTACCTTGATTGATAAATTAATATCATTAAAAAAACCCATAATTGTTTCAACAGGATTATCCAATTATGAAGAAATAAAAAACATCGTTACAAATTTTAGAAAGAAAAAGTTTAAAAATTTCTCTTTACTTAAATGTACTAGCGCGTATCCCGCGCCTGAAAGTGATAGTAATATAAAAACTATACTAGATTTAAAAAAAAAAATTTAAAATTGAAATTGGTTTAAGTGATCATACACCTGGTATAGGTGTTGCTATTGCATCAGTTGCTTATGGAGCATCTATCATCGAAAAACATTTCACTTTAAACAAAGAATCTGGAGGATTGGATGATTCATTCTCAATTAATCCAATAGAATTAAAAAATTTAGTAATTGAAAGTAAACGAGCGTGGAAGAGTAAAGGTAAAATATATTATGGTATATCAAAGTCTGAAAGGTCATCAATAATTTTCAAGAGATCTATTTATACTTCTAAAGATATTAAAGCTGGTGAAATATTTACTAAAAATAATATAAAAGTGATTAGACCTAATTTAGGATTAAATCCAAAATATTTTAAAAAAATTTTAGGCAAAAAAGCAAAAAAAAATATTTCAATCGCTACCCCTATGAAAATAAATTATTTTAAATGATAAAAAAAAAAATCAATATAACTTTTTTACTTGACAAGAATAACAGTTGGATTGAAAAATTTATTAGAGATAAATTTAAAAAAAAATCTAAAAAATATAACTTCAGCATTTCTAAAAATTTTAGAAATGTAAAAAGACAAGATATAGTGTTTATTTTAGGCTACATGAAAGTATTGCCTGAAAATTTTCTAAAAAGAAATAAAATGAATTTGGTAGTTCATGAGAGTGACTTACCTGAAGGTAAAGGATTTGCACCGGTTCAGTGGCAGATTTTACAAAAGAAAAATAAAA
>MDTB01039161.1_pt1 | contig 13509 bp, 9 predicted proteins | sample 811161 | NCBI WGS metagenome assembly MDTB01 (sample SAMN05326650, study PRJNA326480) | marine metagenome | isolation source: seawater | place: Mediterranean Sea | collected 2009
AAATGTTTTCCGATGATGGGCTTACATCCTTGTCATGTGAAGGAAGATTTTAAAGCGGAGCTGGAGCTTTTAAAAACGCATTTAGATGCGGGTGGTTTTTGTGCCGTAGGTGAAATTGGGATGGACTTGTATTGGGACAAAACCTTTGTTGAAGAGCAAAAAATTGCTTTTAGAACCCAAATCCAATGGGCCAAAGAGAAAGGTTTGCCCATCGCCATCCACTGCCGTGATGCTTTTGATGAGATTTTTGAGATTCTAGAAGACGAAAAAGACGAAAAGCTGCGGGGCATTTTTCACTGCTTTACGGGATCGATCGAACAAGCCCATCGTGCCATTGCTTTGAATTTTTATTTGGGCATTGGTGGCGTCGTCACCTTTAAAAAGGCAGGACTGGATGCGGTGGTGCAAGAAATTGATTTGAAGCACCTCGTACTTGAAACCGACAGTCCTTATTTGGCACCAAGCCCGAACCGTGGAAAGCGAAATGAAAGTTCCTACCTGATTCATATTGCACAAAAATTAGCCCACTTGCATGAGGTTTCCCTAGCTGAGGTGGCTCTAGTAACTACAGAAAATTCCAAACATATTTTTGGCTGCTAAGATGAAGATATTACTCATATATACCGGAGGAACCATTGGCATGGTTCACGACAGCGACAGCAACTCCTATGTTCCTTTTGATTTTGACAACCTGCAGGCGCAAATTCCAGAGCTTCAGCAATTGGACTGTTTCCTGGAGGTGCAATCTTATGAACCCAGCATCGATTCTTCCAACATGCAACCAAAAATATGGGTGCAGCTGGCTAAAACCATAGAGGAGTTTTATAAAGCCTATGATGGTTTTGTGATTTTACATGGCTCAGATACCATGGCATTCACCGCTTCGGCATTGAGTTTTATGCTGGAAAACCTCAATAAGCCCGTTATTCTTACTGGCTCACAATTGCCATCTGGCGTGCCACGAACAGATGCTAAAGAAAACCTCATTACAGCCATAGAAATTGCAGCTTCTCAGCGCAATGGACATCCTGAAGTTCCTGAGGTGGCAGTATATTTTGAATACCAGCTCTATCGTGGCAATAGAACCCACAAACTAAATGCAGAAAATTTTGAGGCTTTTACCTCTGCAAATTATCCTCCACTAGCAGAAGCAGGGGTGCATCTTAAGTTCAACAGGAGGTACTGCAGGGCAGTAACAGACGATGCCTTAAAGGTACACACCAAGCTAAACACCAACATTAGCATACTCAAATTATTTCCTGGAATAAATGAAGCCACGGTAAAAAATATTCTTGGTCAAGAGAATATAGAGGCCATAATATTGGAAAGTTTTGGTGCCGGAAATGCTCCTAGTTCAAAATGGTTTTTGGCAGCAATAGAAGAGACACTAAATAGGGGAGTACTTATTTTAAATGTGTCTCAATGTGTAGGCGGCTCTGTAGAGCTTGGAAGATACGAAACCAGCAAGAGACTAAAAGACTTGGGTGTTCTTTCTGCATACGACATGACTTTTGAGGCTGCGCTTACCAAATTGATTTTTGTGCTTGCCTATGAGAAAAAATACGACAAAAGAGCGGCAATGCTGGCCACAAATCTTCAGGGAGAATTGACCCTATAGCTTTTTATAGCTCTTTATTTTTTGGAATCTATACCACACTTTCATTGCTTTATGTACTTTTGCTATAAACACAAATGAATTGAACAAAATTCTCATCATTCGTTTTAGCTCTATTGGCGATGTTATTTTAACAACGCCTGTGGTTCGCTGTCTTAAAAAACAAGCGAATGTGCAGGTTCATTATCTTACTAAGAAGTCTTATGCCGGAATGCTTCAGCAAAATCCATACGTCGATCATGTGCACACGATGGATCAGGAGATTGACTCAACACTAATCCAGAATTTAAAGGCACAGCAGTTCAATTTTGTGATTGATTTGCATGGCAACTGGCGCTCCCTTCGCATTAAAAAGTCTCTTGGAATTGCCTCTAAAACTTTTGCAAAATTAAACTTCTACAAATGGTTGCTTTTGTATTTGCGTATTGACCTGATGCCTCAGCAACATGTGGTAGATCGTTATTTGGAAACCGTTGCTCATATGGGGGTTAGCAACGACCAGCAAGGATTGGATTATTTTATTCCTTCACCAACAAAGGTGGAAGCAGTTTTAGATTCTCCTTTTATTGCCTGGAGTTTGGGTGGTTCTTTTGTTCAAAAGAAATTAGAGGTGCAGCAAGTTGCCGATGCTTGTAAGAAGATCTCTTTGCCTATTTTTCTTTTGGGAGGTCCAGAAGAGGCTGCCGATGCAGAAGCGATCATGGAAGCTTGTGGGCAGCAGAATATTCAAAATTTTTGTGGCAAATTTTCCTTAGATCAAACAGCTTTACTGATTAAAAATTGCAGGCTGCTCTTAAGCAATGATACAGGATTGATGCATATCGGCGCAGCATTTAAAAAGTCCATCATTTCTTTTTGGGGTTGCACCAAACCTAGTTTGGGATTTGCTCCATATGGTGCCGCAAATAACTCCATACAAATACTTTCTAAAGTTTCGGATAAACCATGCTCCAAACATGGAAAAAGCTGCAAGCATAGCACCAAGGGCTGTGTGAAATTTATTGAACCAAAAGAAATAGAAGAGGCTTTAATCAGCCTACTCCAAGAGCCAAACTAATCTTCCAGCTTTTTTCATTTTTTCCATTTCCTCCAAGGCTTCTTTTCTATTTTTATAGGATTGCACGACAACCCGAAAAAGTCCATTTTCACTTTCTTGAATTTTTGTCGATTCATAAGCTTCGGATTGCAGTTCTGAAACTAATTTTTTTGCATTTGATAGATCTAAAAAGCTTCCGGCAATCAAGTGGAAACCAATTCTAAGCTCCTTAGGATTATTTGATTCTATCAACATTGGAGCTTCTTCTTTGTTAATGACATTTATTTGTTTGTTCCAGCTTTCTATTTGGCTCCTATTTCTCTTGCTAAGGCTTAAGATGGAGTTTAGATCTCTTTTGTTGTTATTGATTTGTCCGTCTTGAATTTTCATTTTCTTACCCAGAGCTTCCCATTTAAGGTCTTCTGTAGAATCTATTTTTGTCCTCAAGTCTGCAAGGTCTTTATATACTGCATCTAGTGGATTGCTCCATTCTAGAGCTTCTTCTTTCTTATTAAAGCGGTAGTTGATTCCCAAGCCAAACATGGAAAAAATATTATTTGCATCACTTGTTGGCTGAAGTCCAATTTCATAAGATACATCCAAATCTATATTTTGATCCTTGCCTTTCATTGCATATTTCCATCCTCCTCCAAAACTAGCAATGAGTTCTTTGCCTTCTTTTTTGGTATTCAATACTTGTCCACCAGCTGTGAGATATAGAATGGAATTAAAAGTAGAACCAGCAGAACCAGGAGAAAGATTAGAGAGGTTTAGAATACCATTTGCACGGAGGCCATTAAAATCATTTCCCAGCTCTTCATCTGGAATGCTCCCATTTACAAAACCACCGCGTAGTCCTAGCAGATGGTTAATTTGCTTTGTATAGTGCAGGTAGATGGTTTGTTCTGTCAAAGCATCTGAAGAAGAAGAAATACGATTCATCAGTCCAAAATCTACCCCAATGGAGCCATTATCTTTTAGCTTAATTTCTTGGGCATATGCATTGGCAATAAGGAAAAAAGTGCTGAGAATTAATTTTTGTATAGTGTTCATTTTTAATAATTAAATTAATTAATATTTTTTTATTTATAAACCAAGATGAGGGAGTAGGAAATTATTGTTTTAGCAACCAAGTAGATTTTCCAGATTTTTTAAGTGTTTCCATCTTAAGCATTGCTGTCTCTCTATTCGCATAGGAAGAAAAAACAACACGGAAGAGTCCTTTTGGATTTTGACCTATAATAGAGGATTTAAAGCCTTGACACTGAAGTGTTTTTGTTAAATTATCTGCATTTTCTTTGGAGGCAAAACAACCTGCTACCAAATGATACTGGTTTTTGCTAGATGTTACTGGTACAGCTATTTCTATTGTTTTTGTTTCTGGAATAGCAATAGGTTTTGCTGCCTCCACATCTTTTATTGGAGAGGTTTTTTTAGTGCTAATTTCTTCTGTAAGTTCTTCTATGTGTATTTCTTTTGTATTCTCAGAAACACGAGGAATGTACATGGCAGCAGGCTTTTTCTTAAAAGGGTTAAGATATGCATAGTTTGCATAAGCTTCTTGAACCGATTCTTGCTGAAAGGAAATATATGAACTGAGTCCTATAAGTGGAACTATAACAGCAGCAACTTTCCAATTGGAAGCAACTTGCTCTCCTGTTTCACTTACTTTTTTAGCAAGCTCTTTTGATAGGTCAAGTACAGAAGGTTTTCTTATTATTGCTGGAGATTGAATTGTTTCCAGACCAAAAGAATCTAAAAGGTAGTTGGTTTGAAGATCAGGCTCAAAAGAAATATTCCCCTCGAAATCCCTCCGTAGAACACCAATTTTTTTTAGCCTTGCTTCTTTTTTGTGTTCTAAATTGTTATGTATTTTTTTTGCAAATTGCTCAATCTTAGCTTGTGCTTCAGAAAAAGAAATGCTAAGGCATTCAGCAAGGTAATTTGCCAACAAACCATCGTTGCTTTGCAGTTGAACATTAAATCCAATGCTCTTGCTTGGTGGATGCATGTTATGGCTTACAGGATGAATTTGTGCCGAGCGGTAGTTAGCAACAAAACCTCCCAATCCTGGAACGATTACGCAATCGTGGTAATACAAAAGATCGCCTATGTAAGTCTCCATTTTCATTTGGTGCTAAGTTAGAAAAAGCATGCGATTATGAAAAGAATTTTTTGTGGATTCTTTTTAGGTCTTCTTTGGTGTCTACTGCAATGGATTCTGTATTGGTTTCTGCAGTTTGTATGCGAAAGCCATTTTCCATCCATCCAAGTTGCTCTAAACTTTCTGCTTGTTCCAAAGGCGAAGGGGAAAGCTTTGCTATTTTTTCTAAAACATCATAGCGAAAGGCATAAATGCCAAGGTGCTGGAAAAAGTCTTGTTCCTTTAACCACTTTTCCATTTCTAAGTCTTTTAAATGTGGAATGGCAGCTCTAGAAAAATAAAGAGCTTGTTTTTTGCTGTTTACCACTACTTTTGGACTGTTTGGATTCATTAAGGTTTCTGTAGAGCTGATTTTTTTTATCAGTGTTGCAATCTCTACGGTATGGTCTGTAAAGCAATCCACGAGTAAGTTAATGTCCGATGGGCTAATGAAAGGTTCGTCTCCCTGAATGTTGACAACGATGCTGTCTGCAGAAAGCTTCATTTTCTTTGCTGCTTCTACAATACGCTTGGTTCCATTTTGATGTGCCGACGAGGTCATCACAGCAGTTCCTTTAAAGCTTTTTACGTGGTCAAAGATGCGTTCATCATCGGTAGCCACCACAAGCTCATCAAGATTGGATTTTAGGCATTGCTCGTAAACACGAAGAATCATGCTTTTGCCGTTTATATCTGCTAAGGGTTTTCCAGGAAAACGAGTGGAAGCGTAGCGTGCGGGTATGATTCCAATTACTTTCATTTAAAAGACAATTTTATAGAGTATAGAATAGGTTCTTGGTCGTCCTAATGCTGCAGGTCGGAGTAAAAATTCTGTATTAAAGAGGTTGTCTACGTTAAAAGATATTCTACTATTTTCAGTAAGGTCGTAGGCAATGCGTGCATCAAAAATGGTAACGTCTTTATTGAGTCTATTCCATGAACTAAGGGTTCCAAGGGAAGGCTCAAAAAGTACAGGGTCCACAAAAATAGCATCAATATTTTTCATAGCGCCATTGTATCGTAAGGAAAAACCTCCACTAAAGCGGTTTCTTTCTATGTTTACATCCAGCTTAGCTAGATGCTCGTATCGGTATTTAAGTACTCCTGAGGTATCTAAGCTTGTTGTTGCATAAGATACGGGGTTAATGATGGTGTCATCTCCAGAAATGATAATGTATTCGTCATACACATTGTGGATGTCTTCAATATATGGAGAAGTGTAGGTATAACTTCCCATAATGGTAAGTTCTGTCTGTCCAATCTTTCCTTCTCCAGCCATAGATATTTCTAGTCCTTCAATTCTAGTATTTCCAATATTGATGGATTTAAAACCTAATCCTGCTAGTCCTTCGTTGGAAGGGCCCCATTTCCCAAAGCTAAATTCGAGCATGTTATTATATTCCATAACAAATCCAGCTAAATCAATAAAGCCTTTCCATTTGCCAATTTTTATTCCTTGCTTTAGGCCAATTTCTGAGCTCCATCCAGTTTCTGCTTCAATATCTTCATTAGGGTATATGTATACTGGACCAGTATTAAAGGTGACAAATTTTTCTACAATGCTCGGAAAACGAACTCCCTCTCCATAAGATCCTCTAAGATAAGTAGCTTTTCCAACTTTATAGTTAATTCCTGAACGGAATATCGTTTTGTTGCTGTGCACTCCTTCGTCGTTAAAATGTTCATGCCGAGCACCAAGGGACAGGTTTATGTTTTTGTATTTTATGTCGGCTTGTGTGTATAAAGAGTGGTTTACATTGTAGTGATTTCCATAAATGACCATGTCCTGCCCATCACTATATTTATAGGTATATCCTGAGGTTAGTGTTAGAAATTCTTTGCTTTGTTTTTGAATTTGATAGTCTAAGAAGTATACGTTTGAATATCGTTTTGCTTCTTGATCCGAAAATTGAATGGAATCTGTATATGCCTTGTAAAAATTAATACGGTAGTAGCGAGAGTTGATGCTGTGCTTGATGCCTTTTTCTGCATTGTTGAAGGTGATGAAGGGGTCGATGCTGATGTAGCTGTTGTTTCTGTAGCCTGGGTCGTCGTCTAGAGCCATATAGGCAAGGCTGTCGTGTTCCCATATGATGGCATCTCCAATTTTACTTCGCATGATGTTTGTTTTGATTCCATAGCTAAGTCCTTCTACCTTTTTGGAGTAGTTGGTAAGACTGGCATTGATGCGGGCTCTTTTGCTGTACACACGATACATAAATCCGCCATCGTACATCAGGTTGGTTCCTAAGACAAAGTCTTTGTTGTCTTTTTTGTGGGAGTGTAGAAAGGAAATATTGCTTGATGAGGTATAACCATTTTTATACCAATGTAGCTCCTCCCGATTTGGTTTTCCATAGGTGCTGTGAATGATGTTTAGTTTGTTTAATGGTTCTGATGTAGGATAAGCTGTTCTTATATTGATGGTTCCATTAAGAGCCGAAGAGCCAAACAATACAGAAGAGGCTCCTTTAATGACTTCAATTTGTGAAATGTTTTCCATAGGAATCAGATGCCACTCTACATTGCCTTGGTCGCCACCCATCAATGGCATTCCATCCATCATCACCATCACTCTTGATCCTGCTCCGTAGCTCCAGCCACTCCCGCTCCTAATGTTTGCTTGTCCATCCACCACGTGCACCGATGGCGATTGATTGAGGGTGCGGTCCAACGATGCCGAGCTTTTATTTTCAATCAGAGCCGGTTTTATTACATCCATAGATACGGTAACTTCTTCGAGTGCTTGTTCAAATTTACCAGCAGAGACTACAACGGTCCCAAGAACTTCAGAGTCTTCTTGAAGTACTATGTTTAGGATTTGTGTTTCATTTTGCTCTAGACAAATATTTTCTATATGGTCTTTGTAACCGATGTACTGAAAGCGAATGTCTTTACATCCTTCCGTAAGGACAAGTGTATAGCTCCCATCTATGCCTGTAATAACTCCCAAACCACTAATCGAAGGAACAGAAATATTTACTCCTATAAGTTCTTCGGCATTTTCATTGCTTACTTTTCCTGAAATGGATGTTTGAGCAAAACCAATCCCTAAACTAAAAAGCAATATGCTAAGAAATAATATTTTTTTCATCGGAGAAGTTTAGAATAATGCAGTGATTTTGAGAGAAATAAAACGTGGCGGACCAATGGAGGCAGCCCGAATTTGGTATTCTGTATTGAATATATTTTCAGCGATAAGTTGTGCAGTAAGTTGTTTGCGAAATGCATAGGCTATTCTTAGGTTTGCTCTAAAATCACCATTGGTATATTGCTCCCTAGATTTTTTAATGCCCATGTCTAATATATTTGCATCTGCAAGGGTAAATAAATCAACTACTTCTGCATTAAAAGCTCCACTTTCAAAAAGCTTATCTATATTTTCCATAAAGGAATTATAATGAAGGTGAGCCCCTACTGTCCATCGATCTCTAGAAATTTCTAGATCTAATTTTGCCAAATGTCGGTATCGGTATTTTAATGTTTCACTATCTGGATTTGAGCTTGTAGAATTAAAGGATAGTTCACTTTCTTGCATTGCTATTTGTTCAATAACTGCAACTAGACCTGGGGAAATTGCTCCATCTGCAATAAAGCTTTGAATGAGTTTGTCGAGGTTTTCGTTGTAGTTTCCATAGACCAGATCTGGGTGAACCGCTTTTGGAACCATATAGGTGTAGCTGAGTCTGCTGTTTAGTTTCCATGCACCAATGCTTCCTTCTGTGAGGATGGAAAAATCCAATCCTGAAATTTGTGTTTGCCCAACATTAATTGGCTTAAATCCAATTCCAAGAGGATTTAATCGAGTGGAGTCGCCCCAAAGCCCGTAGCTGTATTCCACCATGTCGTTAAAGTTCATATGAAAGGCAGCGATATCGATATAGGATTTTAAATTTCTTTTGTAGATCCATTTGTGCTTGAATCCTATTTCTGCTGAATATCCTGTTTCTGCCTTTAGTTCTGGGTTGGAGTAGATGGATATTTGTCCTGCATCTCTATATAAAAATAGTTCATACATGGATGGAAAACGATAGCCTTGTCCTATAGAAGCTCTAAAGAAATTTCGATCGTTGAGCTCATAATTTAGACCCATTCGAATTACTGGTTTTCCTTCTTTTTTATTCCTAAGGTTGTATTCTTCATAGCGCGAACCAATAGAGTATCGCAATGGTCCTTGTGTTCGGTCATACTGAGAAAAAAGCGCATAATTGATTCCATTTTGCTCCGAGTCAAAGAAGTCTGATGCTCCAAGGTAATGGTTTAAATTAGCTCCTAAAGTCCAGGTTCCATGTTCGTAAAATTTTTGGAACAAATATTCTGAGTATATGGCAATATAGTTGTTTTGTTTTTGGGTGCCATCTGGATTAAAGTTGGTTTGCAAGACGCGCCCCATAAGTTTGTGCTTGGTGTTGTTATTTGAGTTGTTTAATGTCATGTGAGGAGAGAGACTCAGTTGGGCACTTTTAAAAACGGAGAAATACTCTTTACTAAATGGTGTATAGCCAAGATCATTACTATAGTATAAAAAACCATCGCCCTCATCAAAGCGAAGATAGGAGCTGTTGATTCCATATTCCAGACCTGGAATCTTTTGTGATTCAAAGTTTGTGTTTAGGTAGATCCGAGTTCGTTCTTCTCCAATATGCATGTATTTTACTAGGGTATCTGACTCATTAATAGTAGTATCAAGCAAGCCTTGATATCCTTCACTATTGTGGATTTGTATTCCAAAATTATAGCTATAAGTGTTGTGCTTTTGAGCGTGATTAAAATTGATGCCATATTGATCTAGTTTTATATTGGCAGGTGCCCACCAATTTAAAGAAGTTCTTTTTGCTTTTGCATATTGGCCATAGTAGGTAGATAAGGTGGTGCTAGGTTTTGTTTGTGCTTTTTTACTAGTGATGTTGATGACGCCATTTAATGCTGCAGAACCAAAAAGAACAGAGGAAGATCCTTTGATGATTTCAATTCGCTCAATGTTTTCTGCAGGAATTAATTCCCATTGTACTGCTCCGGTAGTGGAATTGGTAACGGGAAGTCCATCTAATAACACCAGTACTCTCGATCCTGCGCCATAGCTCCAGCCACTTCCTCCACGAATGTTTATTTGTCCATCGATGATGTGAATGCCAGGTGCTTGGGCAATACTTTTTTCTACATTATAGTTGTGTTGTGTTTTGATGTACTCTCCTTCTAAAGCATCTAAGGAAACACTAATCTCTTCAAGTCTTTGCTCAAATTTTCCAGCACTTAGAACAATGGTTTCTAATACTTCTTCTTTCGGAAGCATATCTATATTGATTTCGAGTGGGTTTTTTCCTTTTAAATTAATATTTTTGAATTGTGTTATATAAGATACGTGTTGAAAGCGTAATTTATAACTCCCTTCCCTCAAATTGAACTCAAAGTATCCTTCCAGATCACTAAATACGCCTTGATTCTCTCCAGATAAAATGTGAACATTTGAAACAGGATTTCCTGTGTTTTCATCATAAATATATCCAGAAATAGTAGTCTGGGATTGGCAGATAGTGCCAAAGCTAAAAAATATAATAAGTGCCCGAAAGCAATATTTATACATCATAGATTTTATTCTTAATCATCCAAAAATAGGTTTTTCTACTATGAATTCTGACAAAGTACATCAAATTGCACTCACATTGGTCCCAAAAGTTGGCCCCATAACAGCAAGAAAGCTTATTGCTCATTGCGGATCTGCAGAAGCAGTATTTCAAGAATCTCGAAAAGGATTGTTATGTATTCCGGGAATTGGTAGAACGATGACAGATTCTATTTTAGCAGGTAATCTTATATCTAAGGCAGAGCAGGAAATTCGTTTTATGGAAAAGAATAAAATAAAAGCTCTTTATTTTATGGATCCCTCTTATCCTTTTCGACTCAGGGAATGTGCTGATGCTCCATTAATTTTATACCTTAAGGGGAAGGCAAATTTAAATGCTCGTTTTGTTCTCAGTGTGGTAGGAACTAGAAATGCTAGTGATTACGGCAGAGAGATGACAGAATCTCTTTTGCGTGACTTGAGTAGCCTAGATGATCTTTTGGTAATAAGCGGATTGGCTTATGGTATAGATATCGAGGCCCATAAAGCTTGTTTGAAATACAAGATACCAACCATAGGAGTTTTGGCTCATGGCTTGGACAGAATTTATCCATCGATGCATCAAAAAGTAGCTGAACAGATGATGGAAAATGGAGCTATAGCATCAGATTTTATTTCAGGAACAAAGCCGGAACGAGAAAATTTTCCAAAACGAAATCGAATCATTGCAGGCTTTTCTGATGCAAGCCTGGTAGTAGAGGCTTTTAAAAGAGGTGGGGCATTGATTACTGCTTCCATAGCAAACTCTTATAGCAGAGATGTATTTGCAATACCAGGAAGGACTTATGATAAGTCTTCTGCAGGATGCAATCGATTGATTCGTAACAACCAGGCGGCATTAATTCAAAATGCAGAAGATTTGTGTTATCTGATGGATTGGAAGGCAGATGCCATCAATAAAGCTCACAAGCAGAGTAATATAGATATGAATTTAACAAAACAAGAAAAGATGATCTTAGAAATAATTCCTGAAAGAGATAAGTGTAGCATGGATCGTATTTTAATTAAGTCTAGGTGTGAGCCATCTCTTGTCATGGAAATTCTTTTAGGCTTGGAACTTAAGGGTTTGGTGAAGGCTTTGGCAGGAAATCAGTATGCAAAGTCTTAAAATAACATTTTTTAATGGTTGAGAGAAAAAATTGTTTTAGGTTTGCAGTATCTTTTAATTTTTAAAGCGCTTAAAAAATGGAAGCAAAAATAATGGCTTTTATCGATAGTGTAAAAGTTAGAAACGGCAACGAGCCAGAATTCATACAAGCAGTTACTGAGGTAGCTGAAACCGTCCTCCCCTTCATCGAAAATAATCCAAATTACAACAATGCTATGTTGTTGGAACGTATGGTAGAGCCAGAACGCATGATCATGTTTCGTGTGCCATGGTTAGACGATAAAGGCGATGTTCAGGTAAATAGAGGTTTTCGTATTGAGATGAACAGCGCTATAGGACCTTATAAAGGTGGTTTGCGATTTCATCCTTCTGTTAACCTAGGAATTTTAAAATTCTTAGCTTTTGAGCAGGTCTTTAAAAATAGTCTTACCACATTGCCTATGGGTGGTGGTAAAGGTGGTGCTGATTTTGACCCTAAAGGAAAAAGCGACAATGAAGTGATGCGTTTTTGCCAGAGCTTTATGTCGGAGTTATTCAGACATATTGGCCCAAATACAGATGTGCCAGCTGGTGATATTGGTGTAGGTGGACGCGAAATCGGATTTATGTTTGGTCAATACAAGCGTCTTCAAAATGAGTTTACAGGCGTGCTTACCGGTAAAGGTGCAGCTTGGGGTGGTTCATTAATTCGTCCTGAAGCAACGGGCTATGGTAATGTGTATTTTGCAGAACAGATGCTAAAAACCAAAGGCGAAAGTTTTGATGGAAAAACAGTCGTGATTTCAGGTTCTGGAAACGTGGCGCAGTATGCCTGTGAAAAAGCAACCGAACTAGGTGCTAAAGTATTGACTTTGTCAGACTCTTCTGGATATATTTATGACCCTGCAGGAATAGATGCAGAAAAATTGGCCTTTGTCATGGAACTTAAAAATGTGAAGCGCGGACGTATTAAAGCCTATGCAGATCATTTTGGATGTGAATTTCATGAGGGTGCCAGACCATGGTCTGTAACTTGTGATATTGCTTTGCCATGTGCCACACAAAATGAGCTTAATGGTGAAGAAGCAAAGGCTCTGGTTGCCAATGGTTGTAACTGTGTGAGCGAAGGTGCAAACATGCCATGTACGCCTGAAGCGATAGAGGTATTTGATGAAAATAAAATTTTATTTGCCCCTGGTAAAGCTTCCAATGCTGGAGGGGTTGCCGTTTCCGGTTTGGAAATGTCGCAAAACTCTTTGCGCTACAATTGGAACCGTGAAGAAGTAGATGCTAAGTTGCATGCCATTATGGTAGATATTCATAAATCTTGTGTTACCTATGGCTCAGACGGTAATGGTTATACCAACTATGTAAAAGGTGCCAATATTGCTGGTTTTGTTAAAGTAGCCGATGCCATGCTAGATCAAGGTGTGGTTTAAATAGATATTTTTTTAATTCAAGTTAAAGCGCCCAATTGGGCGCTTTTTTTTATGGTTTCATTTTTTAAATCAATCGAAGACCAATAAAAAAATATGATTGAAATTACCTATATGAAGATATATATAATATTATTAAGTTTGAAGTTAATGTTATAATTAAATCAATTTAATACATATCAAAATGAAGAAGTCAAAGCTTGCAAGTCTCTTCATTCTCCTCGGATTTATTTTTTATATCATGCTTTCAAGTTGGAATACTATATCCAATGAAATTCCTAAAGTTTTTGAGCAGCATCCTCCTGAAATCAGTAAATTTTGGGTGCAGAAATTAAAAGGCCGTTATGCATCTAAATACATGATCTTACATGCACAGATGGAAAGCGACTTTGCCCTTCCTAGTACTCTACAAACGTATATTGGAAAACAGCGCGCTACTCGTTTTAAAGACAACGGCAGGTATCCTGATAAAAAAGCCAATGATGGTATTTATGCTGCCTATATAAAACAGAATCCATGGCAATTTCTCAGGCACTATAACAATAAATTAAAACGCATTATAAAAAAAA
>MDTB01153481.1_pt1 | contig 13509 bp, 14 predicted proteins | sample 811161 | NCBI WGS metagenome assembly MDTB01 (sample SAMN05326650, study PRJNA326480) | marine metagenome | isolation source: seawater | place: Mediterranean Sea | collected 2009
AGGAATAACCACATGATATACCGAATCGAATACCAAAAAAGGGTCATCGCGTCCTGCGCATCCTTCGAGTCGGTATATCGCTTCAATAACATCAAAAACCGTGCGTTGATGATGGAAATCCCGATCAGATAAAAGATCCCACTCATTCCACTGAGGTATGGCAGTACCGTGACAATGACCATCAAGATGGTGTACAGAAGCATCTGTAAGCGCGTGTAATCCTCACCATGAGTCACAGGTAACATTGGAATATCAGCGTTTGCGTAATCTTCTTTTTTTGCGATACACAGAGCCCAGAAGTGTGGTGGCGTCCAAGCAAAAATAATCGCAACAAGCAACAACGCGTTCGGGTCGACCGACCCGGTCACAGCCACCCAACCAAGCAGTGGCGGAGCAGCACCAGCGATACCGCCGATGACAATGTTTTGCGGTGTCGCTCGCTTCAGATACACGGTATACACCACCGCGTAACCGATGATTGATGCAAATGTCAAAACCGCAGTGAGCACGTTTGCCACCGTGACCAAGATCGCTAGGCCAGTTAAACCCAGCGCGAATGCAAAAACCAATGCATTGGATGGCGACACTTTACCCTCAGAGACCGGTCGATGCTTGGTCCGACTCATCATTGCATCGAGACGCCGATCGACGACATGATTCACTGCGGCCGCAGCTGATGCAGCCAGTCCGATACCCAGGTTTGCGAGGATAAATAGCTCAAATGGAGGCAGTACTGGCCGTGCGAGAAGCATCCCAACCATCGAGGTCAACACAAGGACCGCAACAACTCGTGGTTTGGTGAGCGTTAAATAATCCTTCCAAGTTGGATTCGTTGGCCCAGCATTAAGCGTGTCTAACATTGCCATAAACAGCATCCTCCTGTTCAGTGGCCGTCTCATATGCAATCGACCACGCCGCTAATAATAGCAAAACACCCAAGGCATGGTGGATAAATGCGAGACTGTCGGGAACTGCGTAGACAACGTTTGCATAGCCGAACACGATTTGCACAAGGGTTAACCCAATAAAATGAGACGCTTTACGAGACGTGATTACGCCACGTTTGAGATAAACCGCCAATAGTACGAGCCAGAAGGCGAGGACCACGAAGGCACCGGCCCGATGTACCACTTGTATGGCCGCTCGTGCACCGTGCTCAAGCTGTCCGCCTTCATAATTTGGCCCAACCTCTGGGAGCAAATTGAATCCACTCTGAAAATCGTATTGCACCTCACCGCCGCCTGCGCAACTAAGTACCCCTGGGCATGCCCAACCAGCATAGTTAGTCGATACCCAACCTCCCAAGATGATTTGAGCAAACAGTAAGCCAATCCCGACAAGGACTGGCATTCGCATGGAAATGGCTTGCGTATCGCCGTTAGCCAGACGTTTAAGGCGATGACGCAAACACATCAGTGTCGAAACGATGATCAGTCCACCCATTAAATGCAGTGTGACGATATTCGGCAACAACTTCAGCGTCACCGTGAACGCACCGAATGCTCCTTGGATGATGACAAGTCCAAGTAGCGCAAGCGAAACCAAATAGGGGTAGTTGGGCGTTTTATCTTTTTCACGATATCCAAGGTATGCGATACCCATGATTAAGAGCCCAAGACCTCCAGCGATATAGCGATGAATCATTTCGATCCAGCCTTTATGAACCGCAACATGGATTTCTGGGTAACGCTCTTGAAGATGCGCAATCGTCTCAGTATCGGTGGTCATTACCATCTTGCCGAAACAACCCGGCCAATCGGGACAACCAAGGCCAGAATCAGTGATCCGTGTAAAACCACCCATCAGGACCACTTCAACTGCTAAGAACAGAGCAATAGTCGCTAGCTTTAATGGAAGATTATTTGCCATCAACCCACCTTCGATACCTTCAACAACTTTTTCAAATCCTGGAGAATCAACGTTGGATTAATTCCAGGCTCAAACTTTAAAACGACGTTTCCAAGTGGGTCGATGACCCAGATAGAGGGCTCACTGACCGTCAATGTCATCGCTTGGACCTCAGACACAACAACACGGTTGCGCTCTCGACCCAGCGCCGTGTGAAATTTCTCCATGCCCTCGCCAAAGGTTTGACAAGGCAAGCACGACGCATTTGAGGCCAGAACAACCTGCCACTTCGCAGGTTCACCGGGATGTGGTAGCCCAATATCAGAATGCTGCGTGCCAGACGCTACCAGTTGGCCATGATGTGTGCGCCCTTCTGGTAGGCCAATTTGCCCAAAATACATGACAAATGCAGCGATCATGGGGACTAAAGCCATGGCCCAAATCAGCCAAAAAGTTGTTCGATTACCCACGTAATATCCCCTTATTCAAGATCACGGCCGTCATCCCACAGAGCACCAAAGCCAACAAAAACCATTGAATGGCGTATCCATAATGAGTTGCTGGACCGAGTCTCGGCTTCGGTCCGTTGGCATTCCGAGGTAATAACCCATCGGCTAACACCATGCCGGGTAACAAATTGGTCTCGATCAGATCCGTCAGAGACTGCACGCGTTGAGCGTCACCGAGGGTCTCAGCATCCGATTCGCTCATCAAATAACTGTCAGTCACGGGAACCCATAACCCTTTCAGTTCAAACACAGCTGGTATTTCGATCGACGGAAGTTCATCTCGTCTTTGCGTACCAGGGACCCAACCGAGGTTGACTAACATCCGGACTGACCCGTCGGAGGTCGTTGCTTCCGTAAAAACTTCGTAACCTGCAACTCGGTCCTGGATCCGATTATCTAAAAAACTCAGCGGTCTGGTGGTATCACGGTAGACTGTCAGTCGGACTTGATGTGTTCCGCTTTGCGCTCCTACGTTCAACATTTCAGAACCTGCCGTTAACAACGATTCGCCGACGGTCAAAACTCGGATTAATTCCTCTTTTTGATGCGCACGGTCGAGTTGCCAGAAGCCCGCTTTGATGCACAAACCGACGATTGGAAACACAACAATCAAAAACCACCATTTCTTTGTTAGCCACATTGTGGTTTCCTGCACCCTTCTAGTCAGTGAGAAATACTATGTTCAAAATTTTAATCGTGATTTTGTTTTTAGCCGTCGTTGGCGTTTTATTTTCGGGCCTTTACTTCCTGATGAAGGACCCGTCCGACAAGAAGCGTGTCGTGAATGCACTTGCATGGCGCGTTGGGCTAGCCGCGGGGCTCATCGCGCTGGTGGCAATCGGGATTGCCACCGGGTTACTCGAGCCCCACGGGATCGGTGGCTAGAGAATATAGACGAAAATAAACAGTCCCACCCAAACCACATCGACAAAGTGCCAGTACCAAGCGACTGCTTCAAACGCAAAGTGCTTTTCTGGAGAAAACGCCCCATCAAAGCAGCGCAGTAGCATGACAAACAACATGGTTGTACCCAGCATCACGTGGAAGCCGTGGAACCCAGTCAACATGAAGAACGTCGCCCCATAAATCCCTGAGTTAAGCGTTAGCCCCAGTTCAGTGTAAGCTTCATGGTACTCTACCGCTTGGAAGTACAAGAAGATCACAGCAAGAATAATCGTTGCTGCTAACCAAGCCTCGAGAGCGCCACGCTTATTTTCCTTCAGCGCATGATGCGCAAACGTCACAGTCACGCTCGACGTAATCAGCAATGCGGTATTAACCAACGGCAAATGCCAAGGGTCAATGACCGCTGTTGCGCCCGGGAATTGCTTCATGTCAGGCGTTTGTAACAACGGCCAAGTGGCAGTGAAACCCTCCCACAACATATTTGTTACGCCCTTGTCGCCCTCACCACCAATCCAAGGCACTGAGAACACACGAACATAGAGGAGCGCCCCGAAAAATGCGCAGAAGAACATCACCTCGGAAAAGATGAACCACAACATGCCTTGGCGATAGGATCGATCGAGCTGATCGCTGTGAAGCCCCTCAGCTTCCTCGCGAATTTGGTCTTTGAACCAACCGAAAATCACGTAGAAAAGTATCAAGAATCCTCCACCGAGAATCCAAGGACCAAAAGATTCACGATCGGCAGTCATGGCTGTAATCGTCATTGCTGCACCATAGGCTAGAAGCCCAAGTGAGACCGAGGCCAAAATTGGCCATTTGCTTTGTTCCGGAACGTAATATGTCGAATCACTCATAAAGATGCCCATCCTTTGTCATTATCGAGTGTTACTTGCGTCACCTTCTGATCATCAGTCAGGTCATACAGTGCGTAAGATAGCGTGATTGTTGAAATGTGCTCTGGTAGCTCCGGGTCGACCACGAACAACAGAGGCATCTCAGTATCAGTGCCTGCGTCCAGCGGTTGCCGATCAAAACAGAAACAATTCACCTTGTGAAGATAGGGCGCGGCTTCCGATGGCGTTACAGACGGAACGGCTTGCGCAACCATCCATTCCGCAGTCGAATTCTTCGCGTAAAATGTTGTATGTTTATCTTCGCCAGGGTGAACTCGCATTGAGCGAACAGTTGGCTTGAAATCCCAAGGCATGCTCGCCGGGTTAACGGTAACAAACTGTACTTTTACAGTCCTAGACCGATCCACTGAATCAATTTCCGCAGGACCTTGGCTGAAGTTTTTACCGTTGAGCCCCGTGATATCGCAAAAAACGTCATACAACGGGACCAAAGCAAAGCCGAAACCAAACATTGCGATGGCGGCTGTCGCCAGCCGCACCACAAGCCGATTGGTTTTCGCTTGGTTCTGCTCAGCCATCGGTTTAATCAACCTTTGGTGGCGTTGAGAACGTGTGATAAGGCGCTGGTGACGGTATCGTCCACTCAAGACCTTGTGCACCTTCCCAAACCTGCGCAGTTGCTTTCTCTCCGGCGCGGACATTCTGGATCACGTTGTAAATAAATACGAGCTGCGAGAATCCAAAGATAAATGCCCCCACTGATGCCATGCTGTTGAAGTCAGCAAACTGCAACGCGTAGTCAGGAATCCGACGCGGCATACCCGCCAAACCCACAAAATGCATCGGGAAGAACGTGACGTTCACACCAACAAACGACAACCAGAAATGGAGTTTACCCATGGTTTCATTCAATTGATGTCCGGTCCACTTCGGCAACCAGTAGTAGGTCGCCGCCATGATCGAGAAGATCGCTCCGGGCACCAGTACATAGTGGAAGTGAGCAACAACGAAGTACGTGTCGTGGTACTGGAAGTCAGCCGGCGCAATCGCGAGCATCAGTCCTGAGAAGCCACCGATGGTGAACAGAACCACAAACGCGATCGCAAATAACATTGGTGTCTCAAATGTCATCGATCCGCGGAACATCGTCGCTACCCAGTTGAATACTTTGACACCGGTTGGGACCGCGATCAACATTGTCGCGAACATGAAGAACACTTCACCGACCAATGGCATCCCGACGGTAAACATGTGGTGCGCCCACACCACAAACGACAACAATGCAATAGAAGCAACCGCGTACACCATTGACGAGTATCCAAACAGGCGCTTTCTGGCGAATGTTGGAATGATCTCACTGATAATGCCGAATGCAGGCAAAATCATGATGTAAACCTCTGGGTGTCCGAAGAACCAGAACACGTGCTGGAAAAGGACTGGGTCGCCGCCGCCTGCCGCGTTGAAGAACGAGGTTCCAAAGTGGATATCCATCAACATCATTGTGACCACACCGGCGAGAACTGGCATCACAGCGATCAGGAGGAATGCGGTTATCAACCATGTCCACACAAACAGTGGCATTTTCATCAGCGTCATTCCAGGCGCGCGCATGTTCAAGATAGTCGCGATGATGTTAATCGCGCCCATGATTGACGATGCACCCATTATATGGACGCCAAAAATAAAGAATGTTACCGATTCCGGTGCGTACGTCGTCGACAGTGGAGCGTAGAACGTCCAGCCAAAGTTTGGCGCGCCGCCTGGCATAAATAACGAAGACAAGAGGATCAGGAACGCGAAAGGTAGAATCCAGAAACTCCAGTTATTCATTCGAGGCAATGCCATATCCGGAGCACCAATTTGCATTGGAATCATCCAGTTTGCGAGGCCGACAAACGCAGGCATCACGGCCCCAAAGACCATGATCAGACCATGCATCGTAGTCATTTGGTTAAAGAAGTTCGGCTCAACAAGTTGCAAACCTGGCTGGAATAATTCGGCGCGAATAATCAGCGCCATGATTCCGCCAATCATGAACATGGTCAAACTAAAGATCAGATACATCGAACCAATGTCTTTGTGGTTCGTGGTATACAACCAGCGCCCAAGGCCTTTTGCAGCACCGTGGTGGTGAGGATCCTCGTCTTTTACGTGCGGTAGATCGACATCAACTGTAGCCATAATGATTTCCTCTTATTTTTGGATGGCGCTTGGCTGGACCGTGTCGCCCACAGTATTGCCCAACGCGTTCCGTTGATAAGTTACAACAGCAGCGATATCGACTGCCGATAATTGCTCTTTGAAAGCCTGCATCGCGGTGCCTGTTTTACCATTCACAATGATGTCAATGTGCGCATCAATCGCGCCCGTGGCTATCGCACTTCCTGTGATCGCAGGGAATGCCCCTGGGATCCCTTGACCGTTTAGCTGGTGGCAACCTGCGCATGCGGCCTGGTAAACACCTTCACCTTTTGCAATCAATTCATCCATTGAGAATTCTTTTGACGCTTCGCCAGCCATCGCCAATTTCATCGCCTTTTGATCAGCAACCCATTGCGCGTAGTCGGCTTCCGATTTCACTTCGACGACCACCGGCATAAATCCGTGATCTTTGCCGCACAGCTCTGTGCACTGCCCGCGATAGACGCCCGGCTCTTCGACCTTGACCCACGCTTCATTAATAAATCCAGGGATCGCATCTTTCTTCACAGCAAAGTGAGGCACCCACCACGAGTGGATGACATCGTTGGCTGTGATCAAGAACCGAACCTTCTTGTTCGCAGGAATCACCAGCGTATTATCTACCTCAAGCAAGTAGTTCGGATTCTTTGCAGACTCGTTGATGATCTCTTCACGCGGAGTCGATAGGTTGGAAAAGAAGTCGATATCCTCGTCCAGATACTGATACCTCCACTTCCACTGGTAGCCAGTGATCTGGATATCAACATCCGCTTCTGACGTGTCGTACATATCCATCAAGGTAGCGGTCGCTGGCACGGCCATCGCAATCAAAATGATTGATGGGATCACGGTCCAAAACACTTCAACGGTAGTGTTCTCATGCCAATGTTCAGCGACAGCACCCTTAGATTTCCGATGCTTAAAAATCGAGTAGAACATGACGCCGAAGACGGCAACGCCGATCACCACGCAGATCCAGAAGATCAGCATGTGCAGATCAAAGATCTCACGCGATAAGGCTGTGACACCTTTATTCATATTAATCTGCCAATCTGCCAATGCTGGCGTTGACAACAGCGATAGAGCCACAGTAAATGCTTTGCTCATTCGCACACCTCCTATGTTTTTGAATACGGGGGTTAACGAAATTTTAATAAATTTAAATGTTTATGATTGTTGGTGTGCACTCCAGCACACTTCGAGGTCAGAATTCATCCAGATCCCGAGCCATATCGACGACACTATTTTACATACATCATGACCAGTTGGACAAGCCCATAAACGCTTAACAAAAAGATTAACGTCATGAGTAGACCGGCCACGACAAAGACCGAAAATCGGCCATGTTCAAAATCACGTTCTCGATTAGCGTTTGATTGAACTCCTAAAAAAGAAGCCATTACACTCCAAATCGCTAGGACCCAAATTTTCATTCGAGAAATTCTCAAATACTCTAATTCGATTTCATTTACATATGGATAATAGGGCCAAGTATTTTTTTTACTACAGGATTGATTTAAGTATTGAGATTTGGCCCACCCACGGTCGCTGAGATGCTGATCTCAGCTCGGCTACTGTGACACGAGTTGACGTCAGCACCTCGATATCGATCTTACCTCGAAGATAGTGCAGCCGAAGCTCCTGAATATCGCATATTTCGCCCCAGTCTTGCTCTAGTGCATGTTTAACTTCGGCCCTCAAGGGCCTCAATGTGGTCGGTGCCTGTCGATCGATGCTGGCATCGTCTTCAGGATCAATGTGGAAAATGATATCCGACACATCGGGAAACTTATTCCGAATGCTCGATGCCACCCAACAGCCAATCTCATGCCCCTCGGACACCGACACTCGAGGATCCACCTGAAGATGAAGGTCTACTAGGATCTTCCCGGCCATCGTTCGAGTTCGTATCTGATGAACATCTCGAAGTCCAGGCACATTCATAGCAATTGCTCGGATCGCCATCATCTGGTCCTCCGGCAAAGCCGTATCGATTAACTCCTGCATTGAATCCCACAGCAGGCCCAAAGCGATTTTGGCAATCAGTAACGCGACCACCAGCGCAGCCACGGCGTCAAGCCACAATGCATCAAAGGAAACCCCCACTAACCCGACCAGAACAGCAATCGATGACAAAGCGTCCGTTCTGGAATGCCATGCATTGGCCATCAACAGCTTCGAATTTAACTTCTTTGCATAGTGGACGGTGTAACGATAAATCCCCTCTTTGGACACAATTGATGTAATCGTGATCGCAAATGCGGCCACACCGAGATCAACCGCAATACTTGGGTCAACAATACGCTGCAAACTGTCGTATAAAATACCGCCAGCAACAGCCAGTAAAATGCTCCCCAGGACAAGGGTCGCTATCGTTTCGATTCGATCGTGACCATAAGGATGATTCGCATCAGGCTCCTCGTTGCTCCATCTCGCAGCCAGAATAACCAAAGCATCAGTACCCAGATCCGATAGCGAATGCACGCCGTCTGCGATGAGCGCATGACTTTGACTTACCCAACCGATTGCGATCTTGAACACTCCCAATAATCCGTCGAGTATCGCGCCAATACAAGTGACGCGCGTCATCACTTGTGCGTTTGTTCGCGCGTTAGTCGCCATTAGCTCATCACCCTTTCGACAAACCAATAACAGCCAACAAGGCCAATCAACAAAGACATGGGAATGGCAAACCTCGCTCGATACCATGAATAGTGCACAATCCAGATACCGATCGACAGATAGGCTCCCAGAATAATTGCCAATTGCCCAAGCTCAACGCCGATATTGAATGATAAAAGACCAACGACAAAATCGCGCTCCGGCAGCCCGAGTTCGGTCAGCACCCCCGCAAATCCCAATCCATGGAGCAAACCGAAGGCAAACACCACCAAAGCTCGAGATCGATTCACTTTGTGATGCCATATATTTTCAACAGCGATATAGATAATCGATGCAGCGATCAAGGGCTCGACAATCGACGCGGGAAGTTCAAGAACACCATACAGACCAAGCGCAAGTGTTGCTGAATGCGCGACCGTAAACGCGGTGACCTGGATCACAAGGTCAACCAAACGCTTCGAGATCAACGTGAGACCCAAGATAAAGATAATATGATCCAACCCGCGGGGAATAATGTGCGTGAATCCCAACTCTATGTAGTCAACGACAAGATCGCTGACAGACCGCTCAACTGCCCGGTCAAGGGATAGCTCACCCGACTCCTGACCGCTTTTGACGAATTGCACGCGAGGCTCAGCATGATCGAGAAATAAACGGACTGCAGTGTTAGGCATGGTGTCATTCACACGATATGTCACGCTTTCTGTACCATCAGGTAATCCTCCAACGAAATTCAGTTGAGTATCGCGCGGAAGCTCTTCATCATCGACGGGGAGTACCTTCAACGACGTCAGTGTCATTGTAATCGAGAGATCACCTGCGATGATCTCAATGACTCGGCTGAAATCCCTCCCTTTGTCTCGAATAGCAACTTCCAACTCGGTCGCATCGAGGGCCCGAAAGCGATCGTAATTTGCCGCATTTGGAGAATCGTTCGTATCTGACAGCGATGGATCAACATTGGCGAGCCAAGCCTCCATGTTGGTCACGAGCTCAAGCTGAATGACGCCTTGAGAATCAACTGAAAGCGAGGCAATTGAGGGTCGCATCTCATGCGCACTTGCGACCCAACTCAAAATCGCTAACAGTACGCTTAACACCACAGGTTTCATCGATTCATTCTCAAATTTTAGGATTCAATATGACAATAGCTCGTAGCCTAACATTCTCAGTTGGACTTCTGATATGGAGCACGCAAATTCAAGGCCATGAATTTTGGATCGAGCCATCGAAACACTACACGACGGTAAACAGCACAATTGAGCTCACTCTTAAAGTTGGCGAAACCTTCCGCGGTAGCGCACAACCCTACTTACCCGTCGATACAGCAACATTTATTGTCATCGGTCAAACCAAACGTGAGATAGAAGGTTTATTAGGGGATTCTCGACCCGCAGCAACCGTAACTGTCGACCATGGTCTCAATCGTGTCATCCATCAAACCACTCCATTTTCAATACGATTTGGCGACGATGACGAGCGTTGGGCAAACTACATCTCACTTGATGGTCTCCAACGTCAACTCGATCAACACCCAGCAATTCCGCAAATCGTTCCAGTCACAGAACGCTATGTTCGCGTCGCAAAAAGTTTTATCAAAACTGGACAAGCAAAAGTGAACGATTCGCTCTCCGGAGAAATGCCATTCGAGCTGGTTCTGGAAGGGCAATGGACACAGATCATCCCCGGAAACTATGCATTTACGCTATACGATGGAAACAGTCCGCTCGAGAGCGTATTGATCAAGGCATTTCGGTACAGCGATCGAGCTGTCGTTTCGGAAGCTCACACAGACGCGAATGGCCGAGTGGAGCTCGAGTTACCAAGCGCCGACCGTTATCTCATCAGCGGAGTCGTCATTCGGCCTGACAATGACCCCGACTACGATTGGATCAGCCATTGGCCAACAATCACGCTCGAGGTTGTTAATTAAGCAGGATATCGATCGCTTTAGCGGTTGCATGAAATGCAAACACCGCCGTCACGTGTGTGGCTGCACCTAAGGAGCCCACGCAATCGAGTCGGTTTGCTCCGGTTGCAGGCTTTTGTTGTCCGACTGAACCATCTGCCTGCAAGTACCGTGTTTGTTCATCGGAGTAGACCGCGTTCACAGAAAAGCGTTTCCCACGCGTCCGTGAAAATCCGTAGCGATTTCTGAGTGTTTGACGCACTGATGCGAGTAGCGCATCACTATCCGTTTTCGCCAAATCACGCACCCGGACTTTGCCTGGATCAATTCGGCCACCAGCAGCGCCAATGGTGATCACCGGGACTTTGATGCGTTTACAATGTGCAATCAACGATGCTTTTGCCATCTGGTTATCGCCACAATCGATCACTAAATCCAAATCAGAGTCGATCAACGAATTAACTGTTTTATCCGTAACAAAGGCGTGATCACAATGAACCGTGATCGCAGGGTTGATCGATCGACAACGGTCTGCCATCACAGCAATTTTCGATTGGCCGATCGTTGATGACAGCGCATGGATTTGGCGATTGGTGTTGGTTAAACAGATATCATCGAGATCAGCGAGCCCAATCTCACCAACTCCCGAGCGCGCCAAGCTCTCGACAACCCACGATCCGACACCACCAATACCAACAACATAAATGCGTTTTTTTGAGAGTGTTTGATAGGCATGATCGCCGTAAAGACGATCAATACCACGAAATGCATCAGGTGTATTAATTGGCATCCTCGAGCGCCAAATCGAATGCCTGATGCAAAGCGCGCACAGCCAGCTCGAGATATTTTTCGTCGACCACAACAGAAATCTTAATTTCAGAGGTCGAGATCATTTGGATATTGATGCCCTCAGCAGCAAGGGTCTCAAACATCTGGCTCGCAACACCCGCGTGTGAACGCATACCAACACCGACAACTGACACCTTACAAATCCTCGAATCTTTTCGAACTTCACGCGCTCTCAAGTCTTTGGCAACACCTTCGAGCACTTCGTGAGCTGATTCGACATCATTACGATGGACCGTAAAGGTAAAATCAGTTGTCTGATCTGCACCCACATTTTGAACGATCATGTCGACTTCGATATTTTTCGCGCCGATTGGAGCCAAAATTTTCGCTGCAACACCAGGAACATCGGGCACGCCAAGTAACGTTAACTTTGCTTCGTCACGGTTAAACGCAATACCTGAAATAACCGGTTGTTCCATGGAATCTAACTCCTCAGTAGTGATCAATGTGCCAGGGCCATCTTCAAATGTTGATAGCACACGAAGCGGCACATTGTATTTGCCGGCAAATTCGACCGACCGAATCTGTAGAACTTTTGAGCCAAGAGACGCCATTTCAAGCATCTCTTCAAAGGTGATTTTCGACAGCCGACGCGCTGATTCAACAACCCGCGGGTCGGTTGTGTAAACCCCATCTACGTCTGTGTAGATCTGACATTCGTCTGCTTTTAACGCAGCCGCCAAGGCAACTGCGGTTGTGTCCGATCCGCCTCGACCAAGTGTCGTGATGTTGTCGTTGTCATCCATCCCTTGGAAGCCTGCAACAATCACAACCCGACTAGCTTTGAGGTCGGCGTGCATATTTTCATCATCAATGGCTTGAATACGCGCCCTAGTGTGAGCGTTATCGGTGTGAATACGGACTTGGCCACCGGTGTAACTTCTCGCCACACAGTCAAGTTCGGTTAATGCCATCGCAAGTAGTGCGATTGTGACTTGTTCGCCTGTTGAGACCAATACATCCATCTCGCGCGGCACAGGTCGCTGACTGATCTCGTTGGCCATGCCAATCAACCGATTGGTCTCCCCACTCATCGCAGAGACAACAACAACGACGTCGTGTCCTTGCTCTCGGAATCGCTTCACTTTCTGCGCGACACCTTGAATACGTTCCACAGTGCCGACGCTGGTACCGCCATATTTTTGAACGATTAATGCCATCGAACTTCCTAATTCAATTGTTCTTCAAGCCAACCAGATACTGACTTCAGCGCCTGAGGTAATGATGCAGGCTCAGTACCGCCAGCCTGAGCCATATCGGCACGACCGCCACCGCGACCGCCGACTTGTGCGGCAACAAATCCAATCAGATCACCGGCCTTGACTTGATCAACCAAGTTGTCTGTCACGCCCGCAATTAAATTGACTTTGTCTTCACGGACGGTCGCAAGTACCACAACGCCCTGAGACAAACGATTTTTGACGCGATCGAGTGTGTCACGCAGCGTTTTTGGGTCTTGCCCATCAAGACTTGCAACCAGACACTGCACTCCAGCGACCTCGATAACATCGTCTAACAAATCGCCGCCGGCAACTGTTGCCAACCTCATCTTCAAGGCGTCCACGTCACGCTCTGATGCTTTTAACCGTTCAGCCATCTGCTCGATCTTAGAAAGCACGGAGTCCGAACCTGTTTTCAAAAGCGCTGCCGCTTGATCCAATGTCGTCTCAAGTGCATGGACATGAAGAAGCGCACCCTCACCTGTCACAGCTTCGATTCGACGAATACCTGAGGCAACACCGCTCTCAGCAATGATTTTGAAAAGGCCAATGTCACCGGTTCGAGCAACGTGGGTACCACCGCATAATTCAACTGAAAACTCGCCCAT
>MDTB01147850.1_pt1 | contig 13506 bp, 16 predicted proteins | sample 811161 | NCBI WGS metagenome assembly MDTB01 (sample SAMN05326650, study PRJNA326480) | marine metagenome | isolation source: seawater | place: Mediterranean Sea | collected 2009
AAAGGGGTTCCAACAGTTTTTAGCGATTGCCTCGCCTGCACCTTGTGTCATTGAACCATCTGGATTAACAACATAATATGGTGCGCCACCAACTATATCTACACCCCTATATCTTAAAATATGATTCCATACATGATGTAGAGGCTCTGATGCATCAGGAAATGGAATACTACCAACAACCCCATTAATACCTTCACCATCTGCTACCATATTTGCGTTCCCTGATTTTGACAAATCATATACTTCATTTGGTACAGCACAGCTTCTTCGAGATGGATAAATATGCATTACAAATGTTTCTGGATAAGTTTGAAACATTGTGATTTGACCTTCAGTTAAATAAGCCAAATAGTTTTCATAATTTGAAATATTTATTTCTAATTGAATCTTATCTTCTATAAATGGATTTATATATTCATTTGAGTTTAGATTATAATTTTCTACTGGTGAACTTATAGGAGTCCATTCCCCTATATTATTTTCTGTGAATAAAGTCTCTGCATTAACACCAAAATTTAATATGGTTAGTAGTATAAAAAAAATATAGTATTTCATTTAGTTCAGTAAAATATAGTTTACTAAGTAATATAATTAATAATTATGACAAATATTAGAGAATTTCTAAATTTTGGCAATCTTTTAGCTGATAATTCTAGGAAAATATCATTAAAATATTTTAAGAAAAAATTGAATGTTTCATCAAAGTCAAAAAAACAATTCAATCCAGTAACGATAGCTGATACTTCAGTTCAAAGTTATATTAATGGTAGTATTAATAAGAAATATCCCGATCATTCAATAATTGGTGAAGAGAGTAATCTTATACAAGATAGTATCTACGAGTGGTGCATTGATCCTATAGATGGAACTAAGTCTTTTATTACAGGATTTCCTACATGGGGAACACTAATCTCTCTAAGTATAAACGGAAAAATAGTTTTAGGCATTGCTGATTTTCCTGCGTTAAATGAGAGATATGTTGGTTATGGTAAAATATCATACAAACTAATTAACAATAGAAAAAAAATTTTAAAAGTTAAGAGTAATAATTTATCTAATTCAACTCTATCTTCTACTTCAACTTATGCATTCAAAAATAAAAATGATAAAAATATTTTTGAAAAAATTATGAAAAAAATAAAAAACGTTCATTTAGGTGGAGATTGCTATCAATATTGCCTTTTAGCTGATGGTTATATTGATATAATTTTAGAAAGTGGTTTAAACTCATATGATATTAGAGCATTAATACCAATTATTAAAAATTCGGGTGGATCAATAAAAACTTGGAATGGAGAAAATCCAAAAGAAGGTGGCAAAATTATTGCCGCAAGTAGCAGAAAGCTTTTATCGATTATTCAATCATTAACAATAAAATAAAAAAACCCAGCACAAACCTTGCTGGGTTTTTTTTAAATAACAATTAAATTCTTAATTATTTTAAAGCATCCATTACAGAAGATAGCTTCATAGCTACTGACATATCGCCATCAACTTTTAGCTGTCCTTGCATAAATGCGCTAGTTCCATCTAATTCACCGGAAGACATTTTTTCAAATGTTTCTACTGACATTGTAAGAGTGCAATCAGCATCTTGATCTTCTCCACTTACTGTGTTTGGATTTGATTTTCCATCAAGAAAAATACATCCTGCACCTTCAAAATCAAATTTTACAGTTGCTCCAAGACCTGTGTCTTTTCCAGCAATTCCTGCCTCGAATTGTGCTAGTATACTTGCTACATCAGCCATTATATTTTCTCCATAAGTTAGTTAACAGAGCGTAATAAAACATTTTATCTAATAGATGACAATACATTTATTTGAGTATATTTTTTTGAAAAAAGTTATTAATACAATAAGTTAATGAATAAACATTATAAACCCCCAAGATTTTGGGAACAAGGCAAAAACTATCTTATAAAAAAAGATAAAAAATTAGGTGTCTTAATTAAATCTTATCCAAAAGAATTTTTATTCAGTAAATCAGATCCATTTATGACTTTAGCTAGATCAATAGTTGGACAACAAATATCTGTTAAAGCTGCCCAATCTGTTTGGGATAGATTAGAAATAAAAGTAAAAAAAGTTAATCCATTAAATATTAAAAAGATGCATTCCAATTCTCTAAAATCAGTAGGCTTATCGCGTCAAAAAGTTCTTTATTTGAAAAATCTTTCTGAAGCATTTATTAATAATGAAATAAAAAAAAAGTTATGGAATAAGATGAGTGATGAAGATGTTATTCAGGATTTAATCAAAATCAAAGGTATTGGTAGATGGACTGCTGAAATGTTTTTGATATTTAACCTATGTAGAGCTGATATTTTTCCTCTTGATGATATAGGTATGATCAAAGGTTTATGTAAAGTTTATAATTTAAACTACCCAGTTAATAAGTGCGAGGTTTTATGTATAGGCAATAAATGGAAACCTTATAGGTCTATAGCTACCTGGTATCTTTGGCGTTCACTGGATCCAATACCTGTAGAGTATTAGTATGCTTAAAGAAAAAATATATGTTTACACTTTTTATAGATTTAAAGACCTAAAGCATATTAGACATATTAAAAATGAACTAGATAGATCTACTAAAAATAAATTAATATATGGTACCATTTTAATAGCAAAAGAAGGAATTAACGGAACTTTGTCAGGACCAAAAAAAGAATTAGAATTGTTAATTACGAATTTAAAAAAAATATTAAAAATAAAAAAACTTTCAATAAAAGTATCTAAAAATCAATTCATACCCTTCTATAGACTCAAAATAAGGTTAAAGAAAGAAATTGTAACTATCGGGGATCAGTCAATTAAGCCTGGGAAAATATCTGGAAAACATGTATCTCCAAAGGATTGGGATAAAATTATTAATGATAGAGATTATCTAATAATTGATACTAGAAATAAATATGAAATAAGTATTGGAACATTTAAAAATTCATGCAATCCCATGACTAAATCCTTCAGAGACTTTCCAGATTACATTCAAAGTTTGAATGTAGATAAAAAACAACCAATTGCAATGTTTTGCACTGGTGGAATAAGATGTGAAAAAGCATCATCTTATTTAATTAAAAATGGTTTTAAAGATGTTTCACAACTAGATGGCGGAATTCTAAATTATTTAGAGTATAAAAAAAATAAAAAAAAAAAATACTTGGATTGGTGAGTGCTTTGTTTTTGATAATAGAGTTTCTGTTAATAATGATCTCGACAAAGGCACCCACGATCAATGCTATGGATGTCGACATCCAATTACAAAAAAAGATATGAAGCTTAACTCATATGTTAAAGGAGCTCACTGTAAATACTGTATTAAAGATAAGAGTCACAAAAAAATAGTTGCATCACTTGTAAGACAAAATCAAATTGATATAGCCGAAAAGAGAAAACAAGAACATTCCTTCAAAAAAATTTATACTAAAAAATATTTTTCTTAACAAAGTGATGGAGATTGCCATGTTCAAATAAAAGTCCTTTTATTCCAAAATTATTTGCACACTCCATATCACTAGCACTATCTCCAATCATATAGGAGTTGTTTTTATTAAACTTCCATTTTTTCTCTGCGAGTTTTAGCATTCCAATATCTGGTTTTCTCAAATTTTTAAGATTATTATATTTTTTATTTAAAATATCTGGATGATAAGGAGAGTAAAAAAATTCATCAATTCCTGCTTTAATTTTTCTTAATTCTGCTCTAATAAAATCGTGAAGTATTTCAACGTCACTTTCTTTATAGTATCCTCTAGTTATACCAGATTGATTAGTTGCAACAAATACTAAGTAATTTTTATCTTTTAAATATTTAATTGCTTCCTTTGCGCCATCAATCCATTCGAAGTCATCAATTCTATAAACGTATCCTTTATCAATGTTTATTACTCCATCTCTATCAAGAAAAACTGCTGACTTACTAATCATAAAAATTTTTTATTAATCAATTTCGTAGTACTATAACCTTTCAAAAGATCAATTAATATTACTTTACCACCCCCTTTATTGACTGTACCGCTGCCAACTATTGGCTTTTCTCTATAATCTGAGCCTTTAAATAATACATTTGGCTTAATAATTTTTATTAGCGAGAGTGGTGTCTTACTTGAAAATAAAATTACAGCATCAACCTGCACTTGCTTTTTTAAATTATTAACTCTTATAATTTCATGATCTATTGGACGATTATCACCTTTTATTTTTTTTATAGATGAATCTGAATTTATTCCTACAATTAAATAATCACACTTTTTTTTTGACTCAGCTAATAACTTTAAATGGCCCTCATGAAGTAAATCAAAACAACCATTAGTGAAACCAATTGTTTTATTTTTATTTTTAAGGATAACTAATTTTTTCTTTAGATCATTTAATTTATACACTTTTTTTTTCATTTTTAAGAATATATTAAATCTTTCAAAGATACATTTGCAGTTTCTTTTTTTTTAACAACAATACCCGCAGCATCATTAGATATTTTAACTGAGATATCTAGATCTAATCCAAGAGCCATCATAACTGAGAGAACTGCAACCACAGTATCTCCTGCTCCAGTAACATCAATTGCATTTTTGACATTTGCTTTAAATTTTTTTACATATTTATCATTAACTAGAAGCATACCTTTTTCTGATCTTGTTATTAAAATATTATTTATATTATTTTTTTTTATAATTTTTCTTGAAAACCGTATTAATTCTTTTTCACTTGACAAATTTTTACCAGCTGCATCTGCTAACTCTTTTTGATTAGGGGTAATTATATCAGCATTTTTATAGGCACTTAAATTAATCTTTTTGGGATCTGCAACTACAATTTTTTTATTTTTCTTTGCAAGATTTATAATTTTTCTAGCTAAATCTTGGTCTAATGTACCTTTGTTATAATCAGATAAGACAACTAAATCAGTACTAGTTATTTTTTTTTTGACATTAGCAATTATTAGTTTTTTTTGAATAACAGTTAGCTTAAAATTTTGAGTTTCTCTATCAACCCTCAGTTTTTGATCTGATTCATTAATAAATCTTACTTTGGTTGGAACAAAGTAATTGTTTATTTTAACTTTAAGACTTTTAATATTTTTATTTGCTTTTTCTAGGTTTTTTAATTTCTTTGAACTATTGTCATTTCCATATAAAGATAATAAATTTACCTGACACCCCAAAGAGCTTATATTTTTTGCAACATTTCCAGCTCCTCCTAGCTCATATTTTTCTGATTCATATAAAAGAATAGGTACAGGTGCTTCTGGTGAAATACGATGTATTTTACCGTAAATATAATGATCTAGAATTATATCGCCAATGCACAGGATATTAATCTTTTTTATTTTTTTCTTATAGCTGCTTAAAAATAAATTTTTTTTTGACTTTGTCATAAAGATTAATATTTTTTTAAATTATTTTTTTATATGCTTTCTATATTTAGGCCAGTCATCCTCTGATATTATGAAACCAATACAATTTTTACTTCCGCACTTACAAACGTGGTCTTTGTAATCATCTTCATCAAATTGATAGCCATAATCGTAACTTAATTCTTCATCTTTTTTAATATTTTTAATTGCAATAATCCAAATTTCATTTTGTAAAATATCCACTTCACAATTAGGATTGCAAGAATGATTAATATAACGAGCTTTATTATAAAGTGGTGAGCCGTCTATATCATATTTTTTATTCAATTCAAAAATATAGACAGATCCCTCATTTTTTTTATTTAAATATTTTTTTATTCTTTCGCTTGATCTCTTGTCACCTTCTTTTTTTGATACTTTCTCACCTATATACTGTATTATTTTAGTTCCTTTTTTTATATTTTTTTTTGCAATTATACCTTTTCCGTGTATTTTTGATTTTTTTTCTTTCCACATTTTTTTTAAATTATTTTTTATTATCAATCAAGATTTTACTATTTATTAATTCAACTTCATTAGAATAAATACTATTTAGGTAAAATCCTAGCGGTAAATAATAAATTATATTTATCCAATTATTAAAAAAATTTTGTGATGGTGCAAGTGGCCATAATGTAATGACGAATGCAGATATTAGAAAAATTTGATAATCTTTCATTCTAAATTGCTGGTTATTTTTTGATATAAAGGTATGTTTAATAATTCTTATAAACAAAAAAAGAATGACTAGAAATATTGGTACTGTTCCAATTATTCCAGTTTCCGATAGTAATTGAGAGTAAGTATGATGTGGGTGCGTGCTACAAGATAATTCATTTAATTCATATTTTTTATTTTTACATTTGATTCTGAAACTATTTACCCCATGTCCAAATAATGGTTTATCTAGAAACATTTTATATGCTGTGACTATGTGACTGTGATGTTGTGGTGAAAAAAAAACTAGATCTTCAAAATTTCCACTTGATAATAGTCCTTTTATATTTGTTTGTTGAAGTGTATGTTCCACATTTCTTTGCATGACTCGATTATCACTTAGAGTAATTGCATAAATAATTGTTAATGAAATTATTAAGGTTAAAAGTCTTAATAATTTATAATTTGAAGTGAAGAATATTATAAAAATGGAAAAAACTAGTGCTAGTGAAAAAGCTGTTCTCTCACCTGTTAAATAAACCAAAATATCTACTAGAAGGAATAGACAAATACTAATAAATATTTTCGTATAATTTTTAATATTTAAAAGTAAAATTAATGCAATTAATAAAGGAAATAATCGAACTAAATATCCCCCTAGTATTAACTTGTCATTAAATAAAATTGTTAATCTAGTACCTACACCAGTATATCCAAATAAATTAGAATTATAAAAATATTGAAAATATCCATCAAATAGTGCTAATAAAAAAGTAATTAAAAATATTATTGTAAAATTTCTTATAAAATTTACTTTTTCGTTGATTAAGAACCATGTAGTTAGTGAAAATATCCCAAAACGAAAATAAAAAAAAGAATTTTCAATAGAATTGATTTTAAATTCAGCTTTTAGTGAAACAATAATTAAAATTAAATAAAAAATTACAAATATTAAAAAAAAATTATTTTTGTAATATTTCCAAGTTCGTTCTTTTATACTTATTATAACAAAAATAATTGATACTATTGATAAGAACAAGTCGGGAAGAAATGGTCCTGTTAGTAAAGATATTGGTATTAAATAAAAAATATAACTCTGGATATTTATTATACTTGCTCGCATAAAATATAATTAAATAGTTTATTGCCAGGTTTTCCATGGCGGATTGTCAGTTTCCCATAATGAATTTAAAACTGACCTATCTCTTGCAGTATCCATACATTGCCAAAACCCTCTATGCTTATATGCATTTAGTTGACCATCTTTAGCCAATTTTTCTAATGGCTCATCTTCAAATGAAGTTTGATCACCATTTATGTAATTAATAACATTCGGCTCACAAACAAAAAAACCCCCGTTCATCCAAGACCCCTCACCACTTGGTTTTTCGGCAAATTTGATTACAGTACTTGTTTCATTAAGTTCTAAAGCGCCATATCTTCCTGCTGGGTGTACTGCTGTAAGAGTAATTAATTTACCGCTGTCTTTATGATTTTGAATGAGTTTATGGATATTAAGATCTGAAACACCATCTCCATAAGTCATTAAAAAAGGAGCATCACCAAGATATTTACTGGCAATCTTGATCCTACCACCAGTCATTGTGTCAGTTCCAGTTTCAACTAATGTAATCTTCCATGGCTCTACATTTGAACTTAGTATCTTTAATGTATCATTTTCTAAATTCACCTCTACATCTGAATTATGTAAAAAGTAGTTTTTAAAATACTCTTTAATTATGTAACCCTTATATCCTAGGCATATTACAAACTCGTTTATTCCATAATTAGAATAAATTTTCATAATATGCCATAAAATAGGTTTTTCACCTACCTTAAGCATTGGTTTAGGTATTGATACAGTCTCCTCGCCTAACCGCGATCCATACCCGCCAGCCAAAATTAAAGCTTTCACGATTTAGCTCCTAATTTCTCGTATTCATTGATTTGCTTAATATTTAAATCATTCATATCACTATAATCGTCTGAATAATACATTTTATACCACTCACAAGTAAGTTTAACACTATCATAAAAACTTAATAATGGCGACCAATCTAAATGTTCATAAGCTTTATTATGGTCTAAAGTTAATAATTTAGCTTCATGAAATTTTTCATAAGATCCTGTAGACTCAGACCATTTGAAATTATTTAAATGTTTAGATATTAAGTTTAAGACATCTTTCACCTTATATTGAGACCTATTTTCTGGACCAAAGTTATAAGCCTCACCATTAATTTCAAGATTTTCATCAATTTTTAAGCCTAATTTTAGATATCCACTCAAAGGCTCAATTACATGTTGCCAAGGCCTAATTGAATTAGGACTTCTTACTGTTAAATCAGTTTTTTTTTGCCATGATTTAATAACATCTGGAATTATTCTATCTGAAGCCCAATCGCCTCCACCAATAACATTTCCTGCTCTTCCTATTCCTAGCCTAATATTCTTATTATTTTTAAAATAAGATTCATAATATGATCTTATTGCTATTTCAGCCATACCTTTAGATGCGCTATATGGATCATCTCCACCTAAAACATCGTTTTCACTAAATGGTTTATTAGACTCATAGTTTCTATAAACTTTATCACTTGTAATCATTATTACACTCATTTGCTTATCTATATTTTTTAGAGAATCAAGTATGTTTATGCTCCCAATTACATTTGTACTAAAAGTCTTAATTGGATTTAGATACGACTCCCTTACTAGTGATTGGGCGGCTAAATGAAATACGAAATCTGGCTTATGATCTTTTATAATCTGAGCTATTTTTTCTTTATCGGTTATGTCGTATTTATACTCAATTTGAAGCATGCTCTTAATATTTGATGCCTCATAATTAGAAGGTTTAGTAGGTATTGAATTAGATACACCTATAATATTTGCGCCTAAATGAGCAAGCCATGAAGTTAACCAACTTCCTTTAAAGCCTGTGTGACCTGTAATAAGTATTTTCTTATTCTTATATTTATGTAAATAGTTTTTCACAGACTAGATTTCAAATAATATATTAAAGAAAGATATAATTGAACTTTATTTAAACTCTATACCTTTACTAAATATGTCTTCACGCACATACGAAATTAAAGCTCCAAATAATAATCCTAAAATTAGTGCTATCAGATGATTTGGTAATGATCTAAATATATTACTTTTAATTACTTCAATTTGACTTAAATCATAACTAATAGGTTTTATATTATCCTTATCACTATCATAGATTGATTTAATATTTTCTATAAATTCTAAATCTGACGACAGCTCTACAAAATTCGTAACAAATAAATTGTTTTTTGACTCCTTAATTTTTTCTGCGAGGTTTAATCTTAATAATGCAATTGATGGTATTGAATTAATTTTTATATTTTCAATAAAAGAAATCTCACTTTTTAAAACTCTAGTACCATAAAAAAATAGAGGATACTCCATATCTTTAAAATTTAAAAAGTCCTTGGATGAAGTTAATGGTAATTCAATATTATTAATTACTTCATATTCTGGAAACTCATAGTTCATTTTTTTTGCAATTTCATAATTTTTTTTTAGATCATTCAGTCTAAGTGAAATTATTGAATTTATTTTTCCCTTTTCTTTAATTATTTTATTTTCTATTTCCACAATTTCTTTTTTATACTGAAATAAAGTTGTACTAATACTTTTCTCTAACTTGTTTGATGCACTTATATACATATTCATTAATATTGAAGCTACTTCATCATTAATACTTGTAATAATTAATGAAACCAGTTCCTTTTTTATATTTATTAGGTCGTTATCATCCAAAACATTACCTGAATAACTAAAGCTTAATTGATTATTATTGAAATTAATACTATCTCGTATTTCCAATATTGATTGGTTGTTAATATCGCTGCCTACACTAGTTAAAGAAACTAAATAACTATCAATAGCACTTAAGAAGTTCTTATCCTCGGTCAATGCAGCTACCTGCTCAAATAATAAGACTTCTATATTGCTATCATATTTTTTTAAAACCCCATTTAACTCTAAAGGGTACTCAATTTTAAAATTTGCAAGAGGTTTTATTAAAATTGAAACAGTTTTAACACTTGGAGAATTTTTTTCATAAAAAACCATCAAAATTTGAAATAAAACAATAATGCTTATAAAAATAAACATATTTCTTTTTATGGATATTAATATGGTATAAAAAAAATTAAATAGATCTAATGCTCTATCTTCCTTGTATTCATTATTAGTTTTAACTATAGGTGACATAATTAATCAAATTAAAGAATTAAGAAAAATTATCAAGCATATATATCTTAATAATTTTATGACTTGCTATATTTAAGTATTAAAATCAAAGATATATAAATAAAAAATCCAGTAAAGATTGCTTTCAAATTTGATAATATATGATAACTCAAAGCATACGGAAAAATAACAATAAATAAAAGTATCAAATTTGTTTTTATATTTGACAGTTTTTCTGATAATAAATGATGTATATGATTGTTATCTGGCAAAAAAATATTTTTCTTCTGATATAATCTTAGTATAACCAATCTAACTAAATCATAGCCAGGAATTGATAATAAAAGAAATATTTTGTCTGCATAATTAAAAATATTCAGATTATACATATCGATCAGTAAACTTCCTATTATAAAACTTAGTAACATTGAGCCGCTATCTCCCATAAAAGTTTTATTATTAAAATTTAAAAAAGAAAATAATATCAATGAAATAAGTAATGGTAAAAAAATAGCAATATTCAGTCCAGAAAAAAATAATAAAGATAATATTAGAATTCCAAAAAAACCTAATTGAAGATTGATACCATCATACATGTTTAATGCATTAATAATTAATAAATAGCAAAGTATCGTAAATGGTATACCTATAAAATCTAATTCGAAATTTAAATTTAAAAATGAAAATTTTATATCATTTAACTGCATTCCAGGATTTAGCGATAAATATATTGTAAATATTATTATACACATAAACAACCTTACCGATGCACTTAATGAAAATTTGTCATCTAATGTTCCTATAGTAAAAATGGACATACATGTTAAAAAAAAATAAAATGTATTATTACTGTTTGAAAATATGATGCTGTTTAATTCAAAATCACTAATTATAAAATTAATTAATAAAATATTTAAAACAGCAATAAGTATTATTAAGCCACCTAATAGCGGAGTTGAATGATGATGTTTTTTTCTAACATTGTCTGGAAGGTCATAAATGTTTACGAATTTAGCTATTTTTTCAAAAGAAAATATTAATAACAAATTTGATAGAGAAATTATAAGAATAATTTTAATAATACTGTTATACATCTAGCTAAGAATAATATCACAATGATTATAATTAAAGAAAAAGATATTCACGATGCCTCTAAAAATATTATAAATAGGCTGAAAAGTAATAATAAAATTAACTCACAAAATATAGTAATATCTGGAGGTAATTCAACTAAGAACTTTTCTAACTTAATAGCCAAGGATAAAAGTTTAATATTAAATTTAATACTTTCAGATGAAAGATTAGTAGAACTAGATCCAAAATATTCCAATAGCTATTATTTAGAACAAACGCTAAATGAGAAAAATAGATACCAGTCATTAATTAAAATTTTACCGCCATCAGAAATTTTTAAAACAAATGATAATTATAAGATTTTGACAAAATTTGATAATCTTCTCAAAAATAAAGTTGTTGAATATAATATTTTAGGTATTGGCTCTGATGGTCATATTGCTTCAATATTTGATAACAGCATTGAACTCGCAAGTGGTAAATATTGTAAAATAATTAAGAATAAAAACGAAAAATTTAATAGAATAACGCTAAACATGAATTTTTTATCAAAATCAAAAAACAATTTCTTCTTATTATTTGGTAAGAATAAATCAAATATACTTGAAGATTTAGTTATAAATAATGATAAAAATTACCCTATTCAAAGATTCATAAAAAAAATAGATGACTATATAATTTTTACTGATGAGGATTGTTGTGAGAATAGCAATGTAAATATCTAATGTATAAGGTACTCATTGCAACCACATCATTTAGTAAAATTAGTGTTAGACATAAAAAAGAATTATCTAGACTTAATATAGAAATAATATTGAATCCTCATAATAGAAAACTCAGAAAAAAAGAATTAATAGAAATACTTAACGATGAAAAATTAATTGCAGTAATTGCTGGCACTGAAACTTATGATAAAGAAGTATTAAATTTATCATACCTAAAATTTATCTCAAGATTAGGATCTGGAATTAGCAATATTGATTTTGCTACATCAAAGAAGCTTAGAATTAAACTAACATCTAAACCAAAATTAACTGCCACACCTGTTGCTGAGTTAGCTCTTGGAGCTCTAATACTACTTCTCAGAAACCTTGATCATTCAAATGAAAATTTAAAAAACTATAATTGGATTAGATCAGATGGTTGTTCATTAGAAAATAAGAAAGTATTAATAATTGGGTTTGGAAGAGTAGGTAGGAAACTTGCTTCATTATTAAAGTCATTTAATGTAAGGATTTTAGTTTTTGACCCTTTAGTAAAGAAATTGAATACACATTATCAAAAAGTAACTCTAAAAAAAGGAATAAAAACTGCAGATATAATTTCTATTCATGTCAATACAGAAAGTCAAATCTTAGGTAAAAATGAATTTAAAATAATGAAAAAAAATATGATATTATTAAACTCATCCAGAGGAGCTGTAGTATCTGAGAATGATTTAATAAAAGCTTTAAAGAGTGGCGTTGTATCAAGAGTATGGCTAGATGTTTTTAAAAATGAACCTTATTATGGTAAATTAATCAAGCATGACCAAGCTTTTTTGACGCCTCATATTGGAAGCTATACTAGTGAATCTAGAAAAAAAATGGAAAATGAATGTTTAGAAGAAATTATTAATTTCGTTAAAAAAATCAAAGTATAATGAACTTAAAAAGAATAATATATTTAATTTGGTTTGCTTCACCAAGACAAAACTTTAACAGAATAAAAACATTCATAAATAAAAATAAAATTTTTTATTATTCTATAGAAGATATTTTAAATGATCAGAAACATATAAATCCTGCACAATTGATAGATCGTGGAGAAAGATACATAAGAGTTATTAATAATAATTTTCCAGATTGTGGCTTTAAAGATAATTTTAAAATAAAAGATAAAATCGTTTTTGAATTGGGCAGTGGACCATTATTAGGATGGGGACCAATAAGTCTTTTTTTAGGTGCAAGAAAATTCATTTTTTCAGAGGTAGCTTTTAATGCTGAAGTTTTGAAATCAAAATTGATTGAAGAAAAATACTTTTTACCTTTATATGAAGAATTAGTTGCAAATTATGGAGAACTTATGAGTTATGAATTTTTTTTATCTAAAATAAGAAATGACTCAATTAATATTATTAATGAAGATAATTATAATTGTGACATTGTTCTTTCTA
>MDTB01117495.1_pt1 | contig 13505 bp, 10 predicted proteins | sample 811161 | NCBI WGS metagenome assembly MDTB01 (sample SAMN05326650, study PRJNA326480) | marine metagenome | isolation source: seawater | place: Mediterranean Sea | collected 2009
AATTATCACTTGTGCGCTTGTAGCTCAACTGGATAGAGTATCGGGCTTCGAACTCGAGGGTTGCAGGTTCGAGTCCTGCCAGGCGCGCCATTTTCCGCTAATAAGCATTCACGTTCGCAGTCTTTTTTATCCATTCTTTGCCAGCGCCACATCAAGAAATGCGTGAATCACTATTAATAAAATTCCTCTAGTAGTTGTGCTAGGCTAGCGGTATGTCTATTTCAACTCCTTTTAAAAGAATAACCCATCATTTGTTGTTCGCGCTTATCAGCTTTAACCTCATACATTATGGATTTGCCAATAGCTCAGAGAGTGAAGCGACTTCAATTGATCAGCGAAGCATTCACGCCGCTGATGACAATCGTGAGGCTGATAACTGGCTTTCTTACGGTAGAGGTTACTTTGAACAGCGTCATAGCCCGCTTACCCATATTAACCAAAAGAATGTTGATCAACTGAAGTTAGCGTGGTTTTTTGACACCGGTAACACCCAAGGCTTACAAGCCACGCCGCTCGTGATTGATGGAGTCATGTACGTCACCGCCGCTTGGAGTATCCTGCATGCGATTGACGCAAAAACCGGCGAGAAACTTTGGCAGTTTGACCCAGAGGTGCCTCGTGAAGAAAGCTTTCGTTATTGCTGTGGCGTGGTTAACCGAGGGGCAGCGGCCTGGCAAGATACCCTCTTTATCGGCACACTGGACGGCCGATTAATCGCTATCGACCGGCACAGCGGCCAATCAATATGGTCAACACAAACCACGCCAAAAGGCGAAAATTACTCTATAACCGGCGCTCCCCGAGTGGTTAAAGGTAAAGTCATTATTGGCAATGGCGGGTCAGAATATGGCGTTAGAGGTTTTGTATCCGCTTATGATGCAAATAACGGCGAAATGTTATGGCGCTTTTATACGGTGCCCGGTAACCCAGCGAATGGATTCGAAAATCCACAAATGGAGCTGGCCGCAAAAACATGGACCGGTAACTGGTGGGAACACGGTGCAGGCGGTACCGTCTGGGATGCCATGGCTTACGATCCAGAGTTAGACTTACTCTATATTGGCGTAGGCAATGGTGCGCCCCATAATCGCAATATACGCAGCCCCTTTGGCGGTGATAATTTATTTCTCTGCTCGATATTAGCGCTGAAACCCGACACAGGGGAATACGTCTGGCACTACCAAGAAGTGCCCGCTGAAACTTGGGACTATACCGCGACACAGACTATTGTCTTGGCAGATATCGACTGGCATGGCAAAACAAGAAAGGTCTTGATGCAAGCACCTAAAGCCGGTTTCTTTTATATTCTCGACCGTGAAACGGGCGAACTGTTGTCGGCTGAACCCTATGCTAAAAAAGTCACGTGGGCTAGCCACTACGATATGGAGACAGGCCGACCCGTAGAAGTTGAAGGTCAAGATTACACCGCAGCACCGGCGATGGTATACCCCGTTGGCCTTGGCGCGCATAATTGGCACCCCATGTCGTATAACCCAGACACGGGTCTGATGTATATTCCCGCCCAGCATATTGGTGGCGAATTAAAGCAAGAAGATAATTATCAACGCTACCCTAGGCATTGGAATACGGGGGTCGATACCAGTGTTGACATGCACAATGCTGCTCTCAGCCAAACGCTACTCAAAACCTTTGTTGAGGGATACTTACTCGCATGGGACCCAATTAAGCAACAAGCTGCATGGACGGCCGATCATCAAACCATCGGCAACGGTGGCACATTGTCAACCGCTGGTAATTTAGTATTTCAAGGTACGGTCGACGGTTCATTTAAAGCATTCAACGCCAAAAACGGCGAACAACTGTGGCGGTTCAATACACAAAACGGCATTGTCGGTAGTCCAATCAGCTACCGCGTTGACGATCAGCAATTCATTACTGTACCGGCAGGACGCGGCGGCGGATTAAGCCAAATCATTGGTATTCAACATGAAGTGACTCATGTAAATGGTCGCATTCTGGCGTTTACACTGACAGGCAACGAATCGCTGCCTGCTGTAGACAAACTAAGCATTCCAAAACCACCCGCCATGCCCCAAGTGAGTGATGATATACTAAGCCAAGGTGCTATCACCTATAGTCGATTCTGCTCTCGCTGCCATGGCACCAACGTCGTTAGCGATGGTGCGATACCCGACCTCAGGCACCTTGAAACCGTCTGGCATGATAATTTCAACGCCGTAGTGCTCGATGGCATGATGGAAGCGGCTGGCATGCCCCGCTTCGATGATGTGTTAGACGAACAAAGTGCAGCGGCCATTCAGGCCTTTATTATTGAACAAGCGCATCAAGAGTATCAGCGACGTGAAAATCCGAGTCGCTTTATGGCAGTTAAAAACTGGGTTTATCAACAATTAGCAGATGGCCTAAAATTCTTAAGCGAACTGTAATGAGTGAACAGTAATGCTTGAACTGTATTTTGCACCCACGCCTAATGGCTGGAAAACAACTATCATGCTTGAAGAGTGTGGCTTAGACTATCAACTAAAATTAGTGAATATTGGTAGCGGCGAACAGTTCAAAGAACCCTTCTTGAGTCTTTCTCCCAATGCGAGAATTCCTGCCTTAATTGATCGGCAACCGAAAGATGATCACGGTCGAGTTGTACCTGATGTAGAGCTGTTTGAATCGGGCAGTATTTTGACCTACCTAGCAGAAAAGACCGGCTTATTTATTGGCAAATCTCGCGCTGACTTCCATCGAGCCAACCAATGGCTGCATTGGCAAATGGCCAACCTAGGACCCATCGGCGGCCAAGTAAGTCATTTTATTAATTATGCACCCGACGGCAATGACTACAGCAAACAACGCTATCTGAATGAATACGACCGACTGCTGGCCGTGATGAATTACCAATTACAAAAAACGCCTTACCTTGGCGGTGAGTATTACAGTATTGCTGACATTGCATGCTTTCCTTGGCTACTACCCTATAAAAATTATGGTATACCGCTAACTCAGTTTACTCACCTAAAGGGCTGGTATGACGAATTGAAACAGCGTCCTGCCCTACGCCGTGGTGTCGATGTAGGGAAAGAATGGCGGCCCGAAAACCCGCCGGATGCCTCAATGCGAAAAGTATTATTTAATCAGAACTCCGACCAATATAAAGACAAATAATGCGAGACTAAAACACCATGAGCAAGTTCTCTATCGAATGCTTTTTTGATTGTTCATCGCCTTGGACTTATATGGGGTTTGAGCGATTATTAAAACTTAAACAACGATATGAATTCGACATCATCTGGAAGCCGATTTTAGTCGGCGGTGTTTTTAATGAGGTCAATCAGGACTTGTATGAGGCCAGAGAATCGATGTTTAAAAATGAGCGACGATTAACGGCGTTTATGAAAGACTTGCAAGACTGGGCACGTTATTGCGAGCTCAGCATAAACTGGCCAGACTTTCATCCGGTTAACAGCGTTAAAGCCATGCGAGGCTGCATCGTAGCCTTAGAACATGGCCGCTTAATAGATTTTGCTCGCGGCTGCTTTCAAGCTTATTGGAATCAATTAGAAGATATTTCAAAAGATGACGTACTGGCCATCATTGCCGTAACGGCCAATATTGATGAGACATTGCTACTAAACAGCATTCAGCAAAAGGAGATAAAAAATCAGTTGCGCGCCAATACCGACGAACTCATTGCACGCGGCGGCTATGGCTCACCAACATTCTTTATTAATGGTGATGATATGTACTTTGGTAATGACCGCATACCGCTGATAGAGCATGCTTTAAGCTATGCGTAAGGATTGGCTTCAGGGTAAAGTAAAGAAACTTGTGATTCCCCGCAGAGATCTTTTAACTTCTCAATTAAACCATCACTGGGTACAACTTGCCAATCGTGGCCCAGTTTGATATCTGTTGAAGCCTCTTCACCGCGATAACGGATCCATAGTGGGCAGTTGCCACGACCACCTAATTGAAAATCTTCACGCATGATTGTCTTAACTGAACTTATCAGGTCGGTAGAAAAATCATCGATACTTAATTCAATCAGCAATGCCTGTGCATGGCGCTGACGTGCCTGCGCTAAACCATAAACATGACTGGCGCGCATACTGAGACCACCGCTGTAATCATCTTGGCGAATTTCACCTTCAACAAATATGACATTGTCTTTTACCAGCAACTCACGAGCAGCATTATAAACCTCGGAAAAAAGAGAAACCTCGATTCTTCCTGACTTATCATCAAGAGTAAGAAAAGCCATTGTTTCACCACGTTTATTCTTCATCGTACGAAGTGCGATAATCATACCGGCCAAACTTTGCTTGCCTCGACCAGCCTGCATGCTTTTGATCCGCCGCTTAACCATTCGCTTTAGCTCAGGCGCATAAGCATCGACCGGATGACCCGATAAATATAATCCCAAGGTCTCTTTCTCATACTGTAGTCGCTTCTTAATATTCCATGGTTTGACCCGTTTAAAATTGGCATACAAATCCTCAGTATTAGAATCAACCATTTCACCAAACAAATCGACCATGCCAGAATTAGCATTATTAGCACGTTGCTCGGCGGCTTTAATTGCCTCTGGCAATGCTTCTAACAGCACCCATCGCGACTCTCCTAAGGCATCAAATGCGCCACTTTTCACCAAGGCCTCAAGCGCACGCTTATTAAGTTTACGCGCATCAGTCCGCGCACAAAAATCAAAAATATCGGTAAAAGGTCCCTCTTTTCGAGCCGTCAAAATACTCTCAACAGGCCCCTCACCCAAGCCTTTAATCGCACCCAAACCATAGACCACTTGATTTTTCTGATTGACGCTAAATAAATAAAACCCATCATTAACATTAGGCGAAGTAAACTCAACGCCAATGTGCCGACATTCGTCAATTATAGTAACGATTTTATCGGTATTTTGTAATTCAGAACTCAACACTGCTGCCATGAAAGGCGCTGGAAAATGAGTCTTAAGCCAAGCGGTCTGATAAGAGACCAAGGCGTAAGCGGCAGAATGCGATTTATTAAAACCGTAACCAGCAAACTTTTCCATCAAATCAAATATATTTTTAGCTAACTCTTCATCGTGACCTTTTTTGATTGCCCCCGCTATAAACAGCTTACCTTGCTTGGCCATTTCCTCGGGTTTTTTCTTACCCATAGCGCGACGTAATAAATCCGCCTCACCCAGCGAATAGCCTGCCATCACCTGGGCAATCTGCATAACTTGTTCTTGATAAAGAATGATGCCGTAAGTCGGCTCTAAAATTGGCTGTAAACATTGATGCTGGTACTGCGGATGCGGATAGGCAAGCTGTGCCCTACCGTGCTTACGATTAATAAAATCGTCCACCATTCCAGATTGCAAAGGACCTGGTCTAAACAAGGCCACTAAGGCAATAATATCTTCAAAGCTACCTGGTAATAAACGTTTAATTAGGTCTTTCATGCCACGCGACTCGAGCTGAAAAACAGCGGTCGTATCAGCGCGCTTAAGGAGCTGGAAGATCGATGGATCATCAAGCGGGATTTCTGCAATATCAATCGGCGGTTCGCCTAAAGCCTGTCGCTGTCGATTAATTATCGCCAATGCCCAATCAATAATCGTCAGCGTTCGTAGGCCTAAGAAATCAAATTTAACTAGACCTGCTTCCTCGACATCATTTTTATCGTACTGGGTAACTAACCCTTCACCGCTTTCATCACAAAATAATGGCGAGAAATCCGTTAACTTAGACGGCGCAATAACCACACCACCGGCATGCTTACCCACATTACGTGTGGTGCCTTCAAGCTGAATAGCCATATCCCAAATTTCTTGGGCGTCACCGTCTTGACGCAAAAAATCGCGCAGAGATTCTTCTTGCTCATACGCTTTATCGAGTGTCATCCCGACTTCAAAGGGAATCATTTTCGATAGTTTATCCGCTAAACCATAAGACTTACCTTGTGCACGAGCAACATCACGCACCACCGCCTTGGCGGCCATAGTACCAAAGGTGATAATCTGTCCTACTGCTTCTCGCCCATAGGTGTCTGCCACATAGCTAATCACTTGGTCGCGCTTTTCCATGCAAAAATCGACATCAAAGTCAGGCATCGATACCCGCTCTGGATTTAAAAATCGCTCAAATAAAAGGTCATAGGCGATAGGATCAAGATCGGTGATATCCAAGGCGTAAGCAACCAGTGAACCCGCACCTGAACCACGACCTGGCCCAACGGGGATGGCATTCTTTTTTGCCCAGCCAATAAAGTCCATTACAATTAGAAAATAGCCAGGAAAACCCATCTGTAAAATAGTATCGACTTCAAAATCTAAGCGCTCGCGATAGAGACGCTGATGCTCTAAAAAATCATCGGCACTAGAATCGAATAATTTCTCTAATCTAGCATCTAAGCCGCGATGCGAAATAGCACGAAAGAACTGTTCTTGGGTCTTCCCATCGGGAATCGGGTACTCGGGTAAGTAATAATTGCCTAACTCGACTTCGACGTTACAACGGCGTGCGATCGCCTCAGTATTCTCAATAGCCTCAGGTATATCGGCAAAGAGAGCCGACATTTCTTCCGCTGACTTTAGGTACTGCTGATCGGTATAAATGCGTGGTCTTCTGGGATCATCGAGGGCACGACCTTCATTGATACAAACTCTTACCTCATGCGCCTCAAAATCATCTCGATGCAGAAAACAGCAACTATTAGTCGCCACCACGGGGGTATTCGTTTGCTCAGCTAGTTTAACGGCAGCATAAACATATTGATCATCATCAGGGCGTGAGAGCCGCTGTAAATCTAAATAAAATCGGTCAACAAAAAGGCCTTTCCACCATTGCAGGCGATCATCAGCAAGTGGTAGTTTATCGTTCAGCAAGGCTTTACCAACGTCACCTTCAATGCCACCCGAAAGGGCGATAATGCCCTCAGAATGGTCTTTGATCCAGCTCTGCCGAAGACTGGCACCATGAACCGTTTGGCCTTGCTGGTACGCTTTGGAGATCAACTTCAGTAAGTTTTTATAGCCAAGCTGATTTTGAGCTAACAGGGTTATCACAAAGGGGCTTTCTAAGGCCTCATCCTGATCGGAAAACCAAATGAGATCGGAGCCAAAGATCGGTTTAATGCCCACATTGTGAGCAATCTTTTGAAACTTCACCAAGCCATAGAAATTATTTTTATCAGACAAGGCCACAGCCGGCATCTCAAGATCACGTATTCGATTCACCATTGGCTTAATGCCCAGCAAACCATCGACGAGTGAAAACTCGGAATGATTGCGTAAGTGAATAAATTGAGTCGACATAAGTTGAATGCACACCAGCAATTAAATGATTATTATAATGCAGAAAATGGACTTATTTTATCACGCTAAGTCCAAAACCGCCTTAACAGGCGCAAAGGTTTTTCGATGCTGATCCGTCGCGCCATAACGCGCTAGAGCAGCCTTATGGGAAGACGTAGGGTAGCCCTTGTGCTGATTAAAGCCATACTCAGGGTAAACATTGGCCAAATCTGACATATCGCGGTCTCGGGTGACTTTAGCGATGATTGAGGCAGCACTGATACAACTCATTCGTTGATCACCCTTAACGACTGCCTGACCGCTGTAATCCCACTTTGGCAGGCGGTTCCCATCAACGACCACAAACTTTGGTCTAATAGCTAAAGCATCAACTGCTCGATGCATGGCCAGCATTGACGCCCAAAGAATATTTAACTGATCAATTTCTGTGACATTCGCCCGACCAGTGGCAACAGCCAGCGCCTGCTGACAAATTTGATCAAATAAAGCCTCACGCTTTTTCTCGGTTAATTTCTTCGAATCGGCTAAGCCCGCAATAGGCCGTAACGGGTCTAATATCACCGCCGCCGCTACAACGTCACCGGCTAACGGGCCACGCCCAGCCTCATCGACCCCTGCCAATAAATGCCCCATGTAAGGTATATCAGGCGATCCTAAATCTTTCTTAATCACGAGCAAACTCTCAAGTCAGAGGGTAAAAAGAGTTAATCAAGAGCATTATCAATTAAATCAGCCACAGCTGCAGCCGCTTTAAGATCAGCACCTTGCGCCAATTGCTCGGTCAGCTCAGCAAATGCAGAAATGGTTTCTTGATAAATGTCTTCATCGGTTAATAATGTTAGCAAAGCAGATGCCAGCGCCTCAGGCGTAGCAGCCTGTTGAATAAATTCTGGCACATAAGGCTTGTGGGTCAATAAGTTTGGCAAGGCAACGTATTCAGTGGTTAACATGCGAGAAATAATCGCATAAGAAAAACATGACATCTTGTAGGCGACGACCATCGGTTTGGATAATAATGCGGCTTCTAAACTAGCTGTGCCTGAGGCCAGCAATACTGTGTCCGATATTGCAATGCAGTGCTGGGATTCACCTCTAAGCAACGAGATATTTGTCGCTAAATCACCTAACTCAGCCTCAGCAAGACTTGCCTCAATATGCGCATAGATCTTTGCAGAGGCGGCAGGAATGACAAACTTGATGGAAGGCATAGACTCACTTAACAGGCGCATTGCACGGATAAATACGGGCAGTAGATGATCGACTTCTGTCAAGCGACTACCCGGCATAACACAGACCAATTTATCCCGCCGTTGAAGTGGATGCAAAGATGCTAATAACTCGTCATCCTCGCTATGGTGGTCGCGATTGGGAGCAACAGATATGGATAAATGATCTGCTAAAGGATGGCCGACAAAGGTAGCATCTATTTGATGCTGAGTCAGGAACTGCTGCTCAAACGGCAGCAACGTTAGCACATGGTCAACACTGCGGCGAATAGTATTCACCCTTCCCTGTCGCCACGCCCAAACAGAAGGACAAACATATTGACAGCTGAGCACACCAGCCCGCTTCATCTTCTGAGCTAAAGGTAAATTAAAATCCGGCGAATCGATACCAATAAATACCTCAGGCTTGACGCTAATAAAATGATGGTAGAGTTTTTTTCTTAACGACAGTAATTGAGGCAAGCGCTTTAATGGTTCTATTAAACCCATTACAGAGAGTAATTCCATATTACCCAAGTTATTCAAACCTTGGGCTTCCATATGTTCGCCACCAAGGCCGACAAACGTTGCGTTAGGATAATGAAGACGTAGCTGCCGAATCAAACCGGCACCCAATATGTCCCCTGACACTTCACCAGCAACAATTGCTATCAGCAGAGGTTTTTTTGTTTCTGACATTTATGATCAACTCGGCTTAACACAATTTGATTTAATTCAACGCTGAAGCCCAAAAACTGAAATAGCTATTTGCAGAATTAAATTTAGCGGCGAATAATACCTCTAGTAGAGTTCTGAATGGATTCAACCAAAACAGTAATACAGGGATAATCAATCGCTAGAAGCTTCATCTCAGCTAAGGCATCAGTGAGATTAAGCTCGTTTCGATACAATAATTTATAAGCCTTCTGTAAAGCCTTTATCTCCTGAGGCGAGAAATCACGGCGACGAAGGCCCTCAACGTTAATCATCTTAGGCGCTGCAGGTCGACCATCAGCCAAGACATAAGCCGGAACATCTTGCGATATCTTTGACATGGTGCCTACGTAACTATGCGCACCTAAACGACAGTGTTGGTGGACGCCGGTATAGCCCCCAATGATGGCCCAGTCATCCATTTGCACATGACCCGCCAAAGCGACGTTATTGACCAAAATACAATGATCGCCAATGATACAATCATGACCAACATGGACATAGGCCATTAAAAGGTTATGGTTACCTATCCATGTGTCGCCACGATCTTGCACTGTACCACGATGAATGGTAATCCCTTCGCGAAAAATATTGTCATCGCCAATCGTCAGCGTTGTGGGTTCATTTTGATATTTTAAATCGGGCGTCGCTTCGCCAATAGTGGAGAATTGATAGACTTTACAGCGCTTACCTATAGTCGTCGGGCCTTTAATCACACAGTGGGAGGCAATCGTGCTACTTTCACCGATTACCACATCAGGACCAATGATGCTCCAAGGGCCCACTGTCACGGATGGATGCAAGTTGGCACTAGGGTCAATAATAGCAGAACTATGAATCATGAGTAATATCTTTATCGGCACACAAAATAGTGGCGCTTGCTGCCAACTGGCCTTCAACTTCTGCTCGGCAGTCAAATTTCCACAATCGAGATCGGTTTGATACGATCGTTACTTTTAAGGTCAATTGATCGCCCGGAACAACCGCCCGTTTAAAACGAACATTGTCAGCGCCGGCAAATAAATACAGGGAACCATCTGCAGGAGTTTTATTAAGTGTTTTGAAGCCCAGTATGCCTGCCGCCTGGGCCATCGCTTCAACAATTAATACGCCCGGCATGACCGCTAACTGTGGAAAATGCCCATTAAAAAAAGGCTCATTGATCGAAACATTTTTTATTGCCTCTATAGATTGATTTAATTCAAGCGAGGTCACCCTATCGACCAATAAAAATGGGTATCGATGAGGTAAATATTCTTTTACCGCATCAATCTCCATGACTGAAGAAACATATTTAGACATCACCTAGTAGCTCCCTAACGGCTTTTTTCATTCTCTAACTCTTTGACTCGCTTATGCAACTCATCAAGCTGGTTCAGGCGAGCGGCACTTTTTCGCCATTTAGTAACTTCTTGCGTACTCGTGCCTGATGCAAATGTCCCTGCTTGCTTAATTGAGCCAGTGACACGCGTCATACTTAAAATTGATACTCGATCAGCAATGCTAATATGACCCGTGATACCGACACCGCCAGCAATTCGACAATCTTCACCAATCGTAACGCTACCCGCAATACCGGTACATCCTGCTATCGCAGTACCCGCTCCAATCCTGACGTTATGAGCAATATGAACTTGATTATCAATAATAACGTCATCGGCAATCTGTGTGTCGTCTAGCACGCCTCTATCAATGGTCGTGTTGGCGCCAATCTCAACGCGATCACCAATCACAACAGAACCACAATGAGCGATTTTTTGCCAAGCAGTAGGCTCGCCAAGCAATGTTGATGGCGCGAAGCCAAAGCCGTCAGATCCGATCACCGTACCCGACTGAATAACAACCCGACTACCCACTTTAACGCCAAAATTTAGTACAACATTCGCCATCAATGTTACGTCATCACCAATACTCACGGCGTTTTCAATGACGCTATTGGATGCAATGACGACATTGTCGCCGATTACCACATGGTCCAGTATCACAACTCCAGGGCCGATAGAAACGTTATCCCCTATTTTAACATTACTCGCAATTACCGCTGAAGAGTGAATACCTAATACCGGTTTAGGCCGCGGGTTAAAATAATGACTTAATTTAGCATAGGCAAGATAAGGCTCTTCGTGAATTAAGCAAGCAACCGGTGAATATTCCGCATCATCCGCCGACAAGATGACCGCAGCTGCACGAGTCGAGGTTAACTCTGAACGATACTTAGCGTTAGCTAAAAATGATACGGTGTTTTCAGACGCTGATGCAAGGCTAGCCAAACCCTCAATGCGGACATCCTGATCAGCATCTTTACTGATACGTAATTCAGCATCGAGCAAACCTGCTATTTCAAGCAAGGTATAGATAGGATGCGGCTTTTCTGGCTCAATATTCATTCGGTTATTCTTATCTAAAAACACTATTTAATCTGATTGAGTCGCTCAGTTACTTGCAGCGAAATATCATATCGGGGTCCTGCATGCAACACCACACCGCCATCAGCACGAAGTAACAAACCAATACCCTGCTCTTCAACGAGATTCTGTAAGACCCGAGTTAAATTTTTCGCTTGCGCTTCCATCGCCATTTCAGCCCACTCTTTACGTGATTGCTGTAATTTTGTCGCGATATAATTGCCATCTTTCTGCTTTTCAACAATGCGCTTTTCTTCTTCAGCACGTTTTTGCGCGCTCATCACTGCACGGTCTTTTTGATAAGCCTCAACCATGACTTTTAATTCGGCCTCAATATCGCTAACCGCTTTTAAATTCTTTTTAAAATCATCTTGCTCTTTAAGCTCAGCTAACTGTGCTTGCGCCTGCTCTGTTTGCAAAACCGCTAACTGAACATCGACGACAGCAATTTTTTCTGCCTCGTTCGATTCAGACTGAGCATAAACCAAAGCAGACAATGCCAAGGCAGATGCAACGATAAGTGTTTTAAATAATTGAACTAAGTAATCGTTAAAAAGATAATAATATTTCACTGAGATTCTCCAAAAAATAAACAATAATAATTAAAATGCACGGCCTAAAGAAAACTGGAAAGACTCACGTTCATCATAAGGCCCATACTCAAGCGGAAAGCCAAAACTGAAGGACAGCGGCCCAAAACCTGACAACCAAGTGAATGCAACGCCAGCAGAACTGCGAAGCTCAGACATATCAAAGTCTGTACAGTTTCTTTGCGAAGTTCGGCAATGGTCTGAAAAAACGTTACCCAAATCATAAAAAATAACTGATCGCACCGAACGCTGATCTTCTAAGAATGGCAGAGGAAATAATAATTCAACACTGCCTTGAAAAAGAATATTGCCACCGAACGGCTCTGGATCAGGGTCCCATGCAGTAGTGACAAACAGGTCATCTGTGCCTTTTAGGTAAATAGGCAGCGTTATGTTTGGTGCTATAGTCGCCTGCCCATATTCATAGCGACGGGAGGAAGAACTTCTAGGACCCAAGCTATTACTCTCATAGCCTCTCACCGAACCAAAACCACCGGCCAAATAATTTTCAAAAAATGGCAGCTCATCTGTATTACCATAACCTGTGCCATAACCCAACTCACCATTAAGGCGAAGCGTAAACTGGCCTAAAGGAAAGAAAATTTGACCTTCATAACTGAGTTTGAAATATTCAACATCGCCACCTGGCGCAGTAGCTTCGATGGAGATACGATTGGAGTGACCACGGTTCGCCAAAATACCGCGATTCAACGTGGATTCACGCCAACTGGCATTCAATAGAAATGAGCCAAAGCTATCACCTTGCTGATCAACAAAGCCTTGTTCACCCTCATCAATCGCAAACATATCAAGACTTGTGAGCTCCAAATCGATGTTAGGATCGACAATCTGACCTGAAAACACCTGACTCGTTAGAGCTTGATTGTCTAAGTCGAGAAAATACGCCACGCCCGGTTGCAGCAGATCAGGCATTGGCGTGCGAATAATCTCTTGGACCGCATATGCGCCTGTTTCAATTTCCGTTTCAGTATAGCCAACACTAAAGCGCAAAGACTGCGTTTCATTAATAGGATAACCAAAAATAACCGAACCGCCAAATCGGTTAGTGCTGTAACTAGCGATATTTATCTCATCAAAGTTGGTTTCACTGAAGAACAAACTGAAACCTCGACTCACTCCATCTTCAGTATAATAAGGATTGACATAGTTAATGCCGTAAGTGGTGCGAAACCGACTTCTATTCGCTTGAATGCCCACCTGCTTACCGGTACCCAAGAAATTATTTTGCTGGAAGTCAGCGCCGAATATCATCCCCACATCTTGAGAATAACCCAAAGAAGCAGAAATGCTTCCTGAG
>MDTB01116514.1_pt1 | contig 13504 bp, 12 predicted proteins | sample 811161 | NCBI WGS metagenome assembly MDTB01 (sample SAMN05326650, study PRJNA326480) | marine metagenome | isolation source: seawater | place: Mediterranean Sea | collected 2009
AAAAATATCTTTATCAGATACTCCAAGAGATTTGTAATATTTTTTATTTGCGGTTCCTATTGCTAAAAAAGCATCCACATATCGAAAAAATATCTTACAAAAAATTGTGTGGAAAGTTTTTTTTAAGAACCCTCTTTTAAGCATTAAATGAGATTCTCCCCTAAAGAAAATTTTTATTCCTTTAGATTTTGCCGCTAAAAATGCAACCAAATAAGCAGCAAAGTTATAACCATGCAACCAGATTACATCATAATCTGATTGACGAATTTCTTTCCATATTTGAGGTACAATTAATGACCAAAAACCATTTGGTCTATTGATTTGGTATTTTCCTAAAAATTTGTAGCTATAACCGTCAAGCATATTCACATCCCATTGAATTTTTTGTTTAAATCCAGGATCTATAGAAGGCTTTAGATTTAAGTCTGTCAAATATAAGGCAGTTATATCTATCTCATTACTGGTATTAAGTTCTTTATATAATGGAGCAAAATATTGAATAGGATGAGAGTTTATTATTGCAATTTTAATCATGATGAATGCTAAGAATTGATGAAGTTATTATATATGAAAATTTTTTATAACCTCTTCTGCCCAAGACCTTGAAGAATTTTTAAATTTTTCCTCAGAATTTTTAGAAAAATTTGCTTTCCACTTATTCACAGGAACTGAAAAACCTGTCTTACCTCTTGTAGCTATTTCATCTGGTAATTCATGACCAAGTGATTCAAAAAATTGTAATTTAGAAATGCTTTGCCCAGAATTCCTTAATGAGCAGATATGCCTAAATACATTAATGTCAACAAATGGCACTCTTAACTCTAAGGAATGAGCCATACTTGACCAATCTGAGTCACGTAAAAGCTGATTTTTCATATAAAAAGAGGTTTCAAGCAATGAAATTTTTAAAAAATCATCTTGAATTCCCCTGACATGGGAACGAAGGTGGTCAATAGTTTGAAGCTTATTCCAGCCTTCCTTTACAAGACTTGAATCAAGAAATTTAGGAAGCTCCCATGGCATATAAAGACTTCGATTTAGCAGATATGAGCTTTCTGTATCTCCTGAATATTCAATAATGCTAGAAAATTTTGGTGAGGTATATTTTCTTAAAAAACTGTTAGATAAAAAAATCAAGCTATTTTTTAAAGATGGAAAATAATTTATTGATTTAAAAGCTTTTACAATTTGAGGTATTCGAGAAAAAGTGGAGTATCCTCCAAAAAACTCATCTGCACCTAATCCAGATAACGCAACTTTTAGATGATTATCTACTGCAAGTTTACTTATAAAATACGTATTCACGCCATCAATAGAAGGCTGATCCATGCTCTCAAAAAGGTGGTCTGAATTTTGAGCGTATTGCATTTTTGAAATTCGACCTACAATTTGATTTGATCCAATTGATTCAGAGATTTCTTGAGCTAATGGCACCTCATCATTTTCAGTTCCCTCAAATTCTTTAAAACCAAGTGTCAATGTAGTAAGTCTATTAATATTGGATAGCCATCTCTTATCTTGCATATCTAGGTGTTTTGAATCTTTTAAAATCTTATTAGCAGTTGATGCAATTATTGATGAATCTATGCCTGAAGAGAGAAATATACCAACATCAACATCAGAAGTTAGGTGTGCGCTTATTGAATCAGTGATGACTTTTGAGTGATCACTAAAATCTTTTCTTTCTTTAATATTCTGAGCTTCTTCGTTTATTTTAAAGAAATATGATTTAATTTTAGTTCCATCCTGCCTAATTCTTAAATAAGATCCAGGAGTCAATGCATAAATATTTTTATACAAAGTAAATGGTTCTGGAATATGGCCCCATAAATAAAAGCCTACCAATCCAGCTGGCTCCATTTCAAATTTACCTGATGAATCAGCCAAAATTGCTTTTACTTGAGAAGCAAATTGAAACTTGTTTTCATCTTCGTAGAAGTACAGTGGCTTAATACCAAAATGATCTCTTGCTAATAGAATCTCTTGCTTTGAATGATCCCAAATTGCAAAAGAAAACATTCCCCTTAACATCTTAAACATTTTTTCTCCATGAACATGGTAAAGTTTCAATAGAACTTCAGTATCAGATTTTGATTTAAACTGCACTCCTTGTGAGATAAGTTCATTTCTAAGAAAGGAAAAATTATATATTTCGCCGTTAAATATAATTATGTTTCCAGTTTGATAGTCTTTCATAGGCTGAGCGCCTAAATCTGAGGTATCAATGATTGAAAGACGTCGATGCGCAAATCCTACATTCAGAGATTCATTAATCCAGGTTCCAGACGAATCTGGGCCTCTAGAATGCATAGCTTGGGAACTCTTATCTAAAAAATGTTGAATACTATTTGTTGAGAATTTTGATGTAAAAGAAATACATCCAGATATACCGCACATTAATTATTAAGTCCATGAAAATTCTTAAAATAAGAAATTGTGCTTTCAAGGCCTGTTTCAAAGTCTATTACTGGCTGCCAGGACAAATGTGATTTAGCTTTTGAGATATCAGGCTTTCTTTGCAAAGGATCATCGGATGGCAAATCATGAAATTCAATAACTGAGTTAGAATCACATTTTTCAATGATAATATTAGCCGCATCATTTATGGTTCTCTCTACTGGATTACCCAGATTGATTGGAGTATTAGGCCTATCATCGACCTTCATAAGCAAAATTAAAGCCTCTATTATATCGGATATGTAACAAAATGATCTTGTCTGAGATCCATCTCCATAAACAGTAATAGGTTTTGAACTCAATGCCTGTGTAATAAAATTTGAAACAACTCTTCCATCATTTGGAAGCATTTTTGGTCCATATGTGTTGAATAATCTAGCTACTCTAATGTCCATATCATGAACACGAATATGATCATATATTAAAGTTTCAGCAACTCTTTTACCTTCATCATAGCAGGCTCTAATACCAATAGGATTTACATTACCTAAATAAGATTCAGCCTGAGGAGAAACTAAAGGATCACCATACACCTCGCTTGTAGAAGTATGTAAAACTCTAGAATTTTTTTTTCTTGCTAAATCTAGAATATTTGATGCACCAACAAAGCACGTCCTTAATGTTACTATGGGGTCTTTTTGATAATGTATTGGTGATGCAGGACATGCCAAGTTATAAATTTCATCGATATCAGCATCGATATCAATAGGATCTTGAATATCATGATGAATAAGCTTAAAACTCTGATTAGCTTCCAGATGATTAATATTTGATGTTGCACTACTATAGAAATTATCAAGACAATAAACATAATTGCCATAATCAAGCAATTTTTCACACAAATGTGAACCAATAAAACCTGCTCCTCCAGTTACGAGAACTTTTTTCATGAAATATTCTCCAAGAAGATATTAGTTTTCATTATAAATATCTCTGGTGAAAATAGGTACTGTAAGATTTTTTAATTGTTTATCAAATCTATTTGCTAAAATTACATCTGAGCTTGAGGCAAATATTTTAAAATCATCTAATACTTTAAATTTTTTAAAGTTAGTTAAAGAAATTTGTGGATCATAAATGATAATTTTTGCATCAGAATTTTCTTCAATATATTCAGCTAATTCAAGTATGGAGGAGCTTCTATAATTATCTGAATTTGCCTTCATAGCGACCCTATAAATCCCAATTTTTTTAGGATTCAAATCAATAATCTTTTGAGCTAAATACTTTCTTCTTGTTAAGTTGCTTTTTACAATTGCCGAAATTAAATTTTGAGGAGTATCACTAAAATTTGATAATAACTGCTTAGTATCTTTTGGAAGACAATAACCGCCATAACCAAATGATGGATTATTATAAAAATTTCCAATTCTTGAATCTTGTGAAATTCCATCAATAATATCTTTAGATATAAGATTATTTTTAATAGAAAAGCTATCAAGCTCATTAAAGAATGCAACTCTCATTGCTAAATATGTATTAGAGAAAAGTTTAATCGCCTCTGATTCTTTGCTACCCGTATAAATTATAGGCGTATCATTTTTTGCTGAAGCATCTTTGAGAATTTTGCCCAGTTTTCTTGAATTCTCATCACGAGATCCGATTATTATTCTAGAAGGATTTTTAGCATCTTCAAAAGATGAGCCTTCTCTTAAAAATTCAGGGCAAAAAACAATTCTTGAAGTTTCATGGGTATGTCTCATCTTTTCTACAAAACCAATTGGAATTGTAGACTTTATAATAATTAAACAATGGGCTGGTGAAAATTTTAGCGCATCCCTTATGCAATCCTCTACAGATGATGTATCAAAGAAATCTTTTTCAGGATCATAATTAGTTGGAGTAGCAATAATTACATAGTCGCTGTTAGCATATGATAATTCTTTTTTATTAGTGATATTGAAATCAATATTATCTGAATTAAGCGCATTCAATATGCCCTCTTCTTTAATATATGATTTTTTATTTTTTAGGATTTGAATTTTTTTTGTATCCTGATCAAATCCTATAACTTGATAATATTTAGCCAATACTAATGCGTTTGCTAGACCCACATAGCCAAGGCCAATAACAGAAAACTTTACAATACTCTTGGACATTGTTTGAAATCTAAGATTTTCTAGTGTGCAAAAACAATGACAATAAAGAAGAAAAGATAAAGCCTAAGATCGTACCCATAATGCAAATCGTTGCTCTAGATGGCCGATTTTTTTCGAATGGAACAAATGGTGGCTGTACAAATTTTAATATATAAGTGGAGTCTCTTTTAGCTAGAATAATTTTCTGAAGTTCGCTTTGAATTAATGCAGAAACCGCCGCCCTTAGTTCACCAGTTTCAATTATTTCGAGTTCTTGTTTTAAAAATTTAATGGAGTTTTCTGCATTAAATTCATCTCTATTTCGAATATTGCTATCAATTTTGAGAAGAATTAAGCTGAGTAGAGATGTAGCAAATGTTGCAGATTCATGCTCAATGCTCACATTGAGAAATCCAGATCTTTTACTGTAAGATGCTTTCAATGATTTTCCTAGAGCTTTATAGACTTCAGCGGCTGAGGGTCCAGAGATATTGTTACCATCCTTATCTAGCCATTTTTGAGTATCGGAATTAAAAATTTTTTTATCAAAAACAATTTTGCCTGAAGATTTTTCAATCTTTTTTGTTGCAAGGAGTGGTGGCAAGAATTCAGAATCTTGTAATAAATCTTCAGCTAGTTTATAAGACTTCAACATAGCTAAAACTAGCTGAACTTTGTCTTCTTTCTGATTACCAGTGTCTATTGAAAAGCCTGCTAAAGAAGCCAAACTACTTAACCCAGATGAGCCTCCACTGAATTTTGTTCCAGTTGGATCCTCCACGTATATTGTTGCATAAGACTGGTAAATATTATTCAAAGACAAAGAATATAATACTGAAGATATTGCAAAAATCGATGTTATTAGAGAAATTAGTCTAGACCTATCAAGCAGAACATTTAATATGCTGCCTATATTTATCAAGTCTTTATTATCATCTATCTCCATGAGCTCCGCCTTAATTTTAGTTAATTATATACTAACCATAGTTCATAATAAGATTATTTAGATATCAAATATCATAGAAAATAATGGAGGCTGAAGCCGGAATCGAACCGGCGTAAACGGCTTTGCAGGCCGCTGCATAACCACTCTGCCATCCAGCCTAAATTTAAAGATCAGCTATTTTTTGACTCTTCGTAATAATAAAGCCTCTCTATATCTTCTTCTTCAGTTTTGGAGCCATATTGTATTTCAATTATATGGCAAGGTACATCAAAAGGATTTGTAATTTGATGCCAATTGGTACTGCGTATTATAAAGTGATCATGAATTCCAAGACTTATTTGATCAAAATTGTCTGGATCATCTTCACTAAAGTTAACTAGGCACTTGCCTTTAGAAACTAACCATATTTCATCTCTATGAAAATGTTTCTGGAAGCTCATCCCTTTACCTGGTAAAACAATCAACTCTTTTACTTTTACATTATCGTCCTGATGTAAGTTAGAAAATCTACCCCAAATCCTTTCTTCAGTTTCTAAAGTCCAATTTTTTAATATCCAGCTACTAGAATTTTTTTTATCCCTTCCGCCAACAGAAAATTCAAAATGTATATCATCAAGTTCCATTTCAGGTATATTGCCTCCATCTCTATCTCCACCATTGCAGAAAATAATTTTATCTTCTGAGTATTGTTTTTGTATTTTTAGCAAGCCATCAATACAGCTACCCCTTTCATCATCATCAAAAGCAATAACTTCATCAACAAGTTTTAAATTTTCAATAATAGATTTTCTTTCTTCAAAAGGTAAAAAGCATTTTCCTTTTTTTTGAATAAGCCACTCATCACTGTTTAGGCAAACAATAAGTTTCTCACCTTTCGTTGCAGAAGCCTGTATATATGAAATATGGCCGCTATGAATTGGATCAAAACCACCGCTAATAACTGCTATCTTCATAATATATAAATTCTAGGCAAGTTTAATTAATACAAGATTTTTCTAATTAAATGCATTAAAAGTTTTAATAGTATACTCCATGCCAGTTTTTAGTGAAATTATCATAGATCCAAAAAATATAAAATGCGCTATTAATAATAATAATCCGTTATTCAAAAATAAGCCTAACAAGTAAATAAAGAGCGCGGTGAATTGAACTGCTGTTTTCATTTTTGCTAAAAAAGTTACTTCCATAAGATTGGGGTATCCATTTTGTGAATTGAAATTTCGAAGAGCTGAAACCCAGAATTCTCTCGCAAGAATTAAACCGCCAGTAATGCCAATGAATGCGCTTGAAAGATTGATTGATAATGCCAAGATCATAAACATCAAAAGAATTTTGTCAGCAATAGGATCCAGTATGCCTCCTAGAACAGACTCATGATTATACTTTCTAGCTAAATATCCATCCCAAAAATCAGAAATACTTGCTAAAAAAAATATACTTAATGCTAATCCAAAATCATTACTTACAACTATAAAAAAGAAAATTATAGGAGATGCAATAATTCTAAGGTAGGTCAAAAATTGAATAAAAGATTTCATAATTTTAGATTTTTTTTAATTTCTTTAGCTATATTAATACTTATTCCCTCAACCATGCACAATTCTTCTACGGAAGCCTCTTTGATTGCTTTTAATGATTTAAAGGTTTTAATTAATTTTTTCTTTCTGATAGAACCCACTCCTGACAAACTATCAAGACTAGAAAATTTAACTGATTTTTTTTTCTTATTTCTATTACTATTTATAGCAAATCTATGGGATTCATCTCGAATCTGTTGGAGCATCTTGAAACCTGCACTATTTTTAGGCATTTCAATAATTCCGTCTTTTGAAAGGATTGTTTCAGTTGATCTAACTCTTTTAGATCCTTTCATGATGCTTAGTATCACTGGTGGTTTTTTCAGAAATTTATAAAAAATATCTAGAGCAACATCTAGTTGTAATTTCCCTCCATCAATAAGAACAATATCTGGCAATGGATTGATATCAGCTTTATTAATTCTCCTTTCAAGAACGTGCTTCATTGAACCTGTATCATTACCAGAAAGTTCTTTGGGTATATTGAAAAGTCTATAATTGGTTTTTTCTGGGCCAGTAGATGAAAACTTTACAGAAGAAGCAACTGCATTTTGGCCGCTATGGTGACTTACATCAAACCCCTCTATTGTTAAGTTTTTTCTAGTAGTGCCTAAATAAGAAATAAGGTCTTTTATAGCAAATGAATATTTTGCAGATTGATCCACCCTATTATCGATTACTTGATTTGCATTTAATTGCCCAAGTTTTGCAATTTTCTTAATATTTGAATTAATGCTTGAGGAAATTAAAATTGTTTTCCCAAATTTAAGCCTAAGGGCCTCTTTAATTAATTGCAGATTATTAAGCTTGATATTTAAAATAATTTTTTTTGGCAAGGAGAAGCTGTTCTGGTAATAAGAAAATACTAAGCTTTGAAAGAGGCTGTCAATGTCTTCTAATTGATTTCCTTTAAGGTAATGAGTTTTAGTTCCTCTAATCTTTCCATCCCTAACTGACAATATGCATATTCCTGTTCTATCAAGCTTTGAGACGCAAGCAAAAAAATCAGTGCTGACTAAGGAGTTATTAATTGATTGCTCTTGATGTAAAAGATCTAAGCTTCTAATTCTTTTTTTTATGTCATTAGCTTTTTCAAATTCTTGTTGCTCTGCAAGCTTATGCATCTGAGCAGTCATCAAAGATTTAGTTTTTCTTCCTGAGGATGATAAGTAATGCTGTGAAGATAGAATATCAGATTGATAGCTAACTTCAGAAATTAAATCTACGCAAGGGGCAGAACATCGTTGCATTTGATGCTCAATGCATGGTCTTGATCTGTTACTGAAGGTTGTGTCACTGCAATTTCGGATTTGATAAATTTTTTGCAAATCTTTTATGGTTGATTTAACAGCATGAGCACTGATAAAGGGGCCGTAAAAATTTTTTGAAACAGCATGTTTTGATCTTTTCATGCTGATACTTGGATATTTATGATCTAATGAAAAATGCACATATGGATATGTCTTATCATCTCGTAAAAGAATATTAAATCGAGGTAAATTTTCTTTGATCAAAGATTGCTCCAAGAGGAGAGCTTCAGCTTCTGTAGTTGTAGAAAAAGTTTCAACTGTATCAGTGAGGATTTTAATTTGTTGCGTTTTTCTATCCTTAAAAGATTTACCAAAATATGAAGAGACTCTTTTTTTTAAATCCTTTGCCTTGCCAATATATATAATCTTATTTTTAGAAAAAAACTTATAGATTCCTGGCGTATTGGGAACTTGTGTTAAATCTAAGGCCATTAACTAAGAAATTTCTTTGCGACAACTTTACCAGCAGCAACTCCATATTGATCAAAGGGATTGATTTGAAGCATGCAGGCGGTTACAAACACTCTATGCTCCCAAGTTGCCAATAAAAAACCAAGCCCTTCAAGTGAAAGCTTGTTTAAATGAAAAAGATTAACAGGAGAATTACTATTAGTTTTTTCAAGTACATCATTAGATATTTTAAAATCAGAAGATAGCAAAGAAGCTTGTCCCTGTGCTTGTGCAGATGATAGTGGGCTACTTCTTGAGGCTGAATAAATAATGTCTGCGCAAAATTCAGCTGTACCCTGATGCAACAATTGAAAGTATGAATGTTGTGCAGTCGAACCAAAACCACCAAATATCGACTGGCCTGTTTCTTTAAAGATAGATCTAGGATTAGCCTGCTTTCCAAGTGACTCCATCTCAAGTTGCTGAATATAATTAGCAAGTGATCGTAATTTCCAGTTGTATGAAAGAACAACTCTGTTCTTTTTGGATTTAAAATTACTAAACCAAATATCAGAAAAAACTAATATCTTTATCAATTTTTGATATTGCTTATCTTCTTTTGAATTTCCCAGCATCATTTTGTCTGCCAAAGCTCCGCCATTTAAAAATTTCGAAAAATTATTTTCCAATTCAACGCTCAAGGATATTGGTGACCAGATAGAGTACCTGCCACCAACTGTTTCAGGGAACGGAACAATACAATTTTCTGAAAAGCCCAAAGTTTTTGCTTTTTCTGAATTTGCAGTAATTACTATTGAGTTCGTTGAATCTCTCTCTTTACCCAGCCATCTTAAACATGACAAGGTTTCATCTGTTGATAATGATTTAGATGAAAAAATGTAAAAATTCTTTTGCCCACTTAGTGGATTTAATATTGAATTAAACTCATCTTTATCAGGTCCAGATATAAAATAATAATTTAATCTTGATGACTGATTCTGAGTAAATTCTTGGAGTAATTTTGGCCCTTCATACGAACCGCCAATACCAAAAGTGATAATATTCTTATATCCACCCTTTTTAATTCTATGAATAAACGGTTGTATGATTTGTTTAAAATTGAACTCCTTTAATTCATTATTAATGCGATATTGGTGATGTAGAGCTGGTCTGTTCTCTGTCTTATTGACAACTTCCCCGCCAAAAAGATCAACTGTGGAGCCTTGAACATCTAATTGATATGAAATTTCATTAAAAATTTGATAATGCTGAGACGAAAAATCCTTTAAAAATGGATGATAATTTAGAAATTCTGATTCAAATTTAAATGATAGTTTTCTTTTTGCAGTCTCACTCTTTGAGAGCTTCATTAGTCCTGAGAACGCACTTTTAAGAGATTTATTATTTATCAATTGAATCACTAAAACTTTTTAATGCTGCTGAAATATCTTCAGCTTTCGTAATTGGCCTGCCAATAACTAAAAATGTAGCGCCCTTTTGAATGGCATCTTTTGCACTCATAGTCCTTGCCTGATCATCCTCAACTGCAAAATCTCTTATTCCGGGAGTTATTTTTATTGAATGAGAGTCTAAAATTGTATTTGACATTTCTAGCTCGTGAGGCGAACAAACAACTCCGTCTAAATTTGTTTTAACAGCGATGTTAAATAGATTTCTTATTTGATCATTAATATTGTTTTCAAATAAAGCTAATGTATCGGTCTCTTCTAAACTTGTAAGTATTGATACTCCAATCACTTTAGCATTAATTGATTTGCCTGCAAGCATAGCTTTCTTTAGCATCTCTTCGCCACCAGATAAATGAACTGTCAGCATATCAATAGAGCAATCATGAAAGCCTAAAATGCTCTCATAAACTGTATTAGGAATGTCATGCAGCTTTAAGTCTAAGAAAATTTTAAAGCCACGTTTAGATACCTCACGAAGAAATGATTTACCCAGAGAATTAAAAACAACGCTTCCAATCTTAACTTTACAAAGATCTGGATCGAGCTGATCTAAGATGGCATTAGCCAATTTAAGATCGAATGTATCTATTGCAACAATGATTCTCTGATCAGTCATCATGTTGAAGGAGTTTTTTAGAAGCTTTGAAATGCATGATAGATGTTTCGCCTAAGTAAGATTCTTTTTTTGTTTTAGGATTAATGAATTTTCTGGGCCTAATATTTTTTTTGGAAAACGAACCAAAACCTCTTATCTCAACTCTGTTGTCCAGTGCCACAGTATTAATAATTTCTTGAAGAATGAAATCAATACCTTCAATAATTATTTCATCACTTAATGATGGAAATCGCCTTGATAAGTGGATTGCTAAATCAGATTTATTGAAATTTTGTACCTGATTTTTCATTTTTAGTTTAAGAAATATTTAGCCTTTGAAGTTGGACTAAACCTAACTTTGTTTTGTGCTGGAATTTCAAACTCCTCCATTGTTTTTGGATTTCTACCCATTCGCTCTTTAGTTTTAAATATCTCAAAGGTGCCAAATCCAGATAACTTAATATTTTTCTTAGATCCAAGAGTTTTTTTAATGGCTTGAAAAAATTCATCTACCAAAGAATCCGAGATATCTACAGAGAGATTAAGTTCTTTTTTAATAATTGCGCTTAGATCCTTTTTGGTTAAACTCATGACCTTATTTTAGCATTCAATTTTTTTTCTAATTGTCTAAAAAGATTTTGCATAGACAAATTAATTTCAGACTCCTGTAAAGATTTTGTATTACTTTGAAAAACAAGTCTCAATGTGATGCTGATAAAGCCTGCAGGGATGTCTTTTCCAACAAATGTATTAATAAGGCTAAATGAGGCTAGATACTTGATTTTCCCACTACTAATCAAGTTTTCAATATCTTGATAAGCAATAGATTTTTTTATAACAATATTAATGTCTCTATTTGAAAGAGGGAATTTACTAGTTTTTTTTATTTCTGGATTCTTCGAAAGTAATGAAATTTTTTCTGGATATATTTCAAATCCATAAGCCGGTTTTTTCACTAACTTCTCTGTAACAGAAAGATCGATTTCACCAATCACTGCAATCTTTTGTTTGCCAAAAAATACATCTAAGGCATTTTTGTTAAATGGCATTGAAGGACTAGCTTTTTGAAAATAAATATTTTGCATGCCAAGAGTTTGTAATAATTGAGAGATTTCTGCTTTTAATGAAAAAAAATCATACGTCAATTCTTTCTGGCTCCAAGTTATTTGAGGTTCGTGCTGATAGATAATTCCTGATAAATGCAACGATTGGAAAAAGTTTTCTTTTTCTTTTTTAAATACATTGCCTGCTTCAAAAATTTTAATGAATGTATATCCTTTTTTTACATTGCTATTTACTGCTAAAAATAGAGATCTGAAAAGGCTCCCTCTAAGTAGAGGTTCTTTCTCATTGATTGGATTTTGTAATTCAGCAGCCATCAAGTCATTAGAATTTAATTGTTTGAAAGATTCTCTTGAAACAAATGGCATATGCATAAGCTCTTTGAAACCAGCATGAACAAAACCAAGTCTGAGATTGATTAATGAATTATCAGCTTTATGTTTGATTATGGGCCCTGCCTTAGGTTTAGATATGGGTATATTGTCGTACCCGTAAGATCTTAATAATTCTTCATACAAATCTTCTTCTAAAAAAATATCAAATCTATGGCTAGGAATATTAAATGTTACATTATTTTTGTCTTTAGCAAGCACCGCAAAACCTAGTTTTCTTAATATATGAATTGCTTTACTTTGCTTTAATGTCAGACCAGAAAATTTATTAAATCTTGCTACATCTAATTTCACACTTCTCTTTTTAGTCTTACCAGAATTGGAATAATAAAGTTCAGCCGAATCGTACTCTGTTATTTCTCTTAATAGAAATAGATATCTTTCTAATGCAAATTCCTGTATTTCAGGATCTACGCCCCTCTCAAAGCGATGAGAAGCTTCGGTAGCAAGTCCATACTTTCTAGCTTGATTAACAATAATTTCAGGCCTAAAAAATGCAGCTTCGACGGCTATGTTAGAAGTTTTTGATGAAACTGAAGACGCTTCACTTCCAATGATGCCCGCAATCGCTTGAATCCCAGATTGATCCTGAATCGTTAGAGATGAAGACTGAATATCTCTAACATCTCCTCCTATAACTGTTACTGAATTATTTCTTGCTTTGGGAAACTGAACATTGATTGGAAGAGAAAGCTTAGCTAAATCAAATACGTGCATAGGCGCACCAATTTCTAACATCACATAGTTACCTAAATCGACCAAAGGATGAATTAGTGGTATTCCAGCAGACTCTAAAAAGCTTCGTTTTTTAGCATCTAGATTCTTTGTTTGCTGAAGACTCTTAATCAGCATTAGATAATAATTACCACAACCAGAATCATCAATACGATTAATAACTGTTTTATCTTTTGTAGGTTTTAATGGTAAGGATTTTAATTTCTGGCTAGGTTTTGTTGCTTCGTAAGCACAAAATTCTCTTTCCAGACCCTTGAGTGACAATACATCACCTCTATTTGGGGTGATATCGAATTCTATGAGATCTCCTTCCATCTCACACTCAAAACCGACTTGAGTAAATACATCACTGAGTTTTTTTTGGCTAAGTTTTGTGTTGAGGAAATTCTTTAAATAAGAATATTGGATTTTCATGATGGAAATTGATTTAAAAAGTCTAAATTAGAAGAATAAAATTCTCTAATATCTTTAACCCCATAGTAAAGCATAGCTA
>MDTB01118157.1_pt1 | contig 13503 bp, 11 predicted proteins | sample 811161 | NCBI WGS metagenome assembly MDTB01 (sample SAMN05326650, study PRJNA326480) | marine metagenome | isolation source: seawater | place: Mediterranean Sea | collected 2009
AAACAAAATATTTGCAGATGCTTTTGGACAAGATCCAGAGTTCTTCGCTTTTTATAGAGCAATGCAAGCATACGAAAAAGCATTGATTGGCGGTGATACATCTTTAATTTTATCTCCAGATAGTGAATTTTTTAAATTCTTTGGTAATATAGACGCTAAAACTCAATAATAAAAGTTTACTAAAGCATGATCAGGAATATAAAATTCTTTATAGTATTTGTTTGTTTTACAATACTTTCGTTACCTGTAAATTCTGAGACACCTTCTTCATTTGCTGATCTTGCAGAAAAATTAATGCCATCAGTTGTAAATATTTCAACTACACAAACAGTTGTAACTAAAAATAATCAGTTTCCTTTTGAGTTTCCTCCAGGTTCTCCTTTTGAAGATATGTTTAAGGATTTTGGAACACCGGAAAAAAGACAAGCAATGGCTTTAGGTTCAGGTTTTATAATTAACTCAGATGGAATTGTTATTACAAATAATCACGTTATTAAAGGAGCAGATGATATATTGGTTATAGTAGGAGGTGATAAGGATTATAAAGCCAAAGTTCTAGGGGCAGATCCTCTTTCAGATATTGCTGTTCTTAAAATTATTTCAGATGAAAAGTTTGTACCTGTTAATTTTGGAGATTCTGATAAATCTCGAATTGGTGATTGGGTAATTGCAATTGGAAATCCTTTTGGATTAGGAGGAACAGTTACGGCTGGGATAATTTCTGCAAGGAATAGAGATATAGGTTTATCTAGATATGAAGATTTTATACAAACAGATGCATCGATTAACCAAGGAAATTCTGGGGGACCTTTATTTAATATGGATGGGCAAGTAATTGGAATTAACACTGCAATTTTAGGACAATCAGGCTCAATCGGAATTGGTTTTGCAATTCCATCTAATTCTGCTGAAAAAGTAATAGATCAACTTATTAAGTTTGGTGAAACTAAGAGAGGATGGCTGGGTGTTAGAATTCAGTTAGTAAGTAAAGAAATTGCTGATGCTGCAAAACTTAAAGAACAAAAAGGTGCATTTGTTGCAAGTGTAGCTGACAACAGTCCATCAGATAAAGCAGGAATTAAAAAAGGAGATATTATAATTAATTTTAATGGTACCCCAATAAATGAAATGAAAGAACTTCCAAAAATTGTAGCTCAAACAGAAGTTGGAAAAGTAGTTGAAGTTATAGTTTGGAGAAATGGAAAAGAAATTATTAAAAAAATTAAGCTTGGCAGACTTGAAACCTCAGATGATTTTAGAGCAGAAAAACCCCTAGAAAATAAAATTTCAGAAATTGAAAAATTAAAAATTTCTGTAAGATTAGTTAATAAGAATGATCTAAGAGAAAGAAATTTACCAAGTAACATTAAAGGTTTAGTGATAACAGATATAAAGCCTGAAAGTCCAATCGATTATTTAAACATAGGAAATATAATTATCGAAGCTGATGAAAAACCAATTAGAACTGTTGGACAATTAAATAATTACATAAACTCTGCAATTAGATCTGGTGATAAAACGATTTTTATAACTATATATAATAATCAAAATCAAAAAAGATCTATTGGAATTAAAATAGAATAGAGAATATTTGTCCAAAATTATTTTAATTTACGGACCCACCGCCTCAGGAAAATCTAAATTTGCTCTAAAAATTGCAAGAAAAATAAATGGAGAAATTATAAATGCAGATAGCATGCAAGTTTATAAAAAGTTAAAAATATTAACTGCCAGACCCAGTAAAGAAGATTTAAAAAAAATTAAACATAATCTTTATGGTTTTATTGATATAAATAAAACTTTTTCAACTGGTGATTGGCTTAAGTTTGTTATTAGAAAAATAAAAGAAATTACTAATAAAAATAAAGTTCCAATAATTGTCGGTGGAACAGGTTTGTACTTTTTCTCACTAGTGGAAGGTTTTGCAAAACTTCCAACCATTCCAATAAAATTTAGAAATAAAATTAGAAATTTAAATAAAAAAATTGGTCAAAAAAAATTTTATGAAAATCTTTCTAAACTGGACCCTTTATCAAAAAATAAAATTAATCCAAATGATGTTCAAAGATCTATTAGAGCATATGAGGTAAAAAAATATTCAAATAAATCTATTTATGAATGGCAAAAAAAAACCAAAAAATTTTTTGATAATAAGCTATTTGTAAAATTATATTTGAATTACAAAAGAGAGGATTTACTTAAGCGTATTTCCATAAGAACAAAAAAAATGATAAAGTATGGAGCAGTGTCTGAGGTAAAAAATTTATTAAAGAAAAAGAATATCACTAAAGAGCATTATTATAAAATTATAGGGTTTAAAGAAATTGAAATGTTTCTTGAAGAGAAAATAGATAAAAAAAATTTACATAATCTAATTGATATACGAACTAGGCAGTATGCAAAAAGGCAAACTACATGGTTTAGGGGCAAAATGGAATCATGGACACTAATTGATCCAAAAAAATTGACTCCATATATAAAAAAATTAAATAAATCATCACTAAAACTTGACCAATTAATATAAAGTCCGTTAGATTGCAGAATGCCAAAATTATATTCAGGAGCTGAAATTGTTTTTAAAAGTTTAGAAGATCAAAAAGTAACCCATCTGTTTGGTTACCCTGGTGGGGCAGTTCTTCCAATATATGATGAATTAAAAAATCATCCGTCTATAAAACATATTTTGGTAAGACATGAACAGGGAGCAGGTCATGCTGCTGAAGGATACGCAAGATCAACAGGTAAACCTGGGGTAGTTCTAGTTACTTCGGGACCAGGAGCAACCAATGTTGTAACAGCATTGACTGATGCATATATGGACTCAGTACCAATTGTTTGTATATCGGGACAGGTGCCTACCCATTTAATAGGAACAGATGCATTTCAGGAATGTGACACAACAGGAATTACAAGACCTTGTACTAAACACAATTGGTTAGTAAAAAAAATTGATGATTTACCAAAAATTATGCATGATGCTTTTAGAGTTGCAACGTCTGGAAGACCAGGACCAGTATTAGTTGACATACCTAAAGATATACAATTTGCAAAAACAAATTATAAAAATTTTAGTAATAAAGTTTCAAAACAAAATGGAAAAAATCACAAATCTTTTTCTACTAACGAAATAAATAAACTAATTGATTTGATGAGCAAATCAAAAAAACCAGTTTTTTATACCGGAGGAGGAGTAGTAAACTCTGGGCCAGAAGCAAGTAATTTATTAAGAGAACTTGTATCTATGACTGGATTTCCAATCACATCTACTTTGCAAGGACTCGGCTGCTTTCCTGGAGATGATAGTCAATTTTTAGGAATGTTAGGAATGCATGGAACTTATGAAGCAAACAATGCAATGCATGATTGTGATTTAATGATTAATATTGGTGCGAGATTTGACGATAGAATAACTGGTAAGATTGATGAGTTTTCACCTAAATCCAAAAAAGTTCATATTGATATAGATCCTTCGTCAATAAATAAAAATGTCAAAGTGGACTTACCAATTATTGGTGATGTTGGAGATGTTATGCAATCTGTGATCAAAACAACTAAAAAAAATAAACCATTATTTTTAAAATCAAATAAACAAAACATTTCAAAATGGTGGTCTCAGATAGATAAATGGAGAGCAAAAAAATCTCTTAATTTTATAAATAGTGATAAAAAAATAATGCCACAACATGCGGTTCAAAGATTGTATGAACTTACAAAAAAATTTGATACTTATATAACAACAGAAGTTGGCCAACATCAAATGTGGGCTGCTCAACATTATAAATTTAATAAGCCTAATAGATGGATGACATCTGGTGGTTTAGGAACAATGGGATATGGAGTGCCAGCAGCAGTTGGGGTTCAAATAGCACACCCAAAAAAATTAGTTATAGACATTGCTGGCGAAGCTTCAGTTTTAATGACTATGCAAGAAATATCAACTGCAGTTCAATACAATCTTCCTATTAAAGTATTTATATTAAACAACGAATATATGGGAATGGTGAGGCAATGGCAGGAACTTTTACATGAAAAAAACTACTCCGAAAGTTATTCTGCTGCACTTCCAGATTTTGTAAAATTAGCAGAAGCATATGGGTGTGTAGGTATTAGAGCCAAAACTCCTGATGAATTAGATGTTAAAATCTTAGAAATGATAAACATAAATAAACCAGTTATTTTTGATTGCGTTGTTGACCAAAATGAAAACTGCTTTCCAATGATACCCTCAGGAAAGCCACATAATCAGATGCTACTAGGTCCAAAAGATCAAAAAGACAAGAAAATTACTGGTAAAGGAAAAACTCTCGTATAATGTCTAAGTCAGCATATAGCAATCCAAGTAAATCAGGGAAATTAGATACACACATAATAGTTGTTTGGGTTGATAATGAGTCTGGTGTTTTGGCTAGGGTGGTCGGTCTTTTTTCAGGAAGAGGATACAATATTGAATCTTTAGCTGTAGCAGAGGTGGACTCTAAAAGAAATATTTCTAGAATTACCATTGTTACAACTGGAACTCCTCAGGTAATAGAACAAATTAAACTTCAATTAAAGAAATTAGTTCCTGTACATAAAGTTGCAGATTTTTTAAGAACAGACAGAATGGTAATATTTAAAGAAATGGCTTTAATAAAGGTTGTTGGAAATCAAGCAAAAACTAATAAAGCTTTTATTGCTTGTAAAAAGTTTAATCCTGTAATATTGGATAAAACAAAAAAATCAGTTGTTATACAAATAACTGCATTAAGGAGAGAAATAGATAAATTGACAAAAAATTTAAATGCTAAAGGAATGGTCAGCGTATCAAGAACTGGAGCGGTAGCGATGACCAGAGGTTCAGAAACTTTTAAATAGGAGAAATATTATGAAAATGTTTTATGAAAAAGATACAGATGTAAATTTAATAAAAAGTAAAAAAGTTGCTATATTTGGATATGGCAGCCAGGGCCATGCTCATGCTTTGAACTTAAAGGATAGCGGAGTAAAAGAAGTTGTGGTTGCTTTAAGGGATGGGTCGTCTAGTAAAGAAAAAGCAGAGTCAAAAGGTTTAAAAGTAATGAATTTATCTGATGCTGCAGAGTGGGCTGATATTGTAATGATATTAACACCCGATGAATTACAAGCATCTATTTATAAAAACCATATAGAACAAAGAGTTAAAGAAGGTACTTCTGTAGCTTTTGCTCATGGTTTAAATATTCATTATGATTTAATTAAAGCAAGAAAAGATTTAGATATTTTTATGGTTGCTCCAAAGGGACCTGGTCATTTAGTTAGAAGTGAATTTGAAAAAGGTGGAGGTGTTCCTTGTTTATTTGCTGTTCATCAAAATGGTTCAGGTAAAGCAAGAGATTTGGCAATGTCTTATGCTTCTGCTGTAGGAGGTGGAAGATCTGGTATTATAGAAACAACATTTAAAGATGAAGTTGAGACTGATCTTTTTGGAGAACAAACAGTTTTATGTGGAGGCCTAGTAGAACTAATAAAAAACGGCTATGAAACTTTGGTTGAAGCAGGATATGAACCAGAAATGGCATACTTTGAAACTGTTCATGAAGTAAAACTAATCGTAGATTTAATCTATGAGGGTGGAATTGCAAATATGAATTATTCAATCTCAAATACCGCTGAGTATGGTGAATATGTTACAGGCCCAAGAATAATCAATAAAGCTGAAACAAAGAAAAGAATGAAGGAAGTTTTAGATGACATTCAATCTGGTAAATTTACAAAAGAATGGATGGATGAATGTAAAAATGGTCAAAAAAATTTTCTTAAAACTAGAGAAAAATTAGCGGAACATCCCGTAGAAAAAGTTGGAGCAGGATTGAGAGCTATGATGCCATGGATTTCTAAGAAGAAATTAGTAGACAGCGACAAGAAATAGATTTACCTGTCAATTTTAGGCAAAATAAGTAAATTATTTTGCAATCTGAACGAGAGCATGTATGATGAGTGTTCAAATATTTTAAGATGACTGACAAGAATAGAGTATACATTTTTGATACGACAATGAGAGATGGCGAGCAATCTCCTGGTGCTTCAATGAGTCTTGAGGAAAAATTGCAAATAGCAAGAGTTTTTGATGAACTTGGAGTAGACATTATAGAAGCTGGTTTTCCTATTGCATCACCAGGTGATTTTGAAGCAACTACTGAAGTTAGTAAAATTTTAAAAAAATCAATACCTGCAGGTTTGTCGAGACATTCAAAAAAGGATATCGATAGATGTTACGAGGCATTAAAGCATTCTCCAAGATTTAGAATACACACGTTTATTTCAACAAGTCCTTTACACATGAAGCATAAATTAAATATGTCCGCAGACCAAGTATACGAATCAATTAAGGAGCATGTAACTTATGCAAGAAATTATACAGACGATGTAGAATGGTCATGTGAAGATGGAACAAGAACAGATATGGATTTTATGTGCAAAACTGTTGAACTTGCAATTAAAAGTGGAGCAAAAACTATAAATATTCCAGATACAGTTGGATATACTGTACCATCTGAGTTTACGAAAATTATTTTAACTTTGTTTAACAAAGTTCCAAATATTGATAAAGCAATCTTATCAACGCATTGTCACAATGATTTGGGTCTTGCAGTTGCAAATTCTCTTGCAGGGATACAAGCTGGAGCAAGACAAATTGAGTGTACTATTAATGGAATTGGAGAAAGAGCTGGGAATGCTGCACTTGAGGAAGTAGTGATGGCTATTAGAACTCGTAATGACTTAATGCCATATTCTACTGGTATAAATACTAAATTATTAAGCAAAGCTTCAAAAGTTGTTTCAAATGCTACAGGTTTTCCAGTTCAATATAATAAAGCTATTGTTGGAAAGAATGCTTTTGCTCATGAAGCGGGAATTCACCAAGACGGAATGTTAAAAAATAGAGAAACTTATGAAATAATGACCCCAGAAAGTGTTGGCGTAAAACAAACATCTCTTGTTATGGGAAAGCACTCAGGTAGACATGCATTTAAGGATAAATTAAATAGTCTAGGTTATGTTGATGTTACTGACGATGTAATTCAGAATGCATTTGGTAAATTTAAAATTTTAGCTGATAAAAAAAAACATGTTTATGATGAAGATATAGTAGCATTAGTTGACGATAGTTTAATTATTGATAATAAAGTAAACGCATTATCACTAAAATCTTTGAAAGTTTTTGCTGGTACTGGAGAACCTCAAAAAGCAGAAATGACTTTAGAAATTTTCGGTGAGATTAAAAGTTCTAGCGAAACTGGCGATGGACCAGTTGATGCAATATTTAAATGCATTAAGAAACTTTTCTCACATGATATGCATTTACAATTATATCAAGTGCATGCAGTTACAGAGGGAACAGATGCCCAGGCAACAGTAAGTGTAAGATTAGAAGAAAACGGCAAAACTACAGTTGGGCAAGCTGCTGATACAGATACTCTAGTAGCATCAGCTAACGCATATTTAAGTGCTTTAAATAAAATGTTAATTAAAAGAAACAAAACTGCCCCTACAGAAGGGTATGAAAATCAAAAAATGAAAGGAATATAAATGGGGATTTTAGGAAATATAACAAAAATCTGGAGCCAAGACATGGCTATTGATTTAGGTACTGCGAATACTTTAGTAGTATTAAAAGGTCAAGGAGTTGTTCTAAATGAACCATCTGTTGTGGCTATTGTTGAAGATAAAGGAAAAAAAACTGTGTTAGCAGTTGGGGATGAGGCCAAAACTATGCTTGGTAGAACCCCAGGAAATATAAGCGCAATCAGACCTTTAAGAGATGGTGTGATTGCAGACTTTATAGTGACAGAAGAAATGATTAAACATTTTATTAAAAAAGTTCATAAAAGAAGTACATTTGCAAATCCTAGAATATTAATTTGCGTTCCTACTGGATCAACGCCTGTTGAAAGAAAAGCAATCCAAGATAGTGCATTAGCAGCTGGAGCTAGAAGAGTCCAGTTGATTGAAGAACCAATTGCTGCAGCTATTGGTGCTGGTTTACCTATATCGGAAGCAACTGGTTCTATGGTAGTTGATATTGGAGGCGGAACAACAGAGATTGCCGTTATGTCTTTGGGAGGAGTAGTTTATTCAAAATCATTAAGAGTTGCAGGAGATGCAATGGATCAAGCTATGTCGACATACATGAGAAAAGAATATAATTTGTTAATTGGTGACAGCACTGCAGAAAAAATTAAGAAAGAAATTGGTACAGCTATTCCAACAAATAATAATACTTATCCAGTCAAAGGTAGAGACATAAGATCAGGAACACCTAAAGAAGTTACTATAACAGAAGAAGATACTGCTGAGGCTTTGTCTGGAATATTAAAAGAGATGATTTCAGGAATTAAAGATGCTTTAGAAAACACACCACCTGAGCTATCTGCAGATCTTGTTGATATGGGCCTTACGTTAACAGGCGGTGGAGCTTTACTAAAAAATATTGATAAGAGATTTGCAAAAGAGACAGGATTGCCAGTACATATAGCCGATGATCCTTTAGCATGCGTTGCTATTGGAACTGGCAAGGCTTTGGATCAAGAGGAGACCTTTTCTACAGTGTTATCTGAATATTAATAATATAAAATGGAACCGAGTAGAGATGACTTTATAATTGCTATTCGTTCAGCATTCCTTAAGAAAGGTATTAAGCAAAGATTTTCACTGTTTGCATTAATAACCATATCATTAATTTTAATAATTTTTAGCAAATATAATTTTAAATTAATAAATTATATTAAAATTGGAATAAATGAGATTGTTTATAGAGGTTCTTATATAGCATCAGCTCCAAAAAATTATTTAGACACAAAATATTTTGAGATAAATCAACATTTTAATTTATATCAAAATTATAAATTGTTAAGTGAGGACTTTAATATTTTAGTTAAAAAAAAATATGACACAGAATTCTTAATATCTGAAAATAAAAGATTAAAAAAAGTAATAGATGAAATCAATTACTCATCAACAGAAATTATCGCAAAAGTTTTAGTAGATAAGCAGAGTCCATTTTTGAGATCTATAGTAATTAATAAGGGTACAAAAAATAATATTGAAAAAGGAATGGCAGTTGTAAGTGATTACCATTTAATAGGAAAAGTTGAAGAAGTTAATTATGGAACCTCAAGAGTTCTTTTATTATCTGATTTGAATAGTAAAATACCTGTATTAATTGAACCAGAGGGAATTAAAGCAATTTTAAGTGGGAGCGGAGAAAGCTTGGGAGAAATTGAATACCAGAAAGATAAATTACCAATATCTAATGATAGCATAGTATATACATCAGGATCAGGCGGAATCTTAAAAGCAGGAATTCCCATTGGCAAAATTAAGAACGATAATGAAAAGATTAATGTAAATTTTTTTAAAGATTTTAACCAAATAGGTTTTGTGAAAATTTTATCACACTTTGAGGAAAAAAATTAAGATGGTAAATATTTACAGAAATAATATTTCTAAATTTTTTCTTAAGTCGATCCCATTATTTTTGTTGTACATTTCAGTATTACTTCAAATAGATAATGAAAGTAGTGATTTTTTTAATTTTAATTTTCCACAAATTTTAATTTTCTATTGGTGTTTAAAAAGAAATGATCTTTTAGGATATGGTTTTATTTTCTTTGCAGGGATAATCAATGATACTTTAGTTGGTTTGCCATTGGGCATTACAAGTTTTTCTTATTTGATATTATGCGGATTTGCAGCTTATTTAAGAACTATTACTTTAAGTCCTAGTTTAATTAAGGATTGGTTTTTCTTTTTATTAGCAATTTTTGTTACTAACTCTATGATATTTATAATATTATACTTATTCTTTGAAATTGAATTAATTATACCAAAGCTTTTTTTGAACACATCTTTTACTTTTTTACTTTATATAATTATAACTAAAATTTTTGATTATATATTAAATAATTTTATAGGATTAAAAAATGATTAATAGTGGAGATGGTGGCTCAATTAAAAAAAGAAATATAGTAAGTAGAAGAATGTTTTTACTTTCTGCCGGGAAGCTAATAATCTTTGGAGGAATTATTGCAAGATTATTTTCACTTCAAATTAATGATAATAAAAAATATTTAAATTTATCTGATGAAAATAGACTTAGAGAATGGAGACTTCCACCTGTTAGAGGAGATTTTGTTGATTATTTTGGAAACGTAATTGCAAGAAATGTTGAAGTTTTTCAGCTACACGTGGTTCCTGAGGAAATTACTAATTTTAGAGTTTTAATGTTTAGGCTGAGAAAAATATTGAAACTTAGCGACAATGATTATAGAAAAATTATAAAGAAGAAGAACTCTCAAAAACCATGGGAAACACTAATTATTTCAGATAATTTATCTTGGGAGGAATTTTCAAAAATTAACTTATATCTGCATGAATTGAATGGAGCTAAGCCCGTTCTATCAATTGCAAGAAATTATCCTTTCAAAGATAATTACAGTCATGTTTTGGGTTATGTTTCAGAGGCAAGTATAAAAGACATCAATAGAAATCAGGTAATAAAAAATAATCACGTTCCTGGATTGAAAGTTGGCAAAACAGGATTAGAAAAAACTTACGAAAAAAAGCTTATAGGTTCAAATGGTGTACAAAGGTACGAAGTAAATGCATTTGGAAAGCGGGTGAAAGAGTTAGATCATGAAAAAGGTAAAAAAGGTGAAAATATCAGAATCACTATAGATACTGAAATTCAAAAATATTTAACAACCTCATTAAAAGATAAATCTGGATCAATAAGTGTAATGGATATATACACAGGTGAAATTATAGCCATCCAGTCATCTCCGACATTTGATCCAAATATATTTTTAAATAGCATCAGCAACGATGAATGGAGCAAAATTACAAAGGATCCATTAAAGCCTTTGCTTAATAAATCACTATCAGGTTTATATTCACCAGGTTCAACAATTAAGCCTTTAGTGGCCTTATCAGCCTTAGAAAACCAAGTTATTAACAAGAATTTTAAAGTTAGATGTTCTGGAAAAACAGAGCTTTTTGGTCAAACATATCATTGTTGGAAAGACAAGGGGCATGGTTTAATGGATTTAAGGAATGCTGTAAAACAATCATGTGATACTTATTTTTATGAAGTTGCAAGATTACTGGGTGTAGATAGACTTAAAAAAACTGCTGAAGATTTTGGATTAGGAAAAAAAGTTTTAAATGACTCTTTTTTTGAAGAAAAAGATGGTTTAGTCCCTTCAACTGAATGGAAAAAAGATGTAATTGGAAAAAATTGGGTTTTAGGAGAAACTTTAATTACAGGTATTGGCCAAGGATACATACAAACTACACCCTTACAATTATGTTTGATGACAGCGCAATTAGCAAATGGTGGTTTTAAAATAAAACCAAAGATTATTGCTGAAAAAAATCAAATGAATGCTAATCAAATAAAATTTAAAATGAAACAAAACTTCATTAAAGATCAACATGATCAGAACTTTTTAGACAAAACTCAAGAAATTTTTAAAAATAAAGAAAATTTTTATACTCCATTGTTTAAAGATAAAAAAAATATAGAGTTTATTTTAGACTCCATGTATGGAGCTACAAATGAATTGATGGGCACGTCATATTCCTCAAGAATTGAGAATGATATTTATCAATTTGCTGGAAAAACAGGAACAGCGCAGGTTAAACGAATTACTGAGAAAGATAGAGAGTTAGATTTAGAAACTAATCAAATTCCATATGAAGATAGAGATCATGCACTTTACATTGCTTTTGGTCCTTACAAAAGTCCAAGATATGCTGTTAGTATTCTAATAGAACATGGAGGCTCTGGAAGTTCTGCAGCAGCACCCATCGCTAAAAAACTTTTTAAATTAATTATAGATAGACATAAAATTAGAGAGAATAAAAGACAAGAAATTGAATTAAAAGAAAATGTTTAAAGAAACCTCATATACAAATAGATTAACTTTTTTTCAAAAAGTTAGATCACTTGATTTAATATTAATTTTGTGTGTCTTATTACTTGGAATAATCAGTAGTCTTGCAATGTATTCATCTGAGGGTGGTGAAGTACTTTATTATACAAAGAGTCATTTAACGAGGTTTGCTGTATTTTTTTTAATGATGATTTTTTTATCTTTTATAAGATTACAATTTTTTCACAGTATTTCATATTTGATATATCTTGGTGTTTTAATACTTTTATTGTATGCATCTTTATATGGAATTACAGTTTCCGGATCACAAAGATGGATAGATTTAGTTTTTATTAATCTCCAACCTTCAGAATTAATGAAAGTTGCAATTGTATTATGTTTTGCGAAATTTTATCACAGAATGCAAATAGATAATGTAAATAACTTGCGAAATTTAATAGTACCAATCCTAATTTTGATTATGCCTATGTTTTTAGTTATAAGTCAACCAGACTTAGGAACAACAATATTAATTGCACTGAGTGGCATAATAGTTATTTGGTTATCTGGAGTGAATATAAAATATTTTGTATCTTCATTTATAATATTAGTTATTTCAACTCCATTTTTTATATCTTTTTTAAAACCTTATCAAAAATTAAGAATTTTGACTTTTTTTGATCCTGAGAAAGATCCTTTAGGAGCAGGATATCAAATTATACAATCAAAGATAGCTGTGGGTTCTGGAGGTTTTTCAGGTAAAGGTTTTTTAAAGGGAACGCAAAGTTACTTGGAATTTTTACCTGAGAAGCACACTGATTTCATATTCACATTATTTTCAGAGGAGTTTGGTTTTTTGGGTTCAATTGGGCTTCTGTCACTTTATTGTATTTTAATTTATAGAATTATACATATTGGGTCAGTAGCAAGAAATTTTTTTAGTAAATTGTTTTGTTATGGATATGGATCATCTATTTTTATTTACATTTCAGTAAACATGTCGATGGTACTTGGATTATTACCAATAGTAGGATCTCCGCTTCCAATCATGTCTTATGGGGGCTCATCAATGTTATCAACTATGCTTGGTTTAGGTATTGTTTTAAGTTCAAAAATTCATCAAAAGCAAATTATTCCATAGTTTAAATATAGGGTTAAATCTTCGCACTTTGATTAATCATATATAATAAAATTTATTTTAAACTATTATTTACTAAATGAACAAAAAAAAAAAATTGGTGTTATTGGCGCTGGAATCCAAGGTGTATGCAATGCTTTATTTCTTCAAAAAAAAGGTTTTGATGTAACTATATTTGATAAGTTTGAACCAGGTAGTTCTGCATCATATGGTAATGCTGGTCATTTTTCTCCTTATGCTTCTGTTCCTTTAAATCGTCCAGATGTCTTGTCAGATATTCCATCAATGCTTTTAAGTACAAGAGGACCTTTAGCATTAAAATGGAACTATGTTTATAAAATGCTTCCATGGTTTTATAATTTTATAAAAAATTGCAGAGAAAGTAAAATGATGCATACCGCAAAATATATGCATCAAATTTTAGATTTATCTCTACCAGCGTTTGATGAATTATTCGAAGAAATTAATTTAGAT
>MDTB01168293.1_pt1 | contig 13503 bp, 11 predicted proteins | sample 811161 | NCBI WGS metagenome assembly MDTB01 (sample SAMN05326650, study PRJNA326480) | marine metagenome | isolation source: seawater | place: Mediterranean Sea | collected 2009
GATAAAAATATAGATAAAGTATTTATTGCGAGAGATTATTTTGGTGAAAAACCTTTATATTATCATCTAGATAAGAATGTATTTGTCTGGGGGTCAGAGTTAAAGTCAATTGTTATAGCTCTTGGAAGTAAGCCAAAAATAAGTTACGAAGGCATGTCTATTTATTTTCAGTTAACCTATATTCCAGCACCTTTTTCAATATATGAAAACATATACAAGCTTGAACCAAATCAATTTATAGAATTTGATTGTTCTTCATCAAATTTAAAGTTAAATAAAATTAATAATAATATAGAAAATAAATCAAAAATCTCTTTTAAGCAAGCAAAGAGACTTACTTATAATCTAGTTATGGATAGCGTCATTTCTCGTTCAGTTTCAGATGTTCCTATCGGCACATTTCTATCAGGGGGAGTTGATTCATCAATTGTATCTTTATGTCTTTCAAGAAGTTCATCCAAGCCTATAAATACTTTTTCAGTTGGTTTTAAGAAGAACACTTTTGATGAAACGGACAAATCTAGAGTGATTTCTAAGTTAATAAATAGCAATCATCATGAGTTTGTAATAGAGAGTCGTGATTTTGAAAATAGTTTTAGTGAAATTCTTTTAAATTTTGATGAGCCGTTTGGAGACTCTTCAGCTCTTCCTACTTTTTTAGTTTCAAAATTAACAAAGGGACATGTTAAAGTTATTTTAACTGGTGATGGAGGAGATGAAGTTTTTGGAGGTTACAACAAATATTATATTGGTAAAATCAATCAATTTTATACTAAAATAATTCCAAGCACAGTTCATAATGTTGTTTTAGGTCTATTAATGAAGTCTCTTAATTTGAAGCAAGATAGTAGGAGAAATATTTTCAGAATCAAGCGATTTTTAAATGCAGTAGATTATGATGATGACTTTTACTATAAAATAATTTCATTAGGCTTTCAAAAAATGGAGCTAAAGAAAATAATTGAAGAAAATTGTTTAAGATTAAATTCTATGTCATTCTTTAAAAAGAATCAAAAAGCTCAAACTCTAAAAGAATTTAGAAGTATAGATAAACAGATTTCATTAGAAGGTGATATGTTGGTTAAAGTTGATCGTACAAGTATGTTGAACTCAATTGAATGTAGGAGTCCTTTTTTAAATAAAAGAATTTGGGATTTTACAAATAGCTTGCCAGATAAGTTTTTGATTAAAGGATTTAATAAAAAACATTTATTAAAAGAGGCATTTAAAGATTTTTTTCCTAAAGGGTTTTTAAATAAATCAAAGAAAGGTTTTGGAGTTCCAGTTGGAGATTGGATGAGGGGACTTTTAAAGAAAGAGTTAATTTCTTATATCGATCCAATTTTTTTAAAAAATCAAGGAATTTTTAGTCAGGAAAATATATCTAAAATTGTTTTAGATCATATTAATGGAAAAACAGATAACACTTTTAGAGTATGGGCATTTTTTTGTTTTCAGAAGTGGTATAAACAAACTTACCTGAAATTATAAAATAAATATATGAGAAAAAATAAAATAATTAGAGTCACCACAGTTCCAGTTTCACTCTCTAAGCTTCTAGAAGGTCAGTTGTCATTTATTAATAGGTATTATCAAGTTATAGCAATTTCATCAGGAGGAGATATACTAGACACTTTAGCGAAAACAGAAAAAATTAAAGCTTATTCTGTAGATATGACAAGAAAAATAACTCCCTTAAAGGATTTGAAGAGTCTATTTAGAATTTATAGGATTTTTAAAAAAGAAAAGCCTCTAATTGTTCATAGTCATACGCCAAAAGCTGGAACCTTATCTATGATAGCAGCAAAATTAGCTGGAATAAAAATTCGTATGCATACTGTTGCAGGTCTACCTCTATTAGAAAAGGAGGGTTTTAAAAGAAAAGTTTTAAATTTAGTTGAAAAAATCACATACTATTGCGCCACAAATGTTTATCCTAATTCTTTAAATATGGTAAAAATCATTACTGATCAAAAATTCTGTAAAAATAGTAAGTTAAAAGTAATTGCTAATGGTAGTAGCAACGGTATTGATTTAGAATATTTTGATTCAACTTTATTTAACTCTAAAGAAACTTTAGTTACTAGAGATGCTGTAGGTGTTAAAAAGGATGACTTTGTATTTATATTTATTGGAAGATTGGTTAGAGATAAGGGTTTAAATGAATTAATAGATGCATTTAATAATATTAATAAAGAATATAATAATGTTAAATTATTGTTACTAGGTAGAGAGGAATCAGATTTAGACCCTATTAGTAGCAAGTCATTGGAAACTATAAATTCGAATAAACATATTATACATTTAGGTTATAAAAAAGATGTGAGGCCATATCTTAATATTTCAAATGTTTTGGTTTTTCCGAGTTATAGAGAAGGCTTTCCAAATACTGTAATGCAAGCTTGTGCGATGAATTTACCTTCGATTGTCACAGATATTAATGGATGTAATGAAATTATTAAGAATAATTATAATGGTGTAATAATTCCTCCAAAGGATAAAGACTCTTTATACTTAGCTATGAAGAAAATTATAAATGATCCTAAGTCTGTTTTAAAAGAATTTTCAAAAAATTCACGATCTAGGATGAAGAAGTATGATCGTAAAATTGTTTGGAATGAGTTGCTTTCTGAGTATAAGAAATTGGAGAAAGAGATAGGTGATATTTTATAATAAATATTTAAAAAGGTTTTTAGATTGTATTTTTGCTAGCTTAGGCATATTATTACTTAGTCCTTTAATATTATGTATTTCTTTTTTGATTAAGATTAAATTGGGCTCACCTATTCTATTTGTACAAAAAAGACCAGGAATTAATGGTGTCTGTTTTAATTTATATAAATTTCATTCAATGAAAAATAATAATAGTAATAAAAAAGATTATCATTCTAATGAACAAAGGTTGACAAAATTTGGAAGCAAGCTTAGGAAATTGAGTCTAGATGAATTACCAACATTAATAAATGTTATAAAAGGCGATATGAGTGTTGTTGGGCCTAGGCCGTTAAGATTAAGATATTTACCTTATTTTAATAGTAAGCAAAAGATTAGATTTAATATTAGACCTGGAATAACTGGGTATGCGCAGGTTAATGGACGCAGTAACATTGATTGGAATCAAAAGTTAGAGTTTGATTGCTATTATGTTGAAAATCAGTCTCTATACTTAGATATCAAAATAGTAATAAAAACTTTTTTTCAAGTAATTATAGCAAAAGATGTGAGGCCTAGAGAGTCTAATTTTGAGGTTCCATTTGATGAATATATTTTAAATAAAAAAAATGACAGTAAATAGAAAAGATCAAGATTTTAAAGGTAGCTTATCTAAGTCAAAAGATTTTGAGGATATCATTTCAGATATTAATAAATATTTGTATGATTCTTATCAGAAAAGAATAAAGAAAAGTAATTTAATTGATTTTCCTGTAATTCATATTATTGGGGCACCAAGGTCAGGTACTACGTTATTACATCAATTTTTAACTTCTTCATTTGATATTGGCTATATCAATAATTTGATTGCAGCATTTTGGAAGGTTCCTGTTTATGGGATTGAATTAAGTAAAAAGTTATTAAATCAACCTGGGTATTCTAGTAGTTATAAAAGCAAATTTGGAAGAACTGAAAATATTAACGAACCTCATGAGTTTGGTTATTTTTGGAGTTACTGGTTAAATTATAAGGATTTCATACAAAAAAATAAAGATCACGAAAAAACTATAGATTGGCACAATTTATCCCAAACCATTAATAATATGTCAAATTCTTTTAATAAACCAATTGCTTTTAAATCGTTTCTTATGGGTTTTCATTCTAAAAAAATGTACAATGTAATGCCTAATTCTATATTCATTTTCATTAAAAGAGATTTGATTAGTAATGTTAATTCTGTATTGGACTTTAGGCAAAAAGCTTTGGGTTCTGAAGAAAGGTGGGGATCTATAAAGCCTAAGGAGTACAAACAATTTGATTTATTTAATAAATATGAGCAAGTTGTTTCTCAAATAGAATTATTAAATTTTGCATATGAAAAGCAATTAGATGGAATTCCAGATTCAAATAAATTTTTTATTGATTATAAAGATTTATGCCTCAAACCTAATAGTTTTATAGATGATTTAAATATTTTGTTTAGTAATTATGATACATTAAATGTCAAATCTTCTTTACCTGAAGGATTGAATTTTAATTATCGATATGATGATTCTAACGAAATTGAAATTTTAAATGCAAAAAAAAATGTTTATAAGAAATTTAATATTAATAATAGTTGAAATATGCTAAAAGTCATTGATAGTAAAATTAGTTGGGATAAAGAATTGGATGATATATTCCATGACGTATATCATACTTATGATTATCATAATATTAGTTGTAGATCTAAAGATTATCCTGTTTTGTTAAAATATCAGAATTCAAAAACAACTATACTTTTCCCATTAATTATTAGAAAAATTGATAATACAAATTATTCTGACATTACTTCTTCATATGGATATCCAGGCCCACTATGTTCAAGTAAAAAAGTTACAAAAGAAGAGGCGTTAGATTTTAGTAGTCAATTAAAAACTTTTTTTAAGGATTTCAATATAATTTCAGTTTTTTCTAGATTAAACCCAATTATTGATAATAGCGATGTCTTATCTCAAATAGGGAGTATTGAAAGTTTAAATCAGACTGTTGTAATTGATTTAAATTTAGGATTAGAGCAACAGAGGAGTCAATATAGGAAGTCTAATAAAAGTGAGATAAATCAGCTGAGAAGAAAAGGATATGAGGTTCACAAAGCAAATTCAGACGAAGAGATTGATTTGTTTGTTCAAATTTATAATGAGAATATGGATAGGCTAGGAGCATCAAAAGAATATTATTTTAATAGGGATTATTTTTTGAGGCTTTTAGAAAGTAAAAGTTTTCAAACTGAGATTCTTATTGCAAAAAATGGAAATGTTGTAACTTCAGGAGCAATTTTTATGATTTGTGATAAAATTATGAATTATCATTTATCGGGTACTTCAAAAAAATACTTAAACGACCATCCTATGAAGTTGATAATTGATGATGCTAGACTATTGGGTAATAACTTAAATTTAAGTGCTTTGCATTTAGGTGGAGGAAATGATAGCTTATTTTTATTTAAATCAGGCTTTTCTGAATCAAGATTAACTTTTAAGATTTGGAAACACATTGTAGATAAAAAGATATATAATCAGCTTTCAAAAAATAGTAAAAATAAAAACAAAGGTTTTTTCCCAGAATATAGGAGTTAGAAATGAGAAAAAGGATTTGGTTATCTTCGCCTCATATTGGAGAACAAGAGCAAAAATATGTGCAGGAGGCGTTTAGCTCAAATTGGATAGCACCGTTAGGTCCAAATGTGGATAATTTTGAAAAAGATATAATTAAATATACAGGTGTTAAGTTCGCTTCTGCGTTATCATCAGGAACATCAGCAATCCATCTAGCTTTAATTTTAATGGGCGTTAAAAGACACGATGAGGTTATTTGTTCAACTTTTACATTTTCTGCATCAGTTAATCCAATATGTTATTTAGGCGCAACTCCTATACTCGTAGACTCTGAAAGTAATACATGGAATATGTGTCCATATTTACTTGAAGAATCTATTAAGGATAGAATTAGTAAAGGTAAAAAGCCTAAAGCTATTATTATTGTTCATTTATATGGTATGCCTGCTAATATGAATAAAATTTTATCAATATCAGATAAGTACAATATACCTGTTATAGAAGATGCCGCAGAATCTTTAGGTTCTACGTATAACAAAAAACATACTGGTAGCATGGGTGAAATTGGAGTTTATTCATTTAATGGAAATAAAATCATCACTACTTCAGGTGGAGGAATGCTTGTTTCAAACAATGAGGATTATTGTAAGAAATCTACTCATCTTGCAACGCAAGCTCGTGAGAATTATCCTCATTATGAACATAAAGAAGTTGGTTATAATTACAGGATGAGTAACGTGTTGGCAGGTATAGGTAGAGGACAGATAGAGGTTTTAAATCAAAGGATTGAATCTAGGCGAAACAATCATGAGTTTTATAGAAAAAAAATAAGTGAGTATGGGATATCCTTTTTAGATGAACCTTTAGGTTATTTTTCAAATAGATGGCTTACATGTATCGTTACAAATTCATTTAAAGATAGAGAAGCTATTCGTTTATCATTGGAAGAACAGAACATTGAATCAAGACCTTTGTGGAAGCCAATGCACCTTCAGCCTATATTTAAAAAACATCCATCTTATCTTAATGGTCTATCAGAAAAACTATTTCAAAACGGTTTATGTCTTCCTTCAGGTTCTAATTTAAATATAGAAGACAAAAATAGAATAGTAGATATTATTTTAAAAACTATAAATAAATAGTTTTTGATTAGCGGGAATCCTTTTTAGATTCCATATGATATGGTGATTGTTAAAAATTTATTTAAAAACCTTTCAAAACTGTCAAGGCTCCAAAAGAAAACGATATTATTGATAGTTGATTTTTTGATTTTAGATGTATCAATCTATTTATCATATGTTTTACGATTTGAAAATTTATCTCCTTTTAATTCTATATATCAAGATATATGGCTATTTGTAGCTATCCCATCCTTAACAGTGCCATTTTTTATTGCATTAGGTCTTTATAGGGCAGTCCTTAAGCACATAGGTAATAAAACAATATTTGTAATTATAAAGTCTATAACCTTCTCATCTATAATTTTAGGGTTTATTATGATGATGTTTAGAGAGGAATCTTTTCCAAGGTCTATTTTTATTATATATTGGTTTATTTCTATAATAAATATTCTAAGTAGTCGATACTTGGCACATTGGCTAATATACTCTCTACCGTCATCTTTGAAAAATAAAATTCCTGTTGCTATATTCGGAGCTGGTCAAGCAGGTATAATGCTTGCTGAGAGTATTCAGACAAGCGATATATATAAGTTGTGCGCGATATTTGATGATGATATTTCAAAGTCAGGTACAGTTATTAATTCTGAGAAAATTTATGAGCCATCTAAAATTGAAAGAGTTATAAAAAAGAAAAACCTCAAAATTATCTTGTTGGCAATTCCTTCTTTAGGAAAAACTCATAGAATTAAGTTGCTAAAGAAAATATCTCAGTACCCTGTTGCAGTTATGGAGCTTCCAAGCGTAGAAAATATTATTGATGGTAAAGTTAGTATAGATGATGTTAAGAATATTGAGGTTGGAGATATATTGGGTAGAGAACCAGTAAAACCTATAAAAGAATTGTTGAATAAAAATATTAAGAATAAAAATATATTAATTAGTGGGGCAGGAGGATCTATTGGTTCAGAACTTAGTAGACAAGTTTTAGATTTGGGTCCAAAATCAATTATACTTTTTGATCAATCTGAGTATAATCTGTATTTAATACATCATGAATTAATAAAATTAAAAAGTAAAGTTAATGTAATTCCTGTATTAGGCTCTGTTCATAATAAATTTAAAGTAGATAAAATATATTCAGATTATAATATTCATACTGTGTATCATGCTGCAGCCTATAAGCATGTACCAATGGTTGAAATGAATTGTTGTGATGGTGCTTGGAATAATATTGTAGGAACGTATACTTTAGCTACTAAAGCATCAGAAAACAATGTAGAGTCTTTTATTCTAATAAGTACAGATAAAGCAGTTAGGCCAACAAATGTAATGGGAGCTACTAAACGTTTTTGTGAATTAATTTTGCAGGGTTTGAATTCTCAGCAAGAAAGTAATACAAATTTCTCAATGGTTAGATTTGGTAATGTTCTAGATTCTGCGGGTTCTGTGGTTCCTCTTTTTAGAAAGCAAATCAAAGAAGGGGGACCTTTAACTGTTACTCATAAAAAAGTCACGAGATATTTTATGTCTATTCCAGAATCTGTACAATTGGTAATTCAAGCTGGCGCAATGTCAGAAGGAGGTGAGGTTTTTGTTCTTGATATGGGTAAATCAGTAAATGTATATGATATGGCTAAGAAAATGATTTATTTAAGTGGTTTGACTCCTATTGAAGATGATAATATAAATGGAGATATTGAAATTAGTATAACTGGATTACGACAAGGTGAAAAATTGTATGAAGAATTACTGATTGAAGATAATCCTAAAAAAACTAGCCATCCTAGAATTATGAAAGCGCGTGAAAAAAAGATTGATTGGAAGTTAGTTGTTAAATGCTTGGAGGAGATTAAACAAAACTGTAAAAATCAAGATGACCTTTCCATTAAGAAAACATTAAATAATTATATAGATGATTATAAAGAAAATAATTAAATATTATTTATAAATAATATATATTACTGAGCTATGTTTGAGTCTTTAGTTATATCTTTTCTTATTTCTATTATTGGTACGTTCATATCGATATATTTTTTCATTAATTTTTCAGAAAAGTTCGGGCTTATTGATTATCCTAGTGACCGCAAGGTGCATAAGCGCCCCATACCTAAGATTGGTGGTATATCCATGGTTTTTGCCTTTTTAATTGTGTTTATTTATTATTTAATTTTTAATCATATTGAATGGCCTTTTTCTTATTTTGAATTTGGGTTATTTTTATCTACGATGCTAATTATCTTAGCTGGAGTTTTAGATGATTTTTATACGATTACAGCTTATAAAAAATTTTTATTTCAATTTTTAGCTGCTATGATACTTATTAGTATTGATTTTAAGTTTATATTCAATACTGGCCAAACAAGTTATGTTGATTTTTTATTATCAAATATTTTAACAGTAATTTATATTGTAGGTGTAACAAACTCAATTAACTTAATTGATGGCCTTGATGGACTGGTTTCACATATATACATAATAATAGCTGTAGCGTTTATGAGTTTTGCTATAATTTTAGGCTTAAATGATATTTACTTTTATTTATTTGTTCCATTTATTGCTGCGACATTAGCATTCTTAAGATTTAATAGATTTCCTGCAAAAATTTTTTTAGGAGACACAGGAAGCCTATTAATGGGATGGTCTTTTGCATGTTTTTCAATTTTCTTTTCACAGCAAGTTATATTTGGGTTATCATTGCTTGTTCCTTTTATTTTATTAGGGTTGCCAATATCTGATACATTAATAGTAATGAGTAAGCGATTTTATGATTCAGGAGATGAGGTTTTTATAGTTAGATTTAAATCGATGTTTAAGGCAGATAAAAGTCATATCCATCACTTAATCCTGAGGTCTGGGTTTAGTATTAATAAAACAGTATATATTATTTGTTCAATTGTTTTATTAAATGTTGTCTTTTCATTTATTTCAATTTTTTATAACTATAAAGTTGTTTTGGTTGGGTTTCTTTTTATGGTGTTTTTTCTGACATTTTTTGCGAGAAAATACTTTTCTAAATTTTATATTTAGGTAATAATTTTTGATTTTTAATAAGGTATAGGATATGAAGATAGCAGTAATAGGTGCTGGTTATGCTGGTCTCGTAACAGGTGTGTGCTTTTCAAATGTAGGCAATGAAGTAATTTGTTTAGATGTAGATGCTGATAAAATTAGCCAGCTCAAATCTGGCGAAGTGCCTATATATGAGCCAGGGCTGAAAGAAAAATTAATTAGGGGTTTGAATTCTAAAAACTTGAAATTTACAATTAATTCAAAAAAAGCTATAGAATCTTCGGAGATAATTTTTATTGCAGTTGGTACTCCTAGCTCAATGGATGGAGGTACGGATTTGAGTTTTGTTAAATCTGCAGTTAAAACAATATGTAAAAATTTAAATTCTGATAAAATTGTTGTAACTAAATCTACAGTTCCTGTAGGTACTTCTCATTTAGTAAGGGATATTATTCAATCGTATATAAAAAAAAATAATCTTGATTATAAAATTGATATTATTAATAATCCTGAATTTTTAAAGGAAGGAAGTGCAGTTAATGATTTTGAGAAGCCTGATCGTATTATTATTGGTTTTGAAAGCAAGAAAGTTTTGAGTAAAATTAAAAGTTTATATTCGCCATTTAATCTTCACCATGATAAGATTGTTTCAATGGATATAAGAAGCTCAGAATTGACTAAATATGCTGCAAACGCAATGCTAGCTACTAAAATTTCTTTTATTAATGAAATGGCAAATATTTGTGAAAAAGTTGATGCAAATATCAATGAAGTAAGGAAAGGAATAGGGACTGATCCAAGGATAGGCTTTGATTTTATATATCCTGGTTTAGGTTTTGGTGGTAGTTGTTTCCCTAAGGATTTAAAATCAATTCAAGCTACATCTAAGAAACTTGATTATAAATCAAAAATAATAGATGCGGTTTTAAGTGTTAATTATGAACAAAGAAACCTTTTTTGTAAAAAAATTATTAATTTTTTTAAGAGTAAAGGACATAGATATTCAGATATTAAATTAGGTGTTTGGGGGCTTTCATTTAAGCCTGAAACAGATGATGTTAGGAATGCGCCGAGTATTGATGTGATTCGAGAATTGCTTAACAAGGGGTTTGTAATTCAGGCTTATGATCCTGTTGCAAGTAAAAAATTTAAAGCTGAAGTTAATCATAAGAACTTATGTTTTGTTGAAGATATGTATTCTGCAGCTAGAGATGTAAACGCATTGATTTTGTTTACTGAATGGAATATTTTTAGAAGTCCTGATTTTAATAAAATTAAGAGTATTATGAAAGAGAGCAATATTTTTGATGGTAAAAATTTATTTAAAACTGAAGCGTTGAGTCGTTTTGGGTTTAATCATATTCAGGTAGGAGTAAAAAATTGAATATATTAGTTACAGGTGGAGCAGGTTTTATTGGTCATCATTTAGTAGATAGGCTTATATTAGAACGAGCTAATGTAGATGTTATTGATAATTTTTCTACAGGCAAGATAGATAATAGAAATCCTAAAGCTAAATATATAGATTTGGATATAAGGGAAGACTTGAAAAGTCTTGAAAATAACTATGATGTTATTTTTCATTTAGCTGCCCTAGCAAGAATTCAGCCATCTTTTGGAAATCCTTATGAAACTGTTGATATAAATACGATGGGTACTACTAATATTTGTAGGTTGGCTCAAAAAAGTAATTCAAAATTAATTTATGCTGGTTCTAGTTCGTTTTATGCGGGACCTCATTTAAGCCCTTATTCATTTTCAAAATGGCAAGGAGAAGAGGTTTGTAAAATGTTTTCTCAGGTTTATGGTTTAAATGTAGCAATTGCTAGATTTTTTAATGTTTTTGGTTCAGGACAACCAGATTCAGGTGCCTATGCAACGATTGTTGGTATATTTGAAAAACAATGTATGATGAGAGAAGAACTTACAATTACTGGAGATGGTGAGCAAAGGAGAGATTTTACGCATGTTGATGATATTGTGTCAGGTCTTATTATGATGAGCAAAGATAAATGGAATGGAGAAGTTTTTAATTTAGGTACAGGTACAAATTATTCGATAAATGAACTCGCTTCAATGTATCCATCTCCAAAAAAATATATTCCAAAAAGACCTGGTGAGGCAAGAACTACTTTAGCAGACATATCTTTTAGCAAGGATAAGCTAGGTTATAAGCCTAGGAATAGCTTAGAATTGTATGTTAAAAATTGGTTAGAAGAATTACAAATTAAATAGATTTAATTTTAAGTAGAAGTCAACCATTGTAGAAAAGTTTTTAGGAGTGTCTCCATCAATATCCATATATGGATAAGAAGTTATTAATTCTGGAGACAGGCCAACACTTAATCTCAGTTTTTGCTCTAAAAAATCGTATGCTTTTTTATTTTTTGCTATAAAATCATTTTCTATAAGAAATGTGTACACTTTTAAAAAATTAATTTGATGTTCAATTTTAGTTTTAAATGAAGGTGTTAGAATTTTTATGTTAGATCTAAATAATTGTGAAAATCCTAGCCCATAAGTTATGTTTAGATGACCTTTCTGTTTAGTTCCTAGTAATAAATAAATCGATATAATGTTTATTCCTTTTCTGACCGAATGTATTGCTGGAAAATTTTTGAGGCAAATTTCAGAAGATATATTGAATTGATACCTATTGATTATTTTAGGTGTTTTATAAGGAGTGGAAATGACCAGTGATAAAAAGTTGCCATTTTTGAATTTTTTACCAAAAGCTTTTGATATATTAGGAGTAATTCCTAAAGATGAACCAATAGTTATTTCATAAAAGTATAGATCTAAATCTCTATTTATTACAGAAAACTTTGATTTTGAAGGGAGGTCTTTTTCTTCTTCAATTAGGTTTCTTGTGATGTGCTCATTTTCTAAATTTGCAGTCATTGTGTTTAATGATAGCATTAATATTAAAAGGTGTATTATATTCATACTGCTTTAAATCTAATCAATTTGTTTTGTAACATGCTAGTTTAATTTGCTTTGATGAAATTTTCTTTAAAAAATAATAAAGTTATTGTTTTGTGTGGTGGCAATTCATCCGAAAAAGAGGTTTCTATTAAAACAGGCCTTGCTGTGAAGTCTGCAATACAAAAAAAATATTCTACTGAGCTTCTTTTTTTGAATAAAGATTATACAGAAATTAAAAAAACATATAAAGACGGGGATGTTATTTTTAATGCTTTGCATGGAGGATATGGAGAAAATGGCGAAATTCAAACTTTTTTTGAAAAAGAGAATTTAACTTTTATTGGCTCTGGATCAAGTGCGTGTAGCTTAGCTATGAATAAAGAAAAATGCAAGAAAGTTGTATCAAGCTTAGGAGTGAAGTCGCCATTTTCAAAATTTTTTGAAAATGATCTGTCTGTTTTTGATGATTTTAGCAAGCCTTTTGTTGTAAAGCCAAATGATGAAGGTTCATCTGTAGGTTTTTTTAAAGTTAGCTCTAGAAAAGATTTTTTAGCAGCAATAAAATTTAATAATAGGAAAAAAAATAAAATCTTAATAGAAGAGTATATTGATGGGGTTGAGATTACTGTCCCTATTTTTAATGGTAGAGCTCTTACAGGTGTTGAGATTAAGCCAAATGATAAAATATATGACTATGAATCAAAGTATACTTTAGGTAAAACCAAGTATATCATTCCTTCTAGCATTGAAAAAGGAGTAATGAATGAAGTTTATAAGCAGTCAGTATCTATCTTTCATAAATTGAAGTGTAAGGATTATAGTCGGTTAGATTTTATTGTGTCCAATGAAAATGTAATTTATTTTTTAGAAATAAATACATATCCTGGAATGACTCAAACTAGCCTATTTCCTAAAAGTGCTTCTTATTGTGGTATAAATTTTGACGAATTAATAATATCTTTAATTGATAAAAAAATTAAAAATAAATAAAAAAAAGAAAAATATTATTTTTTTTTTTAAATCAAGTCAGTTAAATTGATAGGCTATATTCAAAAGCTTTTTGGTATAATGCCATTGTAGCTCAGTTGGCCAGAGCGGCTGATTTGTAATCAGCGGGTCGGGGGTTCGAATCCCTCCAATGGCTCGTTTATGAGTAGAATGGGTCGGTGGCCGAGTGGTCAAAGGCAGCAGACTGTAAA
>MDTB01192346.1_pt1 | contig 13503 bp, 18 predicted proteins | sample 811161 | NCBI WGS metagenome assembly MDTB01 (sample SAMN05326650, study PRJNA326480) | marine metagenome | isolation source: seawater | place: Mediterranean Sea | collected 2009
GAAGAGAGACTCGAACTCTCAAGGTATTGCTACCATTGGATTTTGAGTCCAACGCGTCTACCAGTTCCACCATTCGCCCATATTTCTCATTAATTAATATTTTTACAATCATTATGTTTTGAATTAATTTAAGACGCAACCAAAAAAAATGCTAAAAAAAATATACGATAAATGTGTTTCTTGGGCAGGTCATAAGTACGCTAAACCACTTTTAGCATTTGAATCTTTTATTGAAAGCTCCTTTTTTCCTATACCACCTGATGTAATGATAATTCCAATGGTAGTAGCAAAAAAAAAAGAATTTATTCGTATAGCTTTAATTGCAACTATTTTTTCTGTTTTAGGTGCGCTTTTTGGTTACTTAATTGGTTATGTTTTTTTTAACGAGATAGGAATTAAAATATTTGAAATCTACGGTTATGAAGATCCTAATTTTCTAAAAGATAGGTTTTCTACAAAAGGTGGTTTTTTTTCTTGGTTAGGGATACTTGTTACAGCTGGATTTACACCATTGCCTTTTAAACTTTTAACTATTTCAAGCGGTTTTATTAATTTTAATTTACTTTTCTTTATAATTATTTGTGTGACAACCAGAGGTTCCAGATTTTTTCTGGTAGCTTTTTTAACATATAAGTTTGGTCAAAAATTTGGTCCGTTTTTAGAAAAAGAAGGGGCTAAGTGGTCTATAATTGTAACTGTGGTCATTTTGTTTCTTGCTGGAGGTATTTATTTTTTATTAAAATAATAAATGAATAAAAGTTTTAATATAACTTTATTATCGGTTTTATCGCTTTTAGTTTTTTCCGTCGTTTTTGCTTTTTTTGTTGAATACGGTCTTGGTTATAAGCCTTGTAAACTTTGTCTCTATCAACGTTATGCATATTATGTTTCAATTTTTTTAATATTGAATATTTTAATTTTTAAAAAATATATAAAACCTACTTTTATGATTATTGCTCTGGTATCTTTGATTGGATCAATGATAGCTTTTTACCACTTTGGTATTGAGCAAGGTTTTTTTAAAGAAAATTTAGTTTGCGAAGTCAAAAATTTGGATAATAACTTAACAAAAGAAGACATTTTAAAAGAGCTTAGTACAGTTAGTATTAGCTGCAAAGAGGTTGCTTTTAGAGTTTTTGGCTTATCACTTGCATCAATAAATACCATTTTTTCTTTTGTATTATTCTGTATATTTGTAAAATTATTTAAAAATCATGAAATTAACAAATAAAAAAACATTAGAAGAAATCATAAGAGTTGATCATGCGGGTGAAAGGGGTGCGATTAAAATCTATGAAGGGCAATTGCTCGCGCTTAACACCTTTAAAAAGGATGAAAAATTAAAGAGGCTAATTGAAGAGATGAAAGAGCATGAAAAAGAGCACTTTAATTATTTTGATAAAGAAATACAAAAAAGAAAAATTAAGCCCACGATTTTTTTACCTTTATGGGATTTATTAGGTGTAACTTTAGGTTTTGGTACTACTATGCTTGGTCAAAAAGCTGCTATGCTTTGTACCGCGTCGGTAGAGGAAGTGATATGTGATCACTATAAAAATCAATTAGATAAGCTTGGTGATGATGAAAAAGATTTAAAAAGATCTATAAAAAAATTTAGAGAAGACGAGGATGATCATAAAAATTTAGCTTACGATGAGGGAGCAACAAAGAGTGGTCTTTATTTTTTATTAGACAAAGTTATACAAAATACTTCGAAAATAGCTATTAAAGTTTCTGAAAAAATTTAATTAAGGTTCAAGTTCTATATCCCAGTATAAATAATCCATCCAACTTTCATGTAAAAAATTTGGGGGGAAGTTTCTCCCGTTTTTATGCAAATCATCAACAGTTGGTACAAATGGTTTTCTTTTAAGTTTTAAGTCACATTTACTATAAAGTTTGCCACCTTTTTTAACATTACAAGTCGAACATGCTGTTACGACGTTTTCCCAATCTGTAATTCCACCTTTTGATTTAGGAAGAAGATGATCGAAAGTTAGATCGTTTTTATCTCCGCAGTATTGGCAGGCAAATTTGTCTCTGAGGAATACATTAAATCTTGTAAAATTTGGGTGCTCTGATGGTTTTATAAAACTTTTTAGCGCTATTACACTTGGCAAACTCATTTCAAAAGAGGGGCTTCGAACCTTTTTATCATAAGTAGAAACAATGCTTACTCTATCTAAAAAAACAGATTTAACCGCATCCTGCCAACACCATAGTGATAAAGGATAATAGCTTAAAGGTCTAAAATCCGCATTTAAAACTAAAGCGGGGCATTTTTCTAATGGAACTTTTTCAGTGGCGCCAATAATCATATTGAATAAATGCTAACTTAAAGTAAAAAAATATCAAGTTATAATTTTGTTACAGCAAGCTTATTTTTAGTATAAGTTTTTTTTTAGAAATTCTAAACCTATACTTAATCCTTCATTTGGTATTCTATGCTCACATTTTTCAAATATTTTTGTTGAGATTTTGTATTTATTTTTCTCAAAAAAATATTTTGCCTCTAATAAGGCGTTAATTGGCACTACTCCATCAATTTCTCCATGCATTAAATAAATTTCTGGCCTTGAATTAATATTTTTTTCCATATGACTCGGATTTAAAAGTTTGCCCGAATATCCAATAACACATTTAATTTTTTTTTTCTTTTTACAGCTGTTTGAAGAGATATCATGCAACCTTGGCTGAATCCTACAAGACCAAGATTTTTATCATCAAGATTATTTACATCTAACACTTCGTCTATAAATGAATTTAATTTTTTTTCAGCAATCAATGATTTTGATAGTATTTCATCATCAGTTTGATCCATAAGATCGAACCATTGAAAACCTGATGGGTTTACCTTGCATACTTCTGGTGCATTTGGACAAACGAATATTGTATTTGGTAAAAAATTTTTCCAATAATTAGCTAAAACCGAAATATCTTTACCATCCCCGCCATATCCATGACAAAGTATAACGATATTTTTTGCTGGTGAATTTGACTTTGGATTTATTAGGGTTGTATTTAAAGAGTAAGTCACATAAATAGATTTAACATAGAAAATGATGAAAAAAAATAGAACAGTTTGGTCAAATAGACTTACAAAAGGAAATTCAAAAAATTTTCAAAGGATAGGTTCGTCTATACATGTAGATAAAAGACTTTATAAAGAAGACATTTTTGCATCAATTATTCATACAAAAATGCTTATTAAGCAAAAAATTATACCAAAAAAAGATGGTCTAAGAATAATCTCGGGTCTAAAAAAAATAGAAAGAGAAATTGACAAAAATAAATTTAAATTTAAAGAACAGTTTGAAGATATTCACTTAAATATTGAAAAAAGATTGTTTCAAGTTATTGGTGAATCAGCTGGATACCTTCATACTGCAAGATCAAGAAATGACCAGGTTGTGACAGACTTTAAAATGTGGGTTAAAAAATCCTCTAAAGATACAGTTGATACTTTGAATGATGTTATTAAATGTATATTAAAAAAAGCTGAAAAAAATATTAATACTGTAATGCCGGGCTTTACTCATTTAAAAAATGCGCAGCCCGTATCTTTTGCGCACTATTTGTTAGCGTACGTTGAGATGCTCAATAGAGATAAAAAAAGGTTTATAAATAATATATCTTTAATGGACGAATGTCCTTTAGGATCAGCTGCTTTAGCGGGGACTTCTTTTAATATCGATAGAAAGTTTACGGCAAAAAAGCTTGGATTTAAAAAACCTTCTAATAATTCGATTGACTCTGTATCTGATAGGGATTTTGCAATTGATTTTTTATCTGCTGCCGCTACTTGTGCAATGCATCTTTCTAGATTGGCAGAGGATTTTATAATTTACAATTCAGAAGCTTTTGGATTTATAGAATTTGAAGATAAAGTTTTAACAGGTTCTTCTATAATGCCACAAAAAAAGAACCCAGATCCTGCAGAATTAATAAGAGGCAGAACTGCAATTAATTATGGAAATCTAAATTCCATGTTAACAATTATGAAAGGTTTGCCAATTTCATATTATAAAGATCTACAAGATGACAAAGAATTGGTTTTTGATAGTTATGACACATTAAAAGATAGTTTGATTATGGCAATTGAATTAATAGAGAACTTAAAAACCAAAAAAGATAATATGAAAAATATGGCTGAAAAAGGTTACACTACAGCTACTGATTTTGCTGATTTTCTCTCAAAGAAAAAAGGGATCCCCTTTAGAAAGGGTTATAATATTTCTTCGAAATTAGTCAATTACGCGGAAAAAAAAGAGATTAGGTTAGATCAACTTTCTAAAAGTGAAATAAATAAATTTGTTAAAGAAATTGATATAAATATACCAAAAATGTTTGATGTTTTTAACTCTATGAATGCAAAAACTTCATTTGGTGGAACATCGGTAAATAATGTTAAACGAATGATATTAAAATATAAAAAAGAATTAAAATGAGAAAAATAATACTTATCTTTTTAGTTTTTTTATTTGTGTATGGTTGTGGAAAAAAATCAGAACCGGCATATAAATCTGAATATCAAATTAAAAAAATAATAATTTCCTAAATTATGAGCTTAATTTATAAAGGTCAAAACCTATTTATAGATAATACTTCGATAAAAAGTATTACTAAAAAAAATATTACACCCTTTTATGTTTATTCATATAAGAAAATTAAAGATAACTTTGAAACATTTTCTAGTTATTTTAAAAATATTAATCCGCTAATTTGTTTTTCCGTAAAATCTAATTCTAATGTCTCCATCATATCAGAATTGGGTAAATTAGGATCTGGAGCAGATGTGGTATCGGAAGGTGAACTTTTAAAAGCCTTAAAAGCAAAAATTAAACCAAATAAAATAGTTTTTTCAGGGGTTGGTAAGACAGATAGTGAGTTGCGGCTAGCTATAAAAAAAGGTGTTCTACTAATTAATATTGAGTCTGAAAGTGAAGCAAGATTAATAAATAAAATATCTGAAAAAATGAACCGAATAACCTCAATTGGCATTAGGCTAAACCCTAATATCGATGCAAATACTTTGTCTAAAATTTCTACTGGTCGACTCGATAGTAAATTTGGATTACCCGGCCCTAGCTTTTTGAACTTTTGTAAAAATTCAAGTAAACTTAAGAATATAAGAATTAAAGCAATAAGCGTTCATATTGGAAGTCAAATAACTTCTTTATCTCCATACAGAAGAACTTTAAATGTAATTCAAAAAATTATTAAATTAAGTAAAATTAATTTTGAATACATCGACCTAGGTGGTGGATTTGGAATTCAATATAATAATAAAGATAAAACAATAGATATTAGAAGTTATTCGAAATTAGTAAAAAAATTTCAAGAAGAAACTAAATGCAAAATCATATTTGAGCCTGGCAGATATATTGTGGGTAATACAGGTATATTAGTTTCAAAAATTATATTCATAAAAAGAAATGGGAAAAAATATTTTATTATAGTTGATGCTGGTATGAATGATTTTATGAGGCCAGCTTTGTATAGTGCAAAACATGAAATTATTTCTATTTTAAAATCAAAAACTAAAATAAATGGAAATATCGAATTTGTAGGACCGATTTGTGAAAGTACTGATACTTTTCTCAAATACAAAACTTTTACAAAAATAAGAGAGGGTAATTATATTGCTATTACAAATGTTGGGGCTTACGGATCTACGCTTTCTTCAAATTACAACACTAGACCTCTTGCATCAGAAATTATAATAAAAAAAGGGAAAGTTAAAATTATTCGTAAAAGACAGAAAATCTCAGAGATCATCTAAAAAATGATATTTTTAAAATCATTATTTTTTAATATTTTATTGTATTTAGGAATTACCACTGCTTGTATTTTCTCATTTCCATTTTTATTTTTTAAAGATAAATATATGATTTGTTCTGGAAGAGTCCTTTCGAACTATGTAGTTTTATTACTTAAAATTTTTTTTGTAACTAAAATAGAATTCAAAGGTCTTGAGAATCTTAAAAAATATGAAAATTATTTTGTTGCATCGGCTCATCAATCAATGTTTGAGACATTTGCTCTTCAAACAGTTATACCTGGTCCAATTTTTATACTCAAAAAAGAACTGATGAAAATTCCATTTTTTGGGTGGTGTCTAAAAAAAATTGGCGCTATTTCAATTGTCAGAGAGACAGCTACTAAAGAAAATCTTACTTTCTTTGATAAAATTTTAGATCGAACAAATAAGACTAAAAGACCTTTGTTAATTTTTCCCCAAGGAACAAGAGTTGCTTATAAAGAGAGGCCCCCGTTTAAAAAGGGAGTTGCAAGAATATATGATGCTCTAAAACTACCTTGTGTACCAGTTGCGCTAAATACTGGAAAGGTTTGGCCAAAGAATAGTTTTAATAAATACCCTGGTAAAATTACGATATCCTTTCTTAATCCAATAAATCCGGGTAAAGAAAAAGGAAAATTTTTAGAGGAATTACAAAGAGATATTTATAAAGAAATTGATTTAATTGATTAGTTATTTTCTTCCAAAATCCGGTTTATCAGTATCTTGACCAGCCTGTATAATTGATTTTCTAAATTCTTTAGATTTTTTAAAAATTTCTAAAAGTTTTTCACCATTTTTTTCGGCTATTGCTTTTTTAAATTCATCTAAACTTTCACTAAATTTATTTATTGCTTCAATAATTAAACTGCTATTATCAATAAATATATCTTTCCACATAGTCGGGTCCGATGCTGCTATTCTTGAGAAATCTCTTAAGCCTCCTGCGCTGTATCGTATAATATCACTTTTTACTTGTTCATCATGGCTCATTGAGGTTTTTACAATATTATAGGCAATTGCGTGCGGTAAGTGGCTTGTAAAAGATAGTATTTTATCATGTTCCTCCTCGGACATTATTTTTACTTTACTACCTAGAGACTCCCAGAAAGAAGAGACTTTTTTTAAATCTTCTTCTTTAATATTTTTATCAGGAGTAAGAATTGTCCATCTGTCTTGAAACAGATCGGGTAGTCCAGCTTTGGGTCCACTATTTTCTGTGCCAGCCACTGGATGTCCAGGAATCCAGGTAGAGTTTTTTAATTTTTTGTTTTTAACTATCTTGTTAACACCCTTTTTTACTGAACATGTGTCAGTTAAAATTGAGCCAGGTTTGAGGTTGTCTTTAATTGAATTCAATACGGACTCAAAACTACTTATCGGTGTTGCAATTAAAATCAAATCTGCATTTTTTACTGCATCATTTGGGTTAGAAAATATCTCATCAGAAAGATTTTGTTTTTGGATTACTTCCGTAACAGACTTGTCGTTATCATATGTAATAACTTTTTTTACTTTTCCATTTTTTTTAAGTCTTTTAAAAACTGATGAACCAATTAAACCACAACCTATTATTGATACCTGACTAAACATTAAAGATTCTCCTTAATTCTAAAATAAGTTTCTTATTTTCTTTACTATTTCCTATTGTTACTCTTAATGAATTTTTAATACTATAAACATCCATTTGCCTAACTAGGATACCAGAATTTGCCAGCTTATTAAAAACTTGTTTTGCAGAAAATTTTACAAAATTAAAATTAAGAAGAAAAAAATTTACGTTTGTTTTGTTTGTTGAGATTCCAATTTTTTCAACAAGATCAAATATTTTCTTTGCCCAAAAATTATTGTGCTTGATAGCTTTGTTAAGCCACTTTGTATCTTTAACAGCTTCTGTCGCTGCAAACAAAGCTGGTCTACTAACGTTAAATGGAGGTTTAATCTCATATAGTTTCTTAATTATTTTTTTTGGTCCATAACCCCAACCAATTCTAAGGCCAGCTAAACCATAAATTTTTGAAAAAGTTCTTGTCACTATAACATTTTCTGAATTTGAAAATAATTCAATTCCACATGCATAACTTGGGTCATCAATATATTCATAGTATGCATCATCTATTACAAGTAAAATATCACTTCTCAATTTCTTTCTTAATTTTAAAATTTCATTTTTCTCTAGGTAAGTCCCAGTTGGGTTATTTGGATTTGCTAGGAAAACGATTTTCGTTTTTTTATTCACGCAATCCAATATTGAATCCACTGATGGTTTAAAATTTTTTTCTTTAGCGTATCTTACATTGGCTCCGAACATTCTGCTGTAAATTCTATAAATTATGAAACTATATTCTGGGACAACAACTTCATCGCCCCTATTTAAAAAAAGTTTACATACCATTTCAAATATTTGATCTGAACCCGATCCAAGAATAATTCTGTCTCTTTTTAGTTTGAATTTTTTTGCAAGAACTTTTCTAAAAAAAGTTCCATCTGAGTCTGGATATCTTACAAATCCCCTTCCTATTGAATTGTAAGACTTTACTGCTTTAGGACTAGGCCCCAAGGCAGACTCGTTTGCAGAAAGTTTTATTGGACTTCGTCTACTTTTGAATAAGCTGAGTCCTGCTACATACTTCTCTGCTATAATTTTTCTTGGTTTTGGTAATTTCATAATATTCAAAAGTCTTATATTAAAAGAGTCTACATTTGTATAATGGAAATAAATTTATTTGAATAAATTGACATGTTTGTGGCGATTTAGTATACATTCGCCTGGCGCTGATTTAACCGAAATTGCGAGCGCTAAGTAAATGCAGCTAAACAGGGATTTTTTGCCCAGTCTAGCTGGGCTTTTTTTTTATATGAATGAAAAACTAGAAAATATTAAAAAAATAAATATTTCAAAACCTCTTTTGCTAGATTGTAAGCAAACAATTGATAACTTTCCTTTGGCTTATGAAACTTATGGAAAATTAAATAAAGATAAAAATAACGCTATATTAATTTTTCATGCACTTACAGGTGATCAATTTGTTAGCGGAATAAACCCAGTAACAAAAAAGGAAGGCTGGTGGGTAACTGCTGTCGGGCCTAACAAAGCAATTGATACAAATAAATATTTTGTAATTTGCGCAAATGTTATCGGCGGTTGTATGGGTTCATGGGGTCCTAGAGAAATTAGTAAAAAAACTAATGAACCTTATGGTTTAAATTTTCCTGTTATTACAATAAGAGATATGGTTAAAGCTCAAGAAACGCTTTTAGATCACTTAGGAATTAAAAAACTTCTTTGCGCAACAGGTGGGTCTATGGGTGGAATGCAATTACTTCAATTCTGTGCAACATTTCCAAATAAAACTTTCTCTGCAGTTCCAATTGCATGTAGCACAAGCCATAGCGCACAAAATATTGCACTAAATGAGTTAGCAAGGCAAGCAATCATGGCAGATCCTGTTTGGGACAAAGGAAAGTATTTAAAAAAAAATATGCAACCAAAAAATGGTTTGGCTGTTGCAAGAATGGTGGGTCACATAAGTTACTTATCTGAAAAAGGAATGCAGGAAAAATTTGGAAGAAAACTACAGGAAAAGTCTGATTATGAGTTTAGCTTTGATGCCGATTTTCAGGTAGAAAGTTATTTAAGACATCAGGGGTATTCGTTTGTTGAAAGGTTTGATGCAAACTCTATTCTATATATTACTAGAGCTATGGATTACTTTGATTTATCCAAACAATTTAAAGGAGGTCTTATTGAAGCATTTAAGAACCAAAGAACAAAATTTTTAGTAATATCTTTTTCTTCAGATTGGCTTTACACGACCAAAGAAAATAAAGATACGGTTATAGCTCTTAATTCGTCAGGAGCTGATGTTTCTTTTGCTGAAATTAAAACAGATAAAGGGCATGATTCCTTTTTAGTAAATGAACCTGAGTTCTTAAAAACACTGAAGGGTTTTGTAGACTCTATGTATATAAAATTTAAAAATGAAAAAAGAATTTAAAGTAATTGCAGATTTATTGCCAAGAAACATAAGAGTGCTAGATGTAGGTTGTGGCGATGGGTCTTTAATGAATCTTTTGATTAAAGAGAAGAATATAGAAGCCCGCGGTTTAGAACTTATTGAAGAGAATGTAAAAAAATGTATTTACAAAGGACTATCTGTTATCGAAGGTAATGCTGAGACTGAGCTCCATCAATTTCCGAGTCAATCATTTGACTATGTAATTTTAAGTCAGACGCTTCAAGCTTTTTATAATCCAGAAAAAGTTTTGAGAGATTTATTGAGAATTGGAAAATCGGTAATAATTTCTATACCGAATTTTGGTTATTGGAAAGTTAGAACTAGTTTGCTATTATTTGGTAAAATGCCAGTTACAAAGACTTTACCAAATACTTGGTACAATACTCCAAATCTTCATATGTGTACTATTAAAGATTTATTTCATTTTTGCTTAGAAAAAAATATTAAAATTAATAAAGCGATAGGTGTTAATGAAAATTCAACATCAGAAATAAAAAAGAATAATCTTGAAATTAAAAATCTTTTTTCCAAACTTGGTATCTTTTTATTGAGTTAAAATGTTAGAAGTTTTGATTATTAAATGTTTGTCAGATAATTACTCTTACTTGATAAGAGATAAAAAAACAAATGTTGTTGGAATAGTTGATCCGTCAGAATTTAGAACTGTGGACTTAGAAATTAATAAAACTTATAAAAAATTAGATTTCATTTTAAATACACATCATCATAATGATCATATTGGTGGAAATACAGATTTAAAAAAAAAATATAATTCTAAAATAGTTTGTTCATCTTATGAAGAAAAAAAAATCCCAGGGTCGGATATAAGAAAAAAAGATGGAGAAAAATTCTTACTTGGTGAAACAGCTTTTCAAATTATACATATACCCGGGCATACATTGGGTCATATTGCTTTCTACTCTGCTGAAGCAGGAGTAATATTTTCAGGTGACACTTTATTCTCCCTTGGGTGTGGTAGAATCTTTGAGGGAACCTTTGAACAAATGTTTAATTCATTAGAAAAAATTATGAGTTTACCAAAAAATACAAAGTTATATTGCGGTCATGAATACACTGAAAAAAACGGAGCTTTTTGCATAAGTATTGATAAAGATAATACAAAACTCAAAGAGAGGATTGAAAAAGTAAAAATCTTAAACAAAAATAATTTGCCTTCTATACCTGTTACATTGGGGAAAGAACTTGAAACAAACATATTTTTAAAGTGTTTTGACAAAAAAATTAAAAATTACCTTAAATTGAATAATAGCTCTAATTTAGAAGTTTTTACTAAGCTTAGGAATTTAAAAGATCAATTTTAACATCATTGAACTTGACTTGATAAAGTACCGGGTTATATTGCTTTAAATTTATAAAAGGGTTTTTTATGTCTTTTGCAGTAATAGAAACAGGCGGCAAGCAATACAAAGTTTCTGCTAAGAATATTCTTAAAGTTGAAAAGTTGAATATTTCAAAAGGAAACAAAGTTGAGTTTAAAAAAGTTTTATTAGTCAATGACGATAAAACGATTGAAGTTGGAAACCCAACTGTAAGTGGGGCATTAGTTGAGGGTCTACTATTAGAAACTATAAAAGATAAAAAAATAATAGTTTTTAAAAAAAGAAGAAGACAAAATTCGAGAAAAAGGTATGGACATAGACAATTACTTTCAAAAGTCCAAATTACAAAGATTTTATCAAAAGGTGGAAAAATTATTTCCCAAATAAAACCTGATGAAATTAAAACTTTAAAAGAAAAAAAATTAGATAAAAAACCAGATTTGAAAAAAGAAAAAATACTTAAAAAAACTTCAGAAAAAAAAGTAATAAATAAAGCTAAAGGAAAAAAATAAGGCTATGGCAACAAAAAAAGCTGGGGGTACAACCAAGAACGGGCGAGATAGTGCTGGTCGACGACTGGGTGTTAAAAAGTACGGAGAACATCTGGTAAAACCAGGCAATATAATAATACGCCAAAGAGGAACAAAAATTCACCCAGGTAGTAACGTTGGAATGGGAAAAGATCATTCAATTTTTTCTCTAATAAGTGGTAAAGTAAAGTTTAAAAAATCAAAATCAAACAGAACTCTAGTTTCTGTAGTTCCCAAATAAATTTTAGAAATAAAGTAATTACTTATCGAAATGAAATTTTTAGATCAAGCAAAAATTTATATTAAGGCTGGCAAAGGTGGGTTTGGGGCATCTAGCTTCAGAAGAGAAAAATATGTTGAATTTGGGGGTCCGGATGGAGGAAATGGTGGAGCTGGTGGATCTATAATTTTAGAGTCTGAAAGAAACCTAAATACCTTAATTGACTTCAGGTTTAAACAACATTTTAAAGCGGAGAATGGCAAACCTGGTAGTAAAAAAAATAAAACTGGTGGTAGCGGCAAAGATTTAATTTTGAAAATTCCTGTAGGAACACAGATTTACGAAGAAGATAATAATACTTTAATTTATGATTTTTTAAAAAATAAAGATAAGTTTGTTGTTGCTGTTGGAGGTAAAGGTGGTTTAGGCAATACAAGATTTAAGAGTTCGACTAATAGAGCGCCACGTATTAAAACTAGTGGAGGTTTTGGAGAAGAATTCTGGATCTGGCTTCAATTAAAAGTTATTGCAGATGTTGGTATAATAGGCCTACCAAATGCTGGTAAATCTAGTTTTCTATCTAAATGTACAAGGGCAAAACCAAAAATTGCAAACTATCCTTTTACGACGATTAATCCTAATTTAGGTGTTCTGAATATTAATCATAAGGAGATTATTCTAGCTGATATTCCGGGTTTAATAGAAGGTTCTCATAAGGGTATTGGATTGGGTGATAAATTTTTACGACATATTGAGAGATGTAAAACTTTAATTCACTTAATTGATATATCTGATTCGAACATTTTGGAAAACTATTTGAAAGTAAGAAATGAATTGTCTAAATATGATAAGAATATTTTGAAAAAAAAAGAAATAATTATATTCAATAAAGTAGACTTGATTGATTTAGAAAATGTAAAAAAGAATCTGGGTAACTTTAAAAAGAGAATTAAAAAGAACTTTGAAATAATATCTCTTTTCACAAATGAAAATTTAGAAAAAGTAAAAAAAATAATTTATAAAAAATGTATATAGATAAAGCAAAAATAATAGTTCTAAAGATCGGATCTTCTAATCTAGTTGATCGTAGAGGAAAACTTAAAGAAAAATGGCTAAAAAGTTTAGTAAAAGATATAAAAAAAATTAGAAAAAAAGGAAAACATTTTGTAATCGTATCTTCAGGAGCAATTGCTCTGGGACAAGGCTATTTGAAAGTTAAAAAAAAGAAATTAAAAATTGAAATGAGCCAGGCCCTAGCCTCCATCGGACAAATTCATTTGAGTAATTTGTATAGAAAAATGTTTGAAAAAAATAAAATTAAAATTGGTCAAATACTAGTTTCCCCAGATGATACAGAACAACGAAGGAGAGCTATTAACGTAAAAAGAACTTTTGAAAATCTATTTAAGTTAGGTGCAATACCAATAGTAAATGAAAATGACACTACTGCAACTTCAGAAATAAAATATGGAGACAATGATCGTCTTGCGGCTAGGGTGGCCCAAATAATAGGAGCAAATGTTTTGATTAATCTTTCAGATGTTGATGGATTGTATGAGACTTCTAAAAATAAGAAAATTATTAAAGAAGTAAA
>MDTB01242458.1_pt1 | contig 13502 bp, 17 predicted proteins | sample 811161 | NCBI WGS metagenome assembly MDTB01 (sample SAMN05326650, study PRJNA326480) | marine metagenome | isolation source: seawater | place: Mediterranean Sea | collected 2009
ACTTTCAAAAATGCAAAACCAGTATGTCAGTGGCTAATACCTTAATATAATTTAAAGTTATCAATAATTCTTATATCATCAATATAAACTGCAACAAACAATCTAGCTGAAGTATAATCATTTGTAATTTCTAAATTACTTTCATCACGTATCTCAAGATAATCAATTTTATTAATATTGATTTTTGAAAGTTCGTTTTTAAATTCATCATAATTTATTTTAGTATCTTTTTGTTTTAAAGATTCTGTTAATAAATTTATTTTTTTTCCAAGACTCTGAAAGATTTCTAATTGATAGGAATTAAAATTAGAGTTTCTAGATGATAGGCTCATCCCAAAATTATCTCTTATAGAGGGGCAAGAAATTATATTTATTTTAAGTTTTTTTAATTTTACCATTTCATTAATTAATTTCATTTGTTGATAATCTTTTTCACCAAAATAACTATTTTTTGGTTTAATTATGTTAAAGAAAGTATTTACTACAGTTGTCACTCCATCAAAGTGTCCTGGTCTGGTTATATCACAAAGAATATTTCTGTATTTTAAAATACTTTTTTCTTTCACCAATCCTTTTGGATAGATTTCATTTACAAATGGTAAGTATAGTAAATCACAATTTGAAGATTTTAATTTTTCAATATCTTCATCTATTGTTTTGGGATATGAATTATAATCATGTTTGTTATTAAATTGTGTAGGGTTTACAAATATTGATGTAACAACAAAATCATTATTATTTTTTGCTTCTTTAATTAAAGATACGTGCCCTTCGTGTATGTTACCCATAGTTAGCACCAGTCCAATTGACTTTGTTGAATCCTTAATTGAATCTAATAAATTCTCTAATTCTTTAGTTTTTCTTATAATTTTCATCAAAAATTTAAGTAAATAATTGACTTATATATGATGAATTCGTATTAGGCCCAGAGATTTATTATGAAACGTACATATCAACCCTCAAGAGTAATAAGAAAAAGAAGGCATGGTTTTAGATCTAGAATGGCAACTAAAGCTGGTCGCCAAATAATCAATAAACGTCGTGCAAAAGGAAGAGCTCAACTAAGCGCTTAACTGGCCTAATGGCCCATACATTATTTACAATTAAGAAAAGATCAACATTCGTGACTATACGAAAAGACGGAGATTTTATTAGAGGCAAAAATATGAATCTTCAAATTTTACATAATCAATCACTAGAAAATTCAATTGGTGTAGGGTACACAGCCTCTAAAAAAATTGGAAATGCAGTAAAAAGAAATAAAGCAAAAAGAATAATGAGAGAATTAGCTAGAAAAATAATTATTAATGGTAAAATAAATTCATATTATGTGTTAATAGCTAAATCGTCATTACTTGACGAAAAATTTGATAAACTAATAGAAGAACTTAAAGATAAGATAAATGATAAGTAAAATGTTTTCATATATTTTAATTTTTTTAATTAGATTATACCAATTATTTATATCACCTATTTTAGGACAAAACTGTAGATATTTACCTACATGTTCAGAGTATGCAACACAATCATTAAAAAAACACGGGGCTATGAAAGGATTAATCTTATCCTTTAAAAGAATTTTTAAGTGCCATCCATGGGGAGGTCAAGGGTATGACCCGGTCCCAAAAAAAATTGGAGATAAATAATGAATGAGCAAAAAAATTTATATTTAGCTATTGGTATATCCATAGCAATAATAATTTTTTTTCAAATTTTATTTCCAAGTCAACCAATCCAATCTTCAAGTAATCAAAATGAAGATATACTTGAGCCTGCCACTTCAATTGATGGACAAAACAATCAAGTTGTTGAAGAAATAAAGTCAAGAGATGAAATTTTAGATGAAACTAAAAGAATCTCATTCAAAAACTCATCAGTACAAGGATCAATTAATTTACAAGGTGCTATTCTAGATGATCTAATCTTATCAAAATATAAAACAAGTTTAGATCCAAAATCAAAAAATATTCAATTATTATTGCCTGATGGTACTGCAAATCCATATTATATTGAAATAGGCTGGAAAGAGCTCAAAGACTCAAATATTGATTTACCAAATCTGGAAACAATGTGGAAAACAAACTCCACAACTCTAAATCCTATAAAACCAGTTACATTAACATGGACCAACAACCAAAATATAACTTTTAAAATTAATTACGAACTTGATGATGATTACATGTTTACGATAACTCAAGAAATTGTAAATAATAGTAATAATTCTATAGAAGTATTTCCATATCGATTAATAAAAAGAATTAATACTCCAGATACAATTAATTTTTTTATTCTTCACGAGGGATTGATTAGTCTTATAAATGATGAATTATTAGAAAAAAATTATGATGATATAGCTGAGGATTGCACTTCTTCACTTCAAACAAAAAAAACTTTTTGTGATAACAAATCACAAGGTGGTTGGTTAGGTTTTACTGATAAGTATTGGATGTCAGCATTAATTCCTAACTCTGATCAATCAATAAATGTAAACTACCGACATGGAAATAATGGAAGGGATAGTTATAGAGCCGGATATGTAGGTCAAATTTTTAACATTATGCCTAATGATAGTTTAAAGTATAGTGGAAAATTATTTGTTGGAGCAAAAAAACTTAATATATTAAGTTCCTATGATGAAAATTTATCAATACCTAGATTTACTGATGCTATTGATTGGGGATGGTTTAGTTTTTTAACAAAGCCGGTTTCGTATGCAATTAACTGGTTTTATGGTTATGCAGGAAATTTTGGTTTAGCAATTATTGCATTTACAATATTAATGCGCTTAATTCTTTTTCCACTTGCACAAGCATCTTTTAAATCAATGGCAAAGATGAAAAAATTACAGCCAGACATGCAAAGATTAAAAGAAACCTATCCTAATGATAGACAAAAAATGCAGCAAGAACTCATGGCTTTGTATAAAAGAGAAGGTGCAAATCCTGTTGCAGGATGCTTACCAATACTTGTGCAAATACCTATTTTCTTTTCACTTTACAAAGTTTTATTTGTAACAATTGAAATGTACCATGCTCCTTTTTATGGTTGGATACATGATCTTTCGGCACCAGATCCATTAGGCTTAATGACATTATTTGGAATATTCCCATGGAATGTTCCGCCTTTATTATCAATTATTGATATAGGCATTTTGCCAATATTTATGGGTTTTACAATGTGGTTACAACAAAAATTGAACCCTGCACCTGCTGACCCAACTCAAGCAAAAATATTTGCTCTTTTACCTTTTGTATTCACATTTGTTCTTGCGGGTTTTGCAGCTGGTCTAGTTTTATATTGGTCAGTTAATAATATTTTATCAATAGCTCAACAATGGTTCATTCAGAGAAGAATCTTAGCCAAAAATGGCTAGTTCATCAAAAAACTTACATAATTTTTTTAATGCAAATAAATTTTTAGGTTCTTATAAATCTTATCAAGATATTCCTTTAAATGATATTAAAAAAGAATGTTGTTTTATTGGAAGATCAAATGTGGGAAAATCAAGCTTATTAAATGCTGTAACAAAAAATAAAAAATTAGCTAAAACTAGTAAGACACCGGGTAGAACTCAGTCCATAAATGTTTTCGCAATAAATAACAAAATAAATATAATAGATTTACCAGGCTATGGTTATGCCAAGGTTTCAAAATTGATGAGAGAAAACCTTAAAAATTTAATTGAAGAATATATTGAAAATAGATTAGAATTAAATCATGTTTTTTTATTAATTGATGCAAAAGTTGGTATTAAGAGTTCGGATATTGATATGTTAGATTTTTTAAATACTTCTTCAAAAAAATTTTCAATAATTTTAACAAAAATAGATAAAATTTCTGTCAATCATATAGATTTACTAAAGAAATCTATTTTAAGTTTAATGAAAAATTATAATAAAACGTTTGAAAATATATTTTTATCTGAAACTAAAAAAAATAATGGTATTAGTGAAATACAAAAAATAATATACGTTATATCTCAAAAAAAATGAAATTCGATTTTTTATCTGAAAGTGATCAAGCTTATTTTATACATAAAGCGTCTACACTTGTTGAGGCCCTTCCTTATATTCGAAAGCATAGTGGAGATATTATTGTAATTAAATATGGTGGTCACGCAATGGGTGACAAAAAACTTTCATCTAGTTTTGCTAAAGATATAGGGCTCTTAAAAGAAATTGGTGTTTCACCTGTAATTGTTCACGGAGGTGGTCCTCAAATTGGAGAAAGATTAAAGAGTAAAAATATTTCATCAAAATTTATAGAAGGTTTAAGAGTAACTGATATTGAAACAATAAAAATTGTTGAAGAGGTATTATCAGAGGATATAAATTCTGAAATTGTTGATTCTATTTCATCTACTGGAGGTAAAGCTGTTGGAATTTCAGGAAATGTTAATGAATTAATTAGCGCAACTAAAATAAATGTTGAAATTAAAGACAGTGACTCAAATATAGAAAAAATTATTGATATAGGTTTTGTAGGAAAACCTACTAAATTTAAAAGTAAAATTATTTTAGACCATATAAATAAAGGTGAAATTCCTGTTATAGCTCCTCTTGGTATTGATAAAAATAAATTTACTTACAACATTAATGCTGACACAGTAGCTGGCTTTATTGCAGGTGAATTAAAAGCCAGCAAATTATTATTATTAACTGACGTATCTGGAATTTTAGATAATAAAAAAAAATTAATATCTTCCTTGAGCTTATCAGAAGCTAGAGTAATAATAGAAAAAGATTTTATATCAGGTGGTATGAAACCAAAAATAAAAACATGTATTGATGCAATGACACGCGGTGTTAAAAAATCTACAATTTTAGATGGTAGAATTCCTCATTCAGTTATATTAGAATTATTCACTGAACACGGCATCGGAACCCAATTAATAAATGAGGCAAATGAAATTTAAAGAAAAAATAAATACATGGATTTTTGATTTAGATAACACATTGTATTCTGCAGATAGTGGGATTTTTCAACAAGTACATAAATTAATGGGTGAATTCATTTCAAAAAAATTTAAATCTAGATATTCAAGAAGCAAAAAAGCTTCAATCAAAGTACTATAAACAACATGGAACCACACTGCGAGGCATGATGGACAATCACGGAATCGATCCTGATTATTTTTTAGATGAAGTACACAATTTAGATTATTCGATCGTAGGAGCAAATAAATTGCTTAATCAAGAACTGCATAAACTTGAAGGAAAAAAAATTATATATACAAATGCTAATAAACAACATGTAGATGATGTGCTAAAAAGAATAGATTTAACGAATTATTTTGATGAAATATTTGATATTAAAATGGCGAACTACATTCCTAAACCTGAAATAAAACCCTATGAACAAATAATTGATTTATATAATATAGATCCAAATACATCGGCTATGTTTGATGATATTGCAAAAAACCTAGTTCCTGCGAAAAAAGTTGGATTTACTCCAGTTTGGATTGATGCCGGTTATGAAAATTTCAGTGATGACATTCAGGCCTCTAAAAATTATTTAGATTATGAAACAAGAGATTTGAGTTTATTTTTAAAAGATGTAAATGATGGAGAAATATGAAAAACCTTGAGCAAATAATAAAAAATGCATTTGAAGATCGAGAAAATATTAATAAGGATACACATGGTGAAATAAGAGAGGCCGTAGAATATACTTTAAATAAATTAGATAATGGATCTATAAGAGTTTGTCAAAAAATTGATGGGAAATGGGAAGTAAATCAATGGATTAAAAAAGCTATTCTTTTAAGTTTTAGATTAAATGATAACGAAATAATAAAGGCATCACACGCAACCTGGTTTGATAAAGTTGAAAGCAAAACATTGAACTGGACGAAAGACGATCATTTAAAGGCAGGTTTCAGATATGTTCCTGATGCAGTTGTAAGGAAATCTGCTTATATTGCGAAAGGTGTAGTTTTAATGCCGTCATTCGTTAACTTAGGTGCTTATGTTGATGAAGGAACTATGATTGATACATGGGCTACAGTAGGCTCATGTGCACAAATTGGTAAAAATTGTCATATATCTGGTGGAGCAGGTATTGGTGGAGTATTAGAGCCCTTACAAGCAAATCCTGTTATTATTGAAGATAATTGTTTTATAGGCGCAAGAAGTGAAGTTGCTGAAGGTGTAATTGTTGGTGAAGGTTCAGTTTTGTCAATGGGTGTTTTCATTGGTGCTTCCACAAAAATTGTGGATCGTAGTACTGGAGATATTCACATGGGGAAAGTTCCGCCATATTCAGTTGTTGTTGCTGGATCTATGCCAAGTAATCAAAATAATAAAAAATGGCTTGCAGCTAATCCTGCATTGTATTGTGCAGTAATAGTGAAAAAAGTTGATGAAAGAACTAGAAGTAAAACATCTATTAATGAATTACTGCGAGATTAATGTCAGAAATTAATTTTGATCCTATAGTATTAACTCAGTCTTTAGTACAATGTGCAAGTATAACACCTGAAGATAATGGTGCATTAAAGATTGTTGAAGATCATTTAAAAACAATTGGTTTTGATTGTTATCCTTTAAAATTTTCTGGAAATAATTCTTACGAAGTAAAAAATTTATTTGCTACTATTGGTAATAAAGGAAAGCATTTTGCTTATGCAGGTCATACGGATGTTGTTCCCATAGGTAATGAGAGTTCATGGAAATATCCTCCATTTTCTGGAAAAATAGAAAATAAAAAACTTTTTGGAAGAGGAAGTGAGGATATGAAAAGTAGTGTTGCCTGCTTTATAAGTGCAACTAAAAGATTTTTAGATAAATACAAAAAATTACCGGGTAAAATATCTTTTATAATTACAGGTGATGAAGAAAGAGATTCTGTTAATGGCACACCAAGAATTTTAGAATGGACAAGTAAACATAATTACAAGTTTGATCATTGTCTTGTTGGTGAGCCAACATCAAAAAATGAAGTTGGTGATAAAGTTAAAGTAGGAAGAAGAGGATCAATAAGTTTTTTTTTCCAAGTAAAAGGAATTCAGGGACATACTGCAAATTCTCATTTGGCTGAAAATTCATCTCATCATTTAGTTAATTTGCTTAACAGTATTCTTGAAAAACCTCTAGATGATGGAAATGAAAATTTTTTACCATCTTCAGTTCAAATTGCTACCATAGATATAGATAATACAGTTCCGAATGTTATTCCCGAATTAGCTAGAGCAACAGTTAATATTAGGTTTAATGATATACATTCTTCCGCTTCTTTAATTAAATGGGTAGATAGCAAAATAGAAAAAATTTTTTCAAAACTAAAAAATGCTAGTTGCATATATACTTTTGAAGCTAATGCTGAGTCTTTTCTGAATAAACCAGGTATTCTATATGATATAATTTCTAAATCGATTTCAGATATAACAGGAAAAAATAGTACACCGGAACAAGCAACTGATGGTGGCACATCAGATGCACGATATATTAAAAACTATTGTGAAGTAGTTGAATTAGGAATTAGGAATCACACTCTCCATAAAGTTGATGAATTTGTATATACTGAAGATATTATTAAATTAGAAAAAATATATTTTCAAATTTTGGAAAACTATTTTAAATAAAATCAATAACCATTTACTAAATCAACATTTGATTTAATTTTTTTTGATTTTTTATAATTTAAATAATTTTTATAAATTAAATCTATTGCTGAGTCTATTAAAGTAATGCTCGCTACGTGAGGTGTAATATTTACATTTGGTAGTTTCCAAAGAGCACTTTTTTTTGAGAGAGGTTCATTGTGAAAAACATCTAAAGAAGCATAAAAAGATTTGTTTTTTTTCAAATGATTAGCTAAATCACTTTCGTTTACTGTAGTGCCTCTCCCAATACTAATAAATAAAGATTTTTTTTTCATTAAAGATAAAAACTTAGAATTTATAAAATTATTTGTAGCAACAGTGTTTGGAAGTACATTTATTAATACGTCAACTGATTTCGCAAACTTTTGTATCTGATTTCCATAGTACATTTTAAACTGTGTTTTTTTTAACTTAGTTTTTTTGTAACCAATGATTTTGTAATTATTTCTTTTAAGAGATTTTGCCACAATAGAGCCTAAAAAACCAAGACCAAGGATACCAACTGTTAAATCTTTATTAAATGAAGGTAATATTTCTTTTCTCCATATTTTTTTATTTTGGGCAATTTTATATTCATTAATACCTATTTGAAAATTTAAGATTTGTGATTGAACATAATAGTACATCAATTCACCCATTAATGGATCTTTTAATCTCACTATTGGAGTATTTCTATAATCATTTAATCTTAGTATATGATCTACACCAGCACCTAATGCATAAATAATTTTTAAATTAGGTAATTTTTTTAATATATGATTTGGTAAATTCCATACAATGGCTATTTCGACTTGATTAAATTTATTGGTCTCATTTAATGAAATAATTTTTTTATTTCTAAATCTTTGTTTGACTTTTCTTTTCCATTCTGCAGAATTTTGAAATTTACAATAAAATAATATACTCATTTTATTTAGATAAATTAGATATTAAATTTAAATATTTTTTAATTTGGTTGTTCCAATGTAGTTCTTTTTGTGCTCTATTTTTTGCATTTTCACCAAGTAATTTTCTCTTTTCTTTATTTTCAATTAATTCACAAATGTTATTCTCTAGATCATTTAAGTTTTCTAAAATTAAACCAGTTTTATTATGTAATACGGCTTCTTTAGTTCCTCCTACATTTGAAGCTATTGATGGTATACCAAACAAAGAAGCTTCAATATAAGCAATGCCAAATCCCTCTATAGATGAGCTGTTAGTTTCATCTAATGTAGGCATAACCATCAAATCTGTTTTATTAAAAATATATTTTTTTTGCGCATCAGTTATTGATCCTATAAAATTTACATTTTTAGAAATATTAAGAATATTTACTAAGGATTTAAGATAAGATTTTTCTTCACCTTCACCAGCAATAATATAACGAATATTTCGATATTGATCCTTTAATTTACTTATTGCTTGCAAAATATTTTCATGACCTTTTCTTTTTTCCAGTCTTGAAAGAGTTAATATAGTAGGTGTGCCATCAATTAAATCTACCTCTTCTTCTATAATATGTTCAAAACTTGAAACACCTGGATATATAACTTCAATATTTTCAATTTGGGAGCTTACTTTTTTTAGTAAATTTTTTGTAAATTCTGAATTACAAACAATTTTATTAACTTTTGAAAAAATATTTAATATTCTTTTTTGATGTCTATTATTTTTTATAATTATTTCATTGCCATGTGCTAAACAAATAAATGGTATTTTTTTATTATGAAATTTTGATATTGGATATTCAATACTTTTCCAGCTATCACTTATTATTGCTTTAATATTACTGAGATCATTAATTTTTTTTAATTCTCTAAATTTATTTCTTTTTCTAAAATATTTTAAACCGCCAAATCTCTTTATGATTAAATCATTTTTAAAATTTTTATCAAAAAGTGTTTCCTCTATTATGTTATGTTGATCTGCGAGAACTAAAACTTTTTCATATTTGCTTAAGTGAAGTGATAAGTTAAAAACAAGATTTTCAATTCCACCAATTCTTGGTGGATAGCATTGAGTAAGAACGATGATCATGAATGCTTAATTATCTCTTATATTTATTATTGTATAGTTATTAAGAATAATTAATATTTATAAATATGTAATTTATGCATAATTAAAATACATTTTTAATACTTTAAAAGCATAGTATTAATATTATTTAAAAGATTATGAATATAATTAAAATTTTAAACAATTTTTATAGTGATTTTCAAGTAAATCCCTCTAAAAACGTTGATCAACAGCTAGTCAAATACTTCAAGACTGAGTTTGGTTCTAGTTGGGAACTAGAACTAGATAAATATATCATAAGAAATGAAGGAAATAATGATCAAAAAGCTGCTTAACTAAGTATTCTTAATTTCATCTTCTAAACTCTGTAATGATGAATAATATAATTAAACTAAATCTAATAATCACCACAATTTAGACTTCACAATTAAATATTTAGGCAGAAATAAATAATTCTAAAGAGGTTTAGTAGCTTCTTTCAGCCATTCTAACTCTTTGCTTGAAAAACTTTCACACAAATAAAAATAAACTTTTGAATGATATTTATTAACCCAATCAATTTCTTTTTTATCTAGTAGGTTTTTTTTAATTAAGTCTTTGTCAATTGGACACCAAGAGAGATTTTCAAAATATAAATTATTATCTGAATCTTCTTTAACTAGAATTAAATTTTCTATTCTAATTCCATATTCATTAAGCTTATAATAACCTGGCTCATTTGATAAAATCATTCCTGGAATAAGTTCAACACTTTCAAACATTGATTTTTTTGCTATTCTTTGAGGTGCTTCGTGAACACTTAAAAAACTACCAATACCATGGCCAGTTCCATGATCATAATCACAATTAATTTCATTTAAACTCTCTCGTGCTAAATAATCAATATCATTTCCTTTAGTACCTTTTTTAAAAACATAACTGGACAGTGCAATATGTCCTTTTAAAACACGAGTGAATCTATCCTTTTGTTCATCATTAGCAGTTCCTAGAATTATTGTTCGTGTAATATCAGTTGTTCCATCATAATATTGAGCACCAGAATCAACTAAATAAATATTATTCATTTTAAATTTAGTATTACTTTCTTTATCTACTCTATAATGAGGTAATGCAGCATTTTTCCCAAAAGCAGAAATAGTATCAAAAGACAAAGAGTGAAAATATTTATTATTGACTCTTAAACTTTTTAAATAGTCAGAAGCTAAAATTTCATTAGTTGAATTGATATCCATTTCATTTTTTAACCAATAAATAAAGCGTGTTATACTAACACCATCTCTTAAATTGGCATTAAAAGCTCCAATCTGTTCGACTTGATTTTTAATTGCTTTAGATAAAATACATGGATTTGTTATATCTTTGTATTTGATTTTATTTTTTTCTAAAAGCGTTAAAAAATAATAAGTTGTAGCTGAAAAATCTAAACCTACAAGATCATTATTAATTATATTTGAAAATATATTTTCAATATTATTAATTGAACAGATATTAATATTTTTTTCTATTTCAGATTTAAGTTGAATATTAATTTTATCGTCATTGATATATAAAGATGGTTTTTCATTTTGGGAAATTAATAGATATGCATAAACAAGTGGAGTATATAAAATATCATCAGCTCTTATATTTAATAACCATGCAATATTATCTAGGCCTGTAACTAAATAATGATCAATATTCTTTTGTTTAAAAATTTTTTTAAAATTAATTAATTTTTTAACTCTATCTACTCCTGAATATTGAATGGGATGATCAAATATATTTGAATATTTTATACTAGGTTTATTTTTCCATATTGAATCGATAATATTTGACTCTAAAAATATAATATTTGAAGAGGTGTGTAATATATACTCTTGAATTTTTTGAATTTCTCTTATTGAGTGCAGTTTGGGATCGACAGCAATAGTACAACTTTTTTTAGAAACATAATTTTTTAGATCTTCCCAAAAAGATTTTAAATGTTTTGATTTAATTTCATTTTCATCAATTTGTTCTTTAGCTTGAAAAGTATAACGACCATCGACATATAGGTATGTTTCATTTTGAAGAACTATTGCTTTACCTGCGGAGCCTGAAAAATTGCTAATAAATTGTAATCTTTCAGCATATGGTGAAATATATTCATTTAAAAATTCATCACTTCTATTAACTATCAAAAGATCAATTTTTTTATCTTTCAACTTTGACTGTAAAGTTAATAAACTAGATATCTCACTCATAAGGAACTAAATAGATCTAAATCAATATTACCACCAGATATCATAACGACAATTTTTTTATTTTTTACATTAATTTTTTTATTTAATAATGCTGCAACTGCTACGGCTCCACCGGGCTCAACAACTATTTTTAAATGTTCGGATAGAAAAATTACAGTTTTTTTTACTTCCTCATCAGATACACTAATTCCTCCTTCAAGATTTTGTAAATTAATTGGAAATGTAATATCTCCTGGCATTGGTGCAAGTAATGCATCACAAATTGATTCTGTATTTGAGGAATTTTTAATTATTTTTTTATTTTCTAAAGATATTTTAGTATCATCAAAACCTTCAGGCTCTATTGAATATGATTTCAAATTTGGAAATTCATGTTTAAGGTAGGTTGAGGTTCCTGCAATTAACCCACCACCTCCACAACAACAAAGATATATATCAGGTGTTACAGATAGTTTTTGTAAATCTTCTGCTATTTCAACACCAGCTGTACCCTGGCCTGCAATTATATCAATATCATCATAAGGTTTAATTAACGATCTATTCTCTTTTTCTTTTATATCATTTCCTATTTGTTCTCTGCTTTCAAAAAATGCATCATACAAAATTACTTCAGCTCCATATTCTTTTGTATTTTCAATTTTTATTTTGGGAGCATTTTTTGGCATAATTATTTTAGCACTAATATTTTTTTGCATTGCAGCATAGGCAACTGCTTGTGCGTGATTTCCTGAAGAATATGCTACCACTCCATTGTCTATTATATCTCTGGATAATGTTAATATTTTATGCGTAGCACCTCTTAATTTGAAAGATCCTGTATTTTGTAAATTTTCTAGTTTAAAATAAACTTCTGCATCTAATAAATTGTTAATATAATCATTACTTACGAGTGGTGTTTTTGTTATAAAGTCTTTAATTTTTTTATAGGCAATTTCTATATCTTTGAAACTTATTGTCATATTTTTTTCTTATTTAATGGAATATATTAAAAAAGAATATATGTATATTGATATGGAACAGGAAAAAGTAACTTCCCCTTGTATTAGCATTTGTAAAACAGATCCATTGTCAGGTTTTTGCTACGGATGTGGTAGAACCGATGAAGAAAAAAATACTTGGAAAGATGAAAATACATCAAATGAATGGAAAATCAGTAATCTAGAAGATCTAAAAAATAGACTTTCTAATTGGCAACTAAAAGCTTTTGAAGAATCTTATAAATCAAAAGTTGAGACAGGTTTATCATTAATTAAAAAAAAATTATTAGAAAAAAATAAAAATTGAAATTTTTTTCAACTATTATTTTATGTATAATTTTTTCTCTAAATATTAATGCTAATGATTCAATGATTTTAGATGACCTCACAACCCCAGGTATAACATCACAAAAACAAAATTGGGCCTTTTTTACAGATGGTGTTATGGGAGGATTATCACAAGGTAAGGCAATTATTTCAAATTTAGATGGCGTAGATTGTTATCATATGACTGGTAATGTAACGACAGAAAATAATGGCGGATTCATTCAGATACGTAATCAACTTAAACCAACAATATCTACTAAAGAATATGAGGGCATTTATTTAAAAGTTTTTGGTAATGATGAAGATTATTCAATACATCTTAGAACTTCATTAACAATGGCTCCTTGGCAATATTATAAATTTAGTTTTAAA
>MDTB01082723.1_pt1 | contig 13500 bp, 18 predicted proteins | sample 811161 | NCBI WGS metagenome assembly MDTB01 (sample SAMN05326650, study PRJNA326480) | marine metagenome | isolation source: seawater | place: Mediterranean Sea | collected 2009
TATATATTTTTCTAATGTATACTCAAATTCAGTTCTAGTTATTATCAAATGTACTAAAGTTATTTAAAATAGGTTTGGGTAAATATCCTTCTATATCATTAGGTGAATTACTTCCTGGTAAAATTCCATCTACCGCACTTGAATTATAGTTGGGTACTTTTTTACATTCAAAAGCTGGTTCAGGGCAACGTTCGCATGCAGGACAAGGAGGGCAACTATCCGTATCTAATGCCCCTGTTTTTGGGCAAACTTTTACGGGAGGGCATGTTGGGCATGCAGGGCATACTGGAGGTACTATTTGCGATTTCAGAATATATTCATCTCCTGGTGGAGCAGGGGGTAATTTACCATCTATTGTTAATGGCGGGGGTGGCATTGGAGGTGGGGGTCCGGGAACGGGTGGACCATTTTGTGGAACTGGCGGACCATTTGGTGGAAGAGGTGGGGCGGGATAAGCTGGATTAGATGCTGGTACAGGCATTGGTGGCCCAAGTGGATCATGAGCAGGCGGCATTCCATTTGATGATGGCGGCCTATTTGGTGGAGTACAAGTAGGTGGTTCTGAATTAACCATTCCTTCTAAAAATTTTTTGTTCATAAATGAACCGCATACCGCAAAAACTACTAAAACAATTAATAATAAAATCATTCCAGTGGATCCTTTCAATTTCATATTTACTTTCATTATACATAAATATAGATAAAATATTTTATCAAATATTGAATTAAAATTAGCAAAACAAATATACATTAAATGTTTACAATAGGGGTCGATGAAGCTGGACGGGGTCCATTATTTGGTCGCGTCTATAGCGCCGCAGTTGTATTACCACCACAAGATGGTAATTTTGATTTGTCTCTAATTAAGGATAGTAAAAAATTTTCCAGTTCAAAAAAAATAAAAGAAGTAGCTAAATATATTAAAGACCACGCACTATATTGGGGAATAGGGTATTGTTCCGAAAAAATAATTGATTCTAAAAATATTAGAGAAGCTACGTTTTCTTCGATGCATAGCGCAATAAGATCCATTCTTGCTAAAGCAGATACAAGTGATGTAATATTACATATAGATGGAAATGGATTTAATCCATTGCTCTATTTTCATAATAATCAATTTATTGAAATACCCCATAAGTGTATTATTGGTGGAGACAACATTGATAAATCAATTGGCGCTGCATCTATATTAGCCAAAGTTGCACGAGATGAATATATAGAAGAAATGTGTTCTATGTACCCCGAATTAATTGAAAAATATGATTTACTTAACAATAAAGGCTATGGTACTAAAAAACATAGAGAAGGTATTCATAATTATGGATTGAGTAATTGGCATCGAAAAAGTTTTAAACTTAAAAATTAAATAATAAAGTATAATATGAAATATTATTTTATTGCAAATAATATTAAGTGTAATCGTAAATTTGAGACAAGAATAGAAAATAATATATTAATAGGTCAGTTTTTGTCATCATTATGGTTTAACCAACAATTATATATCAATAGAGATTTCTATTATAATATATGTAATTCTCAAAATATTATAATAAAAGATACCATTAAAAAAGAAACAATACATAAATTATATAATTCAATGTTGCCCGAAACAAATGATAAAATATGTATATATTTACCCGAAAATAAATACTATTGGAAAATAAATTTTTCTGTATATAAAAATAATCATAACATCATATATATATATTGTCCCCAATTTGAAACAAATCAACCACTACACATTTCACACCCTTCGTCATCTTCATCGTCTACCTTTTGATTTTCAGGAATAATTGTAAATTGTTGCACCTGATGTTTAGGTTTTCGTCTTAAATAATATAATCCCGTTTTCAATCCAGATTTCCAACTATAAAAATGCATAGATGTTAAACTTTTATAATTAGGGTCCTCTAACCATAAATTCATGCTTTGGGATTGACAAATAAACGCCCCACGGTGTTTCGCCATATTTATTAATTGTTTCATTGGTATTTCCCATACAATTTTGTATTTATTTTTTATATGTTCGCTCAAACCTTCGATATGTTGAATACTACCCTTATTTTCAACAATACTATTTTTCAATTTACTATTCCATAATCCTAAATTACTTAATTCTTTCATTAAATGCTTATTAACCACTATAAATTCCCCCGCCAATGTCCTTCGTGTATAAATATTACTTGTAAAGGGTTCGAAACATTCGTTGTTACCCAATATTTGTGATGTAGATGCAGTAGGCATTGGTGCAACAAGTAGAGAATTTCTTACACCATGTTGCATCACCAATGTTCGCAAAGTATCCCAATCATATCTACTACTTGGTTTTACATCCCACAAATCAAATTGAAATTTACCTTGTGACAATGGCGAACCATGAAATGTTTCATATGGTTGACTTGCCTTTGCTAATTCCATACTACACTCCATAGCTGCATAATAAATTGTTTCAAAAATATTGGTATTTATTTCAATTGCTTCGTCGCTATGAAATGCTATATCCATGAGTGCAAATACATCAGCTAATCCCTGTACTCCCAATCCAATGGGCCGATGTCTCTCATTACTTCTTTTACATTTTTCGGTTGGATAATATGTTTTATCAATTACATTATTTAAATTAATGGTCAATACCTTTGTTACTTTGTATAATAATTCATAATCAAATGATTTATCTTCTTTTACATATTTTGGTAATCCAATACTAGCTAAATTACATACTGCTGTTTCATTGTTATCACTATATTCTATGATTTCAGTACACAAATTACTTGATTTAATAATACCAACGTTTTTTTGATTACTTTTCATATTACACGCATCTTTATAAAGCATATATGGTGTACCAGTTTCCATTTGACTATCCAATATTTTATACCACAGTTCCCGTGCTTTAATTATTTTAGTGAATTTAGCCATGCTAATATATTCATTATATGCATTTTCAAATTCTTCCCCATATACATTAGATAAACGGTTGCATTCATTTGGACAAAACAAATACCAATCATCATCACTTTCTACTTTTTTCATAAATAAATCTGGTATCCATAAGGCATAAAATAGATCTCGAGCTCTCATTTCCTCATCTCCATGATTCTTTTTTAAATCTAAAAAACTTTCAATATCTCCATGCCAAGGTTCTAAATATACTGCAAAACTTCCATTGCGTTTTCCACCACCTTGGTCGACATAACGCGCAGTATCATTAAAAACACGCAACATTGGAACAATACCATTGGATGTTCCGTTTGTACCGCATATATGTGAACCTTCGCATCGAATATTATGTATATGGAGACCTATACCTCCCGCCCATTTTGAAATTTGGGCGCACTCCTTCAATGTATTGTATATTCCATCAATGCTATCATGTTCCATTGCTAATAAAAAACACGAACTCAATTGTGGACGCTGCGTTCCTGAATTAAATAGTGTAGGGGTTGCGTGAATAAAATATTTTTCACTTAACAAATCATAAGTTTCTTTTACCTTTTCTAAATCTTCCCCGTGAATTTGAATAGAAACCCTCAACCACATGTGTTGAATTCGCTCAACAATTACATTATTTTTTTTCATTAAATAAGCGCGTTCCAATGTTTTAAAACCAAAAAAATCTATTAATTTATCCCTATTATCTACTATTATAGATTCGAAATAATCTTTGTGTTTTTCCACTATTTTAAAATATGTTTCGGAGATTAATCCTGATGTATGAATATATAAATATTCTACACACTTATAGAAACTCGCATTACTGTTTTTTTGATAATTAGAAATTACAATTAATCCTGCCAAAGTATAATAATCATAATGAGTCGTAGACATTGAAGCACATTGAACAGCCGTTAATTCATCTATGGCGGTTGTAGGTATCTTATCATATAACTGATCGATTACTTTCATAATCAACCCACTATAGTTAATGTTACTTAATTTATTTTCCTTACCCAGAATTTTTACACGATTTAATATCTTATCAAAAGCCACGTTTTCATAAGAACCGTCTCTTTTTTCCACCTGCATTTCGTCTTCCAATTCACTCATTATTATTATTATATGTAATGTTTTTAAACGAATTATATGTCAATACTTATTAAACAACCAGTTTTTTTAGGTGTTTTTTTTGTAGTTTGTCTTTTTGGAGCACGATGTTCGTAGCCATTTTTTCTATCATGGATTACCGATTCCCAAAGTTCTTGTAACAATGGCCTAGCTTGTTTAAACCAATCTTTATTTCTTAAAACTAAAACGCAGCTACATATATCTAATTTCCAATAAATCGTACTAATCCAAGGATACTCTTTGTTTTTTTCTTTCATTTCTTCAGACCATATTTCGAATTCTTCCTCATTTATATTTAAAGGAGCATATTCATATAATGGTCCTCCATTTTTTACAAAATACAGCAGCATACCTTTTTGTTTACCATTTGCCGTTTTATGAAACGTCCCATCTTTTTTAAATTCACTTTCATTTTCATATTCAATAAACTGAGTTTCTAAAAAATCACATTCATCCAAGTCACACACTTCCATTTGTAATTGCATTTGTATCCAATATTCGGGTTTTGGATTACCATCTATCTTTCGATTTACTATATTTTTAATTTCCAACATTCTACCATATCTACTGGTATTAGCAATGTTATTAATACCATCTGGGGATGCAGCTATAAATGCATAATCCTTATGAGGTATGCAACCATAATCTTTTACACTCGTTGAATATAGCTTCTCATAAATCATAATAGATACATCTTCATATTTTATACCCCAAGTCAAAGGAGATTCTGATAGATTTGGTTTATATTTTTCAATGTTAATGGGTTGACATTTTTCATATATTAATTCGTTTTTTTTACAATCGCTGCCAAATGCCTTCCATGCACTGCTTGCGGTAATATAATTTTGTCTAAATAAATACCATTCATCGCTTTTTTGTTCTGGTTGATACACGTTATCTAAATAATCTAATTTTTTAGTAATAAGATCTATATCTACTGGTGTTTCATATGTATTACCAGAACATCGCTGTGGATAAGATAAATAGAACTTTTTTTTACCATTTTCATATTCTTCTTCTAAATTAAGACCAAATCCCTCAAACTGAATAGTTAAAATCCCCAAGGTATGTTTTTTTAACTCTTCTTCAAATTGAGTTACAGATAACATCATTAGATTATTTTGTATAAAATCATCTATGATGATAGATATCGTTTCGTCCATTATAATAATTAACTATAAAATACTTAAATCAATTTTATAATTAATCCTCTTTCTTTGTTGGGCTTTTTCTTTTGGTCTTTGATTTTTTAGGTGCCAATGATTTTAAGGTAGATATCTTTTTCTCCCTTTTAAGAGTAAATTTTCTATTTAATTTATTACATACTAAAGCTGGGATTTTTTTAATTAACCCGCTTTCTTTATCATATTGAACATCTGTATTTTTTAACCGCTTTTTATCTATACAATTTGTCATATATTTTTTTAAATCACCTATTTCACTATTAGATAATTGCATTTCTTCTTTCAATGTTTTACTAATATATTCATTTACTTTTTTAATCTTGTCTGTTTTATCTAATTTACTCCATTGTTCTTTTTTATTTTTATCACTTTCTTCTTTTAATAACTTATCTACATCTGTTTTAGACTTTTTAGTATCCGTTTCACTTGTATTAGATGATGTCATCATTGTTTGGAATTTAATGTTTTTTAATTCTTTACAATCATCCTTATTCATTATATAATAATAGGTTATATCCTTAACCTTTTTTATTTTATTATATTATGAAAAAGATTTTATTAAATAAACCTGTAGTAGAAAAGAAACACATTGAAGATAATATTCAAACCATATATGATGAAAAAACCCAATTGGATTTTATACGAAAAATGTATATGAAAGAAGATTTTGAAGAAAATCCAATATTACAAAAAGCCATTAAACAAAAACTTTCTAGTTATCGCATGCAAGATATAAAAAAAAAAAGATACGATGAATCTCAATTCATTACATACGAGCAATGCATTGAAAAACTATTAATATCAAAATTACATTGTTTTTATTGTAAAAAACAAATGTTGTTATGCTATAAAAATATACGGGAGCCCTTACAATGGACATTAGATAGGTATGATAATAATATAGGACATTATAATAGTAACGTATGTATTTCTTGTTTAAAATGTAATTTACAACGACGTGTGAAAAGTGTAGACCATTTTAAATTTACAAAACAGTTGAAAATACAGAAACTATAATTTAACAACAAGTTGAAGCCATTTTAACTAATCCCATGCTTACTTTAACCTCATTTAATTTTTTTTCAAAATCGGGCTTACTTGTAATGACTTTTCGGGATTGTGTATCTGTTAATACTGGAACAACTTCGCAATCGCAAATACCCGTCCAATTAAAAGCCCATTTGTATAAATCTTCTTCACTCTTTGCACTTGCAATTGCAATACCACTTCCTTCGCCAATAAGATGCCATCTACCTAATGGTGTACAATTTCCCGCATCCCCTTCATCTTGTTCCTTTGTTAAACCCGCAAACTGTTTATAACCTTCTACTTTTTTATCTTGATGAAATTTATAAGTTATTTTATAAAGTGTTTCATTTTCATTTGGTTCATCTCCTACGTGACTATAGTCTACTAAATAATCTGGGTCTTGTCCTAATATAATTTTTCTTGCAACATTATCGTCACAAATTGGTTTAACATCAATTGTAGCCATTGGTACCCAATTATATGCCCAACTAGCAACGTCACTGTAGTTTTCTGCAATGCAAATACATGAGCCACTTGCATTTCCAAGCTCCCCCCAGCGCCCCATAATTGTTACACCATGTGCATCTCGCTTATCGTCTTCTGGTGTCATAGACCCAAAATAAGTCATACAAGGTACACGAGAATTATCCATAATTTTCCACGACAAATAAAAAAGTGTCATTGTATTATAAATAATAATAATTACTTTATATTAGTTTATTATGTTTTTTTAACGTGAGTTTTGAATGTCATCCAAGTATTAACAAAACTTGACGCCCATGTCACTCCTATTGCGGTCATAGCATTGAATGCATCAGTAGATGTTCTTTGAATCCATGTTGTAATTTTACAATGAGGAGCTTGTGAAAGAAGCGGAGTAAATAAATATCCAGTAAAAGTGCGCGGAGCACAATATTCTTGATGTACCTGTACCGCAGCCCAGTGAGCGGTCGTCCAAAACAAATAAAACTTAATTGCAGTCCAACTAGCGCTAATCGTGGAAGCGGAGAACACACTTACGAGTTCCATGATAATGATTGTATTGTATAATTATATTAAATGGATTTCAATTTTATATTATAATATTTCATATAATGAAAAAAAATATTTCTCATGAATGGAATATTATTTCTACAAGTAATTTTTCAAGTAAAGATAATCTTCTTAATTACAAAGACTGGGAAACAAAAAAAAAACAAAGTAAGTTATTTATAAAAAAAGAATATAGTAAAGAAGATTTAACAAATGAATGGAAAATTATAATGAATTCAAAATATCCTTGTAAAACAGAATCTATTGTAGATGATTTATTAGAATTTTAATATTTTATTATAAATAATAAGCCATCCCATTTGTTTTATGTTTAAACTGACATTTTTCATAAAAAGGTTTCACTTCATCATTACAATTTAATAATACTTTATAACAATTATGATTTTCTGCATATTGAAGAACATGATTTACTAATTCTAATGCAATACCTTGTCTTCTAAAATGAGAATCCACTACAACATCTTCAATATGTGCTACGCATTTACCTCCGTGTATTATTTTTTGTTCTATAAACACACTTATCATTCCAACAAGATGGTCATTTTTTTTATATACAAATATTTCCTGATTTGAGTGCAATGATTTTATTATACTTGAAAAATGCTGTGCTGATAATATTTCAGCACAAGTTAATTGTTGTAATAAAGTACATGCTTCCTTAGAAGAAATAGTTGTATTTTTTATGGAAGAGATCATATATAATACATCAAAAAGATTTATGTCCGGTTAATGCATTTCCCAATATAAGCGAATGAATATCATAAGTACCTTCATAAGTATTTACGGTTTCCAAGTTACACATGTGTCTAAATATTTCGTATTCTTCAGATATACCATTTCCCCCCAATATGTCTCTAGATGTTCGTGCTATTTCTAAAGATTTCTGACAATTATTTCTTTTAATAAGAGAAATCATTTCCGGACTATATTGCTTATTGTCTATTGCATCGGCTACATGTAACGCTGCTAAATATCCTAAATTCCATTCGCTACACATATTTGCTAATTTCATTTGAAACAATTGTTTTTCACACAATAATTCATCAAATAATTTTCGTGTTTCACTATATTCCAATGCTTTTTCAAAACAATATTGTGCAGAACCTAATACACCAAAAGATATTCCTAATCGCGCATTATTTAAACAAGAAAATGGACCTTTCATACCGTTTACATGCAATACATTTTCTTTTGGAATTTTTACATCGTCCATATGTATCATTCCAGTTACAGATGTTCTTAAAGATAATTTACCATCTATTTTTGGTGTATGGATTCCTTCCATAGATCTGTCTAATACAAAACCTTTTATAGTATCTTTCTCTTTTCCCCATACTACAAATACGTCTGCTATCGGTGAATTGCTAATCCAAGTTTTATTACCATTTAATATATAATGGTTGTTATCTTCTAAAGCAACTGTTTTCATAGAAGAAGGGTCTGAGCCAGCATCTGGTTCAGTTAAACCGAAACACCCAATATATTCTCCGCTATTTAACTTTGGTAAATACTTATCTTTTAATTTATCACTACCATAATAATATATTGGATTCATAACTAATGAAGATTGTACGCTAAACATGGAGCGGTATCCACTATCTATATATTCAATTTCTTTTGCAAATAATCCATATGTTTTATATGTTTCTCCTAAACATCCGTAACCATGTAATGTTGGTCCAAATATTCCAAGCTCACCAAATTGTTTAAACAAATCTCTTGAAACAACTTCATTTTTATAATCATCAATAACTCTTGGTTTTAATTCTTCTTTACAAAACCGTTTTAATGTATCTATCATTAATCTTTGATTTGTAGATATATTTTTTCCAATATTTAAAATATTAATCATAAATTATATCAATAAAATATGATTTAAATATTATTAACAAAAATTTAACTATAATGAGTCAATATGTAAATAGTCAAAATGAATTATTATTAGTAAAACTGATGGAATATTATAAACAAGACGATAATTTACAAAAGATGTTATCCATTATTAATGGCGAATCACAAATATCTTTGAGAATTGTAGATTGGTTTTCAACAAATTATGCAAAAAAAAATTATACGGTATATCCTTTAACAAATGGGTCTCGTTTTAAAGTTTATAATGATTATAAACTAAAATTAAAGGCTTATAGTAAAAAACGATTTGATCCATTTTGTAGATGGCAACGAATTACTATTCCATACGGTGATGATGGATTATTTATTGAAACAACAATTGGACAATTAAATTTTTTTAAATGGGCGCTTGAAAATGAAGTCATTGATTACATTAAAAATAATTACAAGCAAATTGAAGTAGATATGAATACGCGCAACAGTAATTCTAAAAAACGAGATGAGATTACAATAAATAGAAAAAAACGTGAAGAATTATCTGTTTCTGCCATTAAAACAATTAAAAAAGAAGAAGTAGAAATAGTCGTAAAATTTAATTAAATATACTTCTATAATTAACATAATGGGCAATATCTCTTCTATTCAAAAAATAAATTTTGAAGATATGCAATACGCCATTCAAAATAATATATGTATAATAAACACTCTTTCTTCTTCGTCTCAAAAATGTTTAATTAAAAACACCATATCATGCGACCAAGAAGAAAGTATTGTAAATAAATATTTAGCCCAGCGTTTAAAAAAACAAAAAATCATTATTTATGGTAAAAATAATAATGATATTACTATTTTTAAAAAATACGAACAATTAAGTAAGCTTGGTTTTTCTAATTTATACATATATGTAGGAGGATTATTTGAATGGCTATGTTTACAAGATATATACGGAAAAGAAGATTTCCCCACTACATGCGACGAGCTAGATATTTTAAAATATAAATCTTGTAAAATAAATATATAATGAATATATAATGAATTATATATTAGGACTTACAATTATAGGTATAATAAGTGGGTTATTTGCAGGGTTAATTGGCGGCGGTGCGGAAATATTAATTGTTCCATTATTAACTTTATTTGGATTATTAGGAAGTTTAAAAAATAGAATTGGTACATCTTTATTTATGCTTTTACCACCCATTGGAATATTTGCGGCCATTAAATTTTATAAAAAAGGGCATGTTGATATATTTGCGGGATTATATATGGGATTAATATTTACGATTTTTTCATTAATATCTTCTAATTATACTTTACAGCTAAATAGAGATATATTACGTAAATTTTTTGCTATATTTACGATACTTGCTGGGGGATATATGTTTTTTGATAAAGAATAATATTTACAATATATAAATGAATAGCGATTTTCAATTAAATAATGTGGAAATTAATGAACCAAAAATTGTTCTACATGATGAATTAGAAAAAATTCTTGTGGAAACGCGTTTAAATCGTGATGCTATTATGCTTGCTCATAACGACGTCAATATAATGCAAGACAAATATAATAAATTTATAATTGTTTTATCATTATTTTCCGCTTTTTTTGAATCTATTAAGGGACAATTAGATTTAGCAGAAAGAGATGACTTTTTATCACCACTTTCTATTTTAATGCCTATATTATTGACAACCGTTTTAGGTATTATTTCTTCCATGATGAAATTTAAAAAATTCCCTGAACGTATGGAATTATTAACAAAATCTACGGAAAAATGCAATGTTACCATATTAAAGATAAGAAAATTGCATGAAAATTTAAATTTCCAAACGGCCGAGGCTTCTTATAGATTTTATATTGATGATGTCATGATGTTTTACAGAGATGCATTGGATTGTTATGAAAAAGCATTATATCCAAACGAACATAGTAAATATTTAGAAATGGCACGCAAAATATTAAAAGATATGAAGAAAAAAACCCATAATTTTGAAAAGCCTAAAAATTGGTATGACTTTCTTATATGCGAATGCTGTAAAACAAAACCTCCCTTATTAGATACAGATGATAAAGATAGTGATACAAGTAGTTCTACAAATAGTCCTACGAATAATATAGTAAATGACGATGACGATGAAAATGACGATGACCATAAATTTACGATTAATTTTGGAGCTTTTCCCAGAGAAGATGAAGAGGAAGAGAAAGATGCGAAAATATAATATATCTTTTATAAAACATATATTATGCTTTCTATCAATAAATATATTGAAACTAATAGTTCTATTAAAATAAAAGAAAAAAATAAATATGGAGAAGTATTTACACCTCAATGTCAAATAGATATTATGTTAGATGCTTTACCTAATCAAGTATGGGATAATCCAAATTTTAAATGGCTCGACCCCTGTGCAGGGATTGGTAATTTTCCTATAAGAATCATATTTAAATTAAACAATGGACTTAAGCATAAAATACCAAATAAAAAAGATCGTTTAAAACATATATTAGAAAATATGATTTACATGGTTGAAAAAAATCCTTCTAATGTAGAAACCATACAACGTCTATTTGGTAAACAGTACAATATAAATGTGTATTGTGGCGACTTTCTAACATGGGTTCCGCCGAACAATGTAACATTTGATATCATTATTGCGAACCCACCGTACAATGATGAACGAAGATACGAAAGAAAGAATTCAGCTATTATTTGGGACAAATTTGTCTCTACAATCCTTTCTAATTATTTAAATGAGAATAAATATTTTTGTTGTATTCATCCTCCGGGTTGGAGGAAGCCTTCTAGTTCTTTATTCAAACAAATGACATATGAAAATACCATGATGTATCTTGAAATGCATCATTTTTCCGATGGGTTGGCATTATTTGGCGCGGAGACACGTTATGATTGGTATGTGATTCGCGGAGGGAAAACAAAACACCATACCTTAATCAAGGATATTTATGGAGATAAACATTTTATGGACTTGAGCGAAAAATCATTTGTACCTAATTTTTTATTTGATTTGATTTACTCTATGGAAATGAAAAGTAGAGACAAATCGTGGGAAGTCATATATGACCGAACCATGTTTGGGTCCGATAAAAAATGGACCAATCAGAACCCTTCATCAGAATTTAAGTATCCGCTGATACATTCTACGCCAAAAAAGGGAGTGCGATATTATTATAGTAATACATTAACTCCTCCGGTGCGAAGACATACACCTATGTTTGGTGTTTCAAAAGTTATATTTGGCGAAGGAGGAGCTCACAACCCGGTGATTGATATGGAAGGAAAATATGGCATGACGGGAGGAGCAATGGCTCTTTGCGTAAACAACGCAGAAGAAGCCAAACAAATATACGACTTTTTATTAAGCCCGCTGTTTAAAAAAATAGTCGATGCAATGAGCGTCGGCTATTTTCGAATAGATTGGAGAATGTTTTTGCATATAAATATTTTACTATAATAATTGAACTATAATTTATTAATATTATATTAAATAAATGATTCCACATTCACGTATTGAATACGGTATGGTTATAACGATTACACTTGATAGAAATGTATTAGATGGCTATACATATGATTATAAGGATAGAATTTTAAAAAATATACATAAAAATATATATGAAATATTTTATTCCGGTCAAACACATGGAAGAAAGGACTATGAATTACTCAATGCAATAAGAGATAATGTAATATTTTATATATATTATCGAGTTAAAGGATCATTTATTTATTTGGGAAATACAAGAATTGTAAATATTATTCAACAACGAAAACTCCCTAAAAATCAGCACGCTAATTATGATGAAAGATTACAAATACACTTTATTGTTAATGATGTAAAAAATGAATTAGTTCCTAAAAATGATTTTAAAAAATCGGGTAAATTTAAAAAAGATGTTTTAGTTCACGCTGGATTAATAAAGACAGATGGGATTATTAATTATAATACCAATTTTGGATTTTTCAAATTTTACTATAATAATTGAAACGATTTTATTGTTATAGTATAATAAAAAGATGCTTCTGCTCTACTCCGCAATGATGATTTTCATTTTGCCAAGCCATGCTCTCAATTCTCCGCACAATATCAATCAACTTGCTCGCAACAACTATAAATTAGTCCCTTACTTTGCAAATTCATGGGCTAGAAAATATAAATTAAATTACGAACAAAAAAGAGAGCTAATTCAAGAAGGTTACTTAGGATTTATGAAAGCTTGTGAAAAATATAATGCTACCAATGGAGCAAAAATATCTACTTATAGTTATTATTGGATTCGTAAATATATGGA
>MDTB01152116.1_pt1 | contig 13500 bp, 16 predicted proteins | sample 811161 | NCBI WGS metagenome assembly MDTB01 (sample SAMN05326650, study PRJNA326480) | marine metagenome | isolation source: seawater | place: Mediterranean Sea | collected 2009
TAACGTTTATCTTTGTTTTGGCCTTTATAATCACATTATATTCTTTTAGACAAGGTGTAATTGATTTTGTTATTAAGATCGTAGATAACATCAAAACGACATTGAATTTTTTATTTGGTTTATTTTACATCAAAGACAGTGATATAACCGGTAACGAAAAGGGTATTTTCAGAGAATGGCCATTTAAAACCTTTTTCATGTTTGGTGGTCTTATTTTAATTGGTGTTTTTATTTATCTAAATCAGACTGGAAAACTTAATACGAACGCCAAATTCTTACCATATATTATTGGTTTATTAGTACTGATGCTTCTTTCCTATCTTTTATACGATAACATATTGAATGTTGTTGATAATAAACAATACGAAAAATATAATAAAGATGGGGGAATATTATCAAAATTGAAATTTCCATTTATGAAACGTTTAAAACCTCTTTTCATGAATTATGGCGTTGGAATTTTACTTTTCCTTGCTGTTTATTCAATAATTATCACAATCATCTACAGTATTGATCCACGTACATTTAATGCTGCAAAAATAGTTAATTTATTTATCGCCATTACATTAATATCAGGTTTATACTTTTTCTTTCAACGTTATTTGCCTATTTTAGGAGCATTTGGAAAATTACTAATGTACACTGTCTTTATCATACCCTGTTTGATACATAGTGTAATTAAAATAATGATACGTAATGAAATCAAAGAAAAAGGTAATATGATGAGAAATATAATTATACTGTGCGTTGCACTTATTTTAGGTGCAGGATATATTTTTATTCCCCACCTGGTGAAATATTTTCATTCTTTAAATACTATTGATCCTGCAAGAAAAAATAATATAGATATGGAAGTAGAAACACTTGAACATGAAACGATGTTATTACGTGCAAAAAAGAATAGAATTGAAGGAAAACCACATAAATACATTGATTGGGGATATATCTCCAATGGGAAAGATCAATTATATAAAACGGAAAAAAAAGAACTATTGAAAAAGGAACTTGAAAAAATAGGATATATTGACACGAACAAAGATCCTGCAAAATATGCAAAAGAGAAAAAAAACAATGATTTGTTAGGTATTACTACATTTACACTAGACGATATAGTGCTATACATACAAGAAAATGTGCCAAAAATATTTAAAATTAATAGTCGCATAGATGAAAATATACAGCGTGTAAAAGAATTAAAAAATGAAAAAAGTGAATTAGGTACCACAAACAAAGCAAAAATACTTTTAATGAAACCTATGCCATTGGATCAAGAAATAAGACTGGCACAAGGTTATGAATTAAACAAAGCTACAAATGTATATCCAAATCTGAATTATGCTATATCAAGTTGGGTATATCTACATCCAGAACCACCAAATCACAATGCCGCAATGAGTAATTATACCAATATACTGCAATATGGTGAAGCACAGAAAATATCGTATAATATGAAAAAGCAGTCACTGAAAGTAACTACATTTGATAGAGACACGAATAACTGGATTGATGTATTTGAAACAAAAAAAATAAAACTACAGAAATGGAATAATATTATTTTGAATGTTCATAATTCAACGATTGATATTTTTATTAATAGTGATTTAGTTATAAGTAAGATTAACCATGTTCCTATTTTGAATGGTCAATATTTAGTAACTGGTGAAAATAATGGTATCAGTGGTGGAATAGCAAATGTAGTATTTTATCCAAGCCCACTTAAAAAGTTCAAAATTGATTTACTTTATAATGATTTAAAAAATAAAAGCCCTCCTGTTGTTTAATTTCTTATCGTATATTATATTAATATGGACGTTATTTTACGAAGAATTATCTTTGGTGTTATAATTGTTGTAGTTTTATACCTACTATATATTCATTTTATTGCCGATCATCAAGTAAAAACCCTTGTTAAAATGCACGATGCCCATAAAAAATTCACAATTGATTATAGTGAATTACCAGGTGGAAATGCCGCAAGCTATAGTTACACAATGTGGTTATATGTAAATGATTGGAATTATGGATTCGCAGAAAATAAAGTTATTTTTAGGAGAAAGGTAGGAGCAAACGAAAAATCACCTATTGAAGTTAGTTTAGGGGATAAGAAAAATACACTCGATGTAAAGGTTGGTTATTCTGGTGCAGGTAGTACAACTACAAATGACTTGACAATGGATTGTTTGGTGGACAATGTTCCACTACAAAAGTGGGTTTGTATTGCAGTAGTATTGAATAATACGGCTTTAGATATTTATATGGATGGAAAATTAGTGAAAACATGTATTGTTCCTGGCGTTTCTAATCCTGTTCCACAAAGTAATGTTGAAATTGCACCAGGTGGTGGATATTCAGGATATATAGCAAACTTTAGATACTATGCGAGACCTATTAATCCTCGTGATGCATATGAAATTTACAAGGAAGGTCATACTGGTTCAATGTTCGGGGATATTTTTGGACGTTACCGATTGAAATTTACATTTTTAGCAGATAATAAGGAAGTTAATAGTTTAGAAATATAATTAATTTTTATCATTTTACATTCTAAATATATATAATAATATATATAGAATGAACGATCAACCCATCAATAATTTCACAGATTACGCTACTTCCAAATTTAATAACCAGTTTGATCAATTCTCTAATAACACCTATGTATCAGGTACTAGAGATTTTCTTACATCAAATAGTTTAGTAGCACGAGTAGCTTTTTTAATTTTGATTATTATTTTATTTATTTTTCTATTAAGAATGGGATCTCTTTTCCTGTCTTGGTTAATTGCACCAAAACCCGATCCCCATATTGTAAAACACATGAAAGATGCAAAAACATATGAACGGATTGTTCAACATCCAGCAATACGTGATTCTATTACCATATTACGTTCGAAAAATGAACAAGAAGGTGTAGAGTTTACTTATTCTGTTTGGTTGTATATAAACGATGTCCGTGACTATAAAAAAGGGCTATATAAACATGTATTCCATAAGGGGAGTAATAATTTTGATGGAAAGGGTATGGCCGGTCCTAACAATGCTCCCGGTGTATATATAAGCGATGATGCAAGTAAACCAAATAAAATGATTGTGGTAATGAATACATTTGATTCATTGGCTGATGCGAAAATAGAATTGGATAATATACCATTAAATAAATGGATTAATTTGATTATTCGTGTAGAAAATAAAGCATTGGATGTGTATGTGAATGGAACTATCGCAGGTCGTCATGTTACTAATTCAGTATACAAACAAAACTATGGTGATTTGTTAGTAAATGCGAATGGTGGATTTTTAGGAATGTTATCATCGTTGCGTTATTTCAATCGTGGATTAACAACGATGGAAATAATGGATATAGTAAATAAAGGACCAAGTTTGAAAATGGATAGGTCTTTAGCAAATTTCCCACCTTACTTTTCAACCAAATGGTATAAAGATTAATATTTCGTCCAATAATCATCAAGTAAATTGTGATTCCATTTATTGGTGATAATTATAAATTCTTTATTAAACTCTCTAATTTGTTTATTTTGTTCTTGTGATAAATAGCGAATAGCACGTTCTTTTTCGTCATGAGTTAAAATATCGTACTCGGTACCGCGTTGTTCCATTTGTTCCATATACGAATTGTTTTTTAAAGATTTTAAATATTCATTATGGGTTATTATCCGACTACCAATAGAATTTAATTTTGTTATTGAATGCATGATTTTATGAAAAGACATTTATTGTTATAAACAATACGTGCCTTTAAATATTTTACTTACAATATATATAATGAATAAACTAATGGAAACTATTGCAACACCGTTCAAAAAAGTTGGACGAATGATTAGCAAAGCTGTAACTATAAAAAGAAATCGTTCTAAAAGTCGCACTAAGGTTGCTCCTGCGCGACCTGGTGCAAGCCTTGAGCATAGGAATAACATGAAAGCATTAAGTCGTGTTCGAAAATTAGGACCTAGAAAACATTATGGTACAGGAAGAAAGGCGCGTACAGAAAGAAGAGCTATACGTGATGCAACAAGAGGTTACAAATTAAGAAGTGCATATGGTTCTAAACGTAGAGGACGCAAAAGTCGTAGAGGACGCAAAGGACGTAAGACAAGGCGACGCGGAAAAAGACGCACCAAGTCTAAAAAATAAATCTTAATTTTTTTCGTTTAGCATGATTTTTTTCCTTTGTTCGCTTCCCTAAAAATTTAAAATATTTCTCTGATAATTTAAATTCTTTTGGTTTCTTTTTTTTTAATACTTTTAATCGCACATACAATATCATACCTACTTGCCAAATTCTTTTATGACTATATTTATCTTTTTTAAATAATCTTTCAAGTTTTTTGATAGTACGTTTCACATCATCATACGTTGTATATTTTATTGGAATTGTGTCATTTGGATTTTTATCGATATAAACATCAAATGACTTGTCTGGATTATTTGGATGATAAAGAAATTGTGGTTTTTTCTTTCGTGTTCTGCGACCACCTTTTTTATTTTTAATTTTGCTTTTTTTACAATATGTATATGGTGCACAGCTGCTTCTCATTGAAAATCCTTTAATACGTCGGCTTAAACATCTTTTTTTCGTAAAACGCCTTGGTAATGAAAATACTTTACCATCTTTTCTTTTACATTTTTTGGTTTTATTACTAATTTTACAACAGTTTTTCATTATATATAATAATCTTATATTATATATCATGTTCATAAATTTAGGAGTGATTTATCTTTTGTTAGCCATTATTGGTGGTTGTCTTAGTATTGTACAAGCAAAAAAATCTAATGGTTTTACTATTTTTACACCATCTGTATTGACATTAGCATTTGCATTTATAGCAATTATTGCATTAACAAAAAGTTATACTGAGATACCATTATCTATTTCATATGGAACATATGCTGCTATAGTTATTTTATTTTCGGTTGTTTTTGGCTATTTAGCATATAATGAAAAGCCTAGTAAATGTACAATGATAGGTGTATCATTTATAGTAATTGGTTTGTTATTTATTCATGTTGTATCAAAAATGAATATAATTAAGTAATTCATTAATGTCTTAAATTAGGATTAATGCATATGTCTTTGCTAGGGAATATATCACCGGACATACAAATATCACTTTCACCCAATTTAACACATGAACGATACCCTCTGTCTGTACCTATGTAACAATATTGTCCTTTTTGTTGTTGACGTTGTTGTACATCGCTATCATCGTCATCAGCTTCTATCGGTATACGCGTTCGGTCGTTTAGAGTATGATCATAACGTAGGTCTCTGTGATTGGATTCGCGTAATTTATTTATTTCCATTGCAGAACGCTCGTAAAGATCGGGAGAACCACCCGACCCTGTAACTAAATTAACACCTGATTTTACCCCATCAGCAACTACATCTACAGCAGTTTTAGATCCGGTTGCAGAATTATCGACAGTGCGATTAATGCCAGTACCAATTTCAGCACTTGTTTTTTTAATTTCTTTATTCAGTACATTGGTTCCTTTTTCGGATGTTTCTAAGGTATTTTTTGCACCAAATGTGAAAATATCAGCAAGTGATTTGATTGTATTTCCAAACATATCTGTTCCTTTTGCTAAATATGTAAAAATATTGAAACCTAACAATCCTAAAATTAAGATGATGGTAAGAATTGTCCAACCGTTCATTAAAAATGATTTGGGTTCAGGTAAAGTAAATTCTAGTGCTTTTGTATTCTCAGTACTAATGCTTGGTAGCTTATCACTAAACCTATTAATAGTGTCTGGTACATTGCTTAACGTATTCATATATACAAATAGATATATAAAATATTTAGAATATATATACTTCGTATGCCGCTGCGTACTCTTAAAAAGAAAAAATCGTCTTTTCGTAAAACAAAAAAACGGTCTGTTTCTAAGTCTAGGTCTAAGTCCAAGTCCAAGTCAATGTCTATAGCAAAAGTAGGATCATATTCACCAACAGTAAATCGTCATTTAGGCACTATTAATTATGACACTCCTGTGAAAGATATTCAGATGAAATATAGAATGATAAAGGCGGGGAGAAAAATGTATCATTGGACAAATAAACCATTGCATAAAATTTTGATAAAAAATATGTTATCAAAAAAGAAAATCAATCATAAAAATGTTATAGGACCAAAACAATTACAAGCTAATTGTTGGTTTAATTGTTTTTTTACAATGTTTTTTATTAGTGATAAAGGTAGAAAATTTAGTAAAGCAATGAGAAAACTAATGATCACAGGTAAAAAAATGAATGGACGTGATATTCCAGAAAAGATGAAATGGCCGATGTTTTTATTAAATATTTTTATAGATGTTGCTTTGACTGGTGAAAAAAACATGTATTCTAGTGAAACTCGTAATTTAAATACAAATAGATTAATTAAATCTATACATAAAATTCTACGAAGTGATGGTCATTACGCTCCTGCCGTAGAAGATGCTGGAAATCCATTAAGCTATTATAAGGTAATGACAAATTATTTATACGGTTATAGTAAGCGAGATCTTCGTATGATATCGTTTATAGTAGAAAAAAAATCTTTTATGGCGAATCTTCCACTTTTTTTGCGTCATACCGATAATCCACCGCATATTATAATGGCTGAGATATATAGTGATGATGCACCACATATTAAAAAACCATTAGGGTTTTTGATAGGGAAGTATAAATATAAATTGGATAGTGTAGGATTAATAGATAATAAGGGGCATCATTTTTCGGCATATCTTCATTTAAATAAGAGGCAATATTATTTCGATGGAGAAAGTAATTCACCTTTGGTTCCGTTTCAATGGAAACCTAAATTAAATAAAAATGTAAATTGGAATACGAGTGATTTTAAGCAAACTGTTTTTAATTTTAAGGTTGGCTATGGATGTTATATTTACTATAGGGAAAGATAATCATTATTATGTGGAAAATAATAATTTATGTGGAAAATAATAATTTATGTGTGAAAAAATAATATATATGAATAATATAAATGATAACTGAATTTATATTATTATTGGCAATTGTTTTAGTTATTGATTTGACATTTTTAAATCTATCTGGAACTGTCACACATTTTTCAAAGTTAATTGAAAAAATACAGGGTTCTCCTATGAAAGTTAAACCAATAGGCGCAGTATTATCTTATTTATTTATTACATTTGTGCTATATTATTTCATAGTAAAACGCAATGATAATATGATGAATGCGTTCATATTGGGTGCTGGTTTGTACGGTGTTTATGAATATACATCTTATGCGCTTTTAAAAAAATGGGATTTCATGACTACATTAACAGATACAGTATGGGGTGGTATATTATTTGCTATATCATTATTCACATATAATAAATTAAAACGATACATAAAATAATATGTATATATAATATGATTTTTTTACCAAATAGAGTATTTTTAATTATTTATTCATATGTAGGCCACAATTCACTATATTTAGATACAACATATTATGATGTTTTAATTAAACAGCGTAAACAGTTTATAGAACGACCTATAAAATTACGATATATGACTGCAAAATGGCTTTTTCGCAGAATGCATAAAATAATCAATATTCAACAATCAAATCGTTTAAGGCCTAGTTTGAGGGTTTTACCTGAGAGTAAAGTAGAAATATCATATGCAATTGATTTGGGTAAGCTTGTATCTAATGAGCTATATAGTGAAGGGGGTAACTTTTTAAATAAAGAAAGAATTGAGCCTTCTTATCAGTTATTAACACACGTAATAGACGAGAAACATTTATATCATACAAGGAAAACGTATATTAATACGAAGGCTCCATTATATAGTATTTATATGATGTGGTGTGATGATGAAGAATTGGAACATGTAAAAAATTATATGAACGTTTGGGTTAATGATTCACAGAATTAACTGGTAATACATTATTTGGTGGTGATGATGATGATGATGATGATGATGATGATGATTTTTTTGTGAATATTTGTAAGCATTCGTAAATTTTTGCTGATTCTGGAATATTGAATGTACCACGTTTCTGTGCAATGGTTAGAAATTGTACCATGACATTAAGTGCAGTGTTTTCATCGTTGATTTCTACGTCAAGAATACTGACGGCTTGTTGCTGTTGTTGTGCTTGTTGCATCTCTTCTCTCATTTTTTCATTTTCTGTGGAATCCATTATGGTCTTTGTTGATAAATTATATTTATATTATTATCCATATAATTTATTAAAGTGTTGTAAAAAATGTGTTCATTTTTTCTAGTTTTGCTATGGTTTTCTCCAGGTTACCGCTAGTAAAAGAATTATTAAATAAATAATCTGTATCAGGTCTAATTTCATTTTGTTTTATTTGTATGTAAAGTGTGTCAATCTTTTTTTTGATATTTTCGAGTATTTTTGGATTGGTTACTATTTTAGTATTTAAATTATACATATCACATATAAGGGATACAGCAAAATACAATATGAATCTTCTTTTTCTTTTTACGCCTGGTGAAAATCTTGAACAATATATATTTCTCATAGATAATATTAACTTTTCAATATTTTTTTTAGAAAATTTGAAGATTGTTTCCCAAATCAGCCAGGCGACATCCATTTGATATTGACTTTCAACAGGGACATTACGTCTTTCACATACTATATTTACTTTCTTCTCTCGTTTACATTTAGTTTCATATTCGAAAATCCATTCTATCCAATAACATGCGTCATTAGTATTTTTTTGCTTCCTATATAAACAATAAGCAAATTCATTAATAGCAATGAATAAATCTTGTGGATCATCAGGTTTAAATACTTTTTGTGCATAACTGACATTTTTAGCTTTAAGGTTATCTTTTAAAGATGTCATATTAAAATCATCTTTGTCAATTTTTATTTTTGTAAAGTTTTGCCTTTTGGGCGATTGACATAATACAGCAATAATCTCTGCAAATAATTTCCTGGTTTTATCATTATTCCTTAATTTTAATTCATCCTCTAGAAAACCGTTTGATAATATGACCTTAAAATGTTTATATCTCATTTCAATGTAAAGAGGTAGTTTAGGGTTCGATATATGAATATGCTTGCTATAAATTAAAAATATGATTTCCCATAATTCTGCAAATAAACCTGCACAAATAAACTCGATGGACCAATAACAAGCTGCTTCTACTTTATTAGTTAATATATTTTTTATAAGTTCTTTTTTCACCTCTGTTTTTTTATATTTAGAAAAAGTCATACCTTTGAATTCACTTAATAATCTTTTATCATTGATTTCATTTTTATTCATTATATTTTATTTTATATAAAAAAAATGACTATAATACATATAGAAATGAAAATGAGTGCTACAAATATAATAAAGAAAATAAACAGTTTATTTAAAAAATCAACTATATGGTTTAAAATAGCCGTATTATTAATTTTAGTATTGGTTGTTTTTGTAGCTATAAATGTTAGTATGCCAAAACGTGAAGGATTCCAACAGTCAAAAAAATTTGTTTTAAAAAAGAATAATGAACTATATGATGATTTTTATTGTAGTTTATATGATGACTTGATGTATGATCATATTAAAAATAGATTTGAATTAAATGAAATAAAAAGAACTACTAATCTTACCAATGACAGTGTGATTTTAGATATTGGTTCTGGTACAGGACATCATGCTATGTCATTTGCTAAAAATAACTATGATATTTTGGGTTTAGATAAATCAGAAGCAATGGTTAGATATGCTAAAAATAAATACCCAAAAGTAAAATTTATTAGAGGTGATGCAACAAATCAAAATTTATTTCAAGGAAGTCAATTTTCGCATATAACTTGCCTGTATTTCACCATATATTATATTAAGAATAAGATAGAGTTTTTCAAAAGTTGTATGCACTGGTTAAAGCCCGGTGGATATTTAGTTTTACATCTAGTAGATAGAGAAAATTTTAATCCAATCATTAATGCAGGTGATCCTCTTACTATGGTTTCTGCGCAAAAATATGCAAAAAAACGTATAACCAATAGTGTAGTTAAATTTAAAGATTTTCAATATAAGGCCAATTTTGATTTGAAAAAAGAAAAAGATATAGGCATTTTTGAAGAAATACTAAAGGATGATGAAACGAATTATGTAAGACAAAATGAACATACACTTTATATGGAAAAACAAAAAGACATATTATCACTTGCAAAAAGTATTGGATTTGAATTAAAAGGTAATATCAATATGGTTACTTGCAATTATGCTCATCAATTTATGTATGTATTACAAAAACCAAGTGTATAACTCGTATAAATTAACATTAAAAATTATTTCATATTATTAATGTTAATAATAGTTTTGGGAATACTTATTATTCTATATTTATTATTTACGGCATATTTTAAAATAAAATATCGATTTTGGTCAATTCAACCAGTATTCCATTTTCATAATATTGGGTATTGGTTAAATCCACCTGGTGTAATAAATGAAAAAAAGTATGAGAAACACAAAAAATTTTATAATCCATTGGTTACATTCAAACCATATCATGAATTAAATAAAACTGAAAAAAATGAATTAACGGAATTAATAGAAAATAATTATTTTAAAACGTCTTTGGCAAAATATCAACCAGGTGACAAGGGTATCCATACATATTTTAAGGGACATAATGTTAATCCATATATATCATATCTTAATTATCACAATTTAGATAAACAAAAAATGATTGGAGTAATGACTTCACGACCATGTTTATTTTGGTTAAATGATGAAAATTTTAATTTATATTATGTAGATTTTCTATGTGTAGATAAGGCACACAGGAAAAAAAATGTAGCACCACAAATCATTCATTCACATTTATATCATCATAAAAATACAACATTAAACCAAGTATTATTATTCAAACGCGAAGGACCACAAACCGCTATTGTACCTTTTACATTTTACCTGTCATACTATTATGATATTAGTCACTGGACACCAAACAAAATAAATAATAATGTCAATATCTACCTGGTGGATTCTAAAAATTTTAAGAGTTATTATGATGTACATATTGATTTGCATAAAAAATTCAGTTGTTTTTCATGTACCTACATCGGCAATCTAAAAGAACTCATAGAGGCAAAAGTTCTCTACATAGTAATGTTTGAAATAGATAATGAATTTAAAGGTGTGATTTATATGAAAAATGCTTTTACTAAACATATTGATCCGATAACAGATAAAAAGATAAACATGTTGGAAATAATGGGGAGTTATATTGAAAGTGATATAAGTGAAACAGAAATATATCATTTTCTAAAATATGCGGTTCAATTGACTAATAAAGAATATTATAATGGTTTGTTAATTGAAAATATTTCACATAATAATAAATTATTAAAGGTTATGTTTAAAAATGAACAATATAAAAAATCATTTCGCGTTGGTTGGTATTTATATAATTATGCTACATATCCTGTTCGGTCTAATAATATTTTAATGTTGCAATAATCATTGTATTACCTGGTGTATTTACCTGCTCTTGCAAAAGAATCAACCACAAAAATCACAAAAACGCCTAAAAACAAATACAAAACCAATTCTTCACTTGTTTTATTGTTTTTTATATCTTGTTGGTCTTCTAACATATTGATAACATAATTTACCTTTTCCATTAAAGAATCTTGTGGTCCAGATAGTTCACTTGTATTATTTGCTTGTGTGAAATAAGGTATGTGTTGTTTGTAATATAAATTATTGGCTAAATCATTATTTAATCCCTGAAAATCTTGCAATTCTAAAGGTTTATCATGTTCGTCTTTTTCTTCAGTTACTTTATCATCGCTTTCACTCCCTTCTGGGACATAAGGATCCAATTTAGTAAGTTGAGGCATGGGAGGTGCAAAATTTGCTAAATCATCCTCCTCTTCGATGCTTTCAAAATTTTCTTTTTTATTATGTTGAATTGCATTTAGGAATTTCTGTACCTTTTCAGTATAATTTTTTGATTTGCTATTATTTTTTTTCATTGTTACTGCTCTTTTCTTTTTGTAATTATTGGTATTTTTATTTTTTCCCCAATCTAATTCAGAATATTGTAATAATGACATTTATCTTCTTATAAAAAAAGCAGATTATTTTTTATAAATTATACTTAAAAAATATAATACTAATGTATAAATGAAATATTTACTAGAAATGATTTTAGTAGCGATATTGATAGTCGTTTTATATCAAACTCCTTCATTTTTACATATGCATTTAAATACTATTCTAGGTAAATTATTATTAGTTTCGGCTGTAGCTTATCTAGCAATCAATCACGGATTAAATGCTGGATTATTGGGTAGTTTTATTGTCATTGTTTTATTAAATAGTTCTGTTGAAGGTTTTAAGGAAGGTATGGGTCATGAAGGCGAAGAAAAAGACGAAGAAGAAGAAGAAGAAGAACAAACTGAAGAAGATAACGAAGAAGGAAAAACAGAAAAAAAGGTAAAAGATGATGAAGAAGACGATGAACAAGCAGATGAAGAAGACGATGAACAAGCAGATGAAGATGAAGATGATGAACAGGTCGATGACAAAGAAGATGCTGAGCAGACCGATGACGAAGAAGATGATGAGCAGTCTAAAGAAGGATATAGTAATATTAATCGTCCTATGATGGGCAGTGCAATAAATTTTGTCGATCAAGACCGAATGTTTAAGGTTAATGCTTTGAAAAATAATCAAAAATCCCGTGGCCTTACAAATGGTGTGGTAAATGATGTAAAAGGATTATTAAACAGAGTTTCGAGATTAGAATTATTACAAGAAGACCTTGAAGATGAGATGATGCATCCGGACAATTTAGAAAGTTACTAAATTATATAATATAAAATAATATATATGAATGTTGTGTATATTAGTTTAATTTTAATAAGTTTCATAGCAATTAATATTTTTATAGGAAGTAAAATGTTTTCTAGTAAAGAAGGTATGAATTCACGTAAAGGTAGGCGAGCTGGAAAATCAAAAACATCATCATCGTCATTGTCATCGTCATCTTTTATGGGTTTAAATAAGAAGCAAAAAAAGGCCAAAACCAATGCATCAAAACATGATAATCCGTCATTTAATGGTGTGAAACTATCAATGTTAAGTGGTGGTTCGCAAAAACAGGGTGCTAGAAAATTCTTTAATACAAATGCAAAAAAAGTAGAAGATACAGTAAATATGCAATACGCATTAGCCTCTAAGAAAAGAAAAAATAAATATAATGAAGAACAATGGTGGAAAAATAGATGTTTGTATGATTTTTTTGATATAATATTTTGGATACGTGAAATACGTGATTTTTTATACATTAATCTATACGAAATTAAATTACATTGGTTGGTTGTTATTATGGAGGCATCTTTTTGGTTAGCATGGACCATACTTTGGTTTGCATGGATTATTTTTAAATTTCTTGTTTTTCCCAATTGGTTTGTTGCAATATGTTATATTGTTTTTATCGGCATTTACATAGGTAATTATATGTTTCATAATTATTATCAA
>MDTB01239618.1_pt1 | contig 13500 bp, 11 predicted proteins | sample 811161 | NCBI WGS metagenome assembly MDTB01 (sample SAMN05326650, study PRJNA326480) | marine metagenome | isolation source: seawater | place: Mediterranean Sea | collected 2009
CATGATGAACTGTATAAACTTTGCGAAAAATTGTATACGTTCTTGTTCTTCGTCGATTTTAGCTTCTATACCTTTTATTTCGGTTTCATGTTTAGGCACATCTTTTTTGGGAACAAGACCAAGCTGCAACCATTGCTTTAAATCTTTTAGTTCTGATTCTAATTTTTTTAATCGTTCGGTTTTCATCATCCTTCCTTCCTTAAGCTTCGGTTGTCTTATGAGTTATAACAATTTTTCGCAAAGTTTATACAGTTCATCATGAGTAAAAATCAAGCATTTTTAAATATGTAACCTAGATTTATTTTTTTGAAAATATTTTTTTTCTTTTGTGTAAGTATAGATATAACCAAGACATCCCTACTAAAAAGAGTAATTCTAGAAGAATGAATAGGCTATAGCTGAGGGTTCCACCATTACCAAAACCATAACTATGTAATCCTGTGCCTAAAATATAATTTACTCCATACCAAGTAAAACTTATGATGAGCATACCAAAGACTGAAGCTACAGAGACAAAGAAGGGGGAGAGTATGCGATAGCGGTAAGCATGTATGAGTGTAAGGTAGTAACAAGAACTTATAAACGCCCATGATTCTTTTGGATCCCAATCCCAAAATCTTCCCCAACTTTCTGCGGCCCAAACACCTCCTAAAATTGTTCCACTTACGAGTAAGGTTGTTCCAATGTAAAGAGATTGAATGATAAGTTGTTGTAACTGTTTAGGAGGAGGTATAGAAGGTGGTATATATAATTTGGTTTTACCTCTTGCTTTTATAAGGAGTTGCTTAAGTCTTCGGTGGGTAAAAACAAGAGATTTGATATCAAGAGCGATCCAAATGTGACTCAGTAAACCTGCAAGTATGAAAAGGCCATAACTTCCGACAACCATAAGCACGTGAATAATCAGCCAGTAGTGGGAGTCTAATACAGCTTGTAGAGGCTCCATTTCGTGTGTAAGTGAGTAGAAACGTAAAAGAAATTGTAAGAGAATATTAGCAAAACAAGCAGCTATCAAAGCCCATAGATTGTTTTTAAAAAAGGGGATAAAAATGATAGCTATCAAGCTGCAAATCCAAGGGACGTATAAAACAGTTTCAAACATGTTAGAAACAGGTGCTCGTTCTAAAATAAAACAGCGAATAGCTAATAAACTTGTGTGAACAAGAAAAGCTGTGATAAAGAAAAACCATGCAAACCTTTTTTTTGAGAATAAAGCAAGTAACAATGAGAGGCCATAAAGAGATATTGAAATTTCGATCCATGGGTAGGCATGATACACTTGTTCGAGCTTCAATTGCCAAAAGTATGGGTAATGCAGGCTTTTACCTTGTCCTTTTAGATAGGTTCGGCCAGCTAAGCTAGCATAAGCATCCTGCAGAATTAGAGCTTTATATTGAAAATTAGATGTTTGCTTTAACTTTTTAAAATCGGAATCTGAATAGGCAGTTTTATTTGTTGTGATGGCAAGGGTATGCCATTGGCGGTTTTTCTTATCTGGTAGTAAGTGAAGTTGTTCGTTTGGAAAGTTTTCATAAAATATCTTTTTTTCTAGGAGTTCTCCTTCTAGATTCTTGGGAAGGGAGTTGTATGAAAGATAGTTGCCCTCAAAATAGAATAATGGAAAATCATCCCACTTAGAATGACCATGAGTTTGAAGGTCAATAAGCCAATCAACTGCAGAGGGACGTTTTTTTTCAAAGTATTGACGATGAGATAGTAAAAATTCATCCCTTTGATAAAAGGTGTGTAGTAAAGAGCGAGCATAGGCTTCAAGAGGTCGACAACGTCCCTGGTAGAGGATAGGCAGAGTCGTAATACTATCCTCAGAGTAGTGAGGCACATCTATAGAGGCTAGACAGGGAAAAGTATAGAAAATAAGTAAAAAGAATAATTTTTTCATCTTTTGCGTTGGTAGGGTTGAAACCATAATAAAAATAAAATACCTAACACTAATATCACAGCACCTGGATAAGTGAGAATGTATTTCGCTGGATCCTTATTAACAGTGATTTGTACCCTTTGCACACTTTCTTCACTTTGAGGAAAGATACTGGACATATAAAAACGATAGCCTTTGGGTGTTTCGAAAACATGGTTCATACTAAGAGTCTGTTTTTGCACAGGAAGCTTAGGACCTGCAATAGAAACAATGCTTTCATAACTATATGCTTTATTTGTGTTAAGGTAATTTATTTGCTTACTATCGTGGAGGTGAATATGGTAAGGGATATTTTGCTTCTTTAATTGAAAGCGAAGAAGGTATTTGCCGTTAAAGATCGGGTAGGGAATACCTGAAGCTAGGCGGTCAAGCACGAGCAAAATACTCTCACTTTCAATTCCATCTTCGATTTCTAAGAGAAGGGCTGGAAGGTTATCCTCCCACTTATCTAAAGGGGATAAAGGAACTGTTCTAGTGGTTAAAGGAGAAAGTAATTCAATACTTTTACTACTTTCTACTTGTGCAATCTCATCCAGGTGCAAACGTTGAAGTCTGAAAAGAGCACTTAAGTAGTGAAAACTTTCCTCTGCTGTTTGAATGTTTAAGTCGTTCTCAGGAAAATTTTGTGCAATCACAAATGTGTGTTCAGTTAGTAATTGTTCGAATTCCTTTTTTTTATGAGGAATTAAATCTCCATTTTCATCCCAAAATGCATTATATTCATCTTTGAAAGGCCATTGCCCTTGTTCAAGAAAAGAGCGATGAGGTACTACAGACTCAAAAATAATACTTGTCCATAAAACCCCTTTTCTTTCTTCTTTTGAAAGTGAAGACCAAGGGAAATCAGTAAGAACTGTCTTTAAAGATGAATCTAAGGCGAGAGTTTTTGGATATAGCCAGCTTCCGCTTTGTTTCCATACAGAGAGCAGGGAATACCAGGTTTTTAGAAAGTCTCTGCCTTGTTTTTCGCATGTGCGCTTTAGAGCGTAAAGCGGTGGAAATAACGTATGGTCAGAAGGAAGGCCCGATGAAAAACTGGAAAAGAATCGTTCATCATCATTTTTAGGGTAGAGAATATGCTCTGGTATTTTGGTTAAAGTAGCAAAGCCTTGATGACCTTTATCAAAGGATACAATTTCTGGAACTGAATCATGTGGGTAAGGAGCGAAATACACTTCTCCAACAGAACTACATAGTACAAGGATTGTACCGAATGCAGGTACTTTAGCTATAAGAAGAAAAGGCTCTCCAGTACCAGTTTGTTCCACCCACTGTGATTGAATTGTAAAATCTTCGTTCAGAAGAAGGTGTAGCTTACCTTTATGATGTTTTCGAAAGAGGTTTTGAATAGTGGAAACTAGAGTATCAGTTCTTTCAAAATAGTAGTGCCAGTTTTGAATGTTTTTTTCAAATGGAAAAGGGGCTTTAAGTACCTTGCCCATCTCTAGCAAAGGAAGGCCAAAAATCTGTGCGGTTTTACTATTTCCGAGAGCTTCAAAAAGTGTCTTTGAATGACTACTTTGACCTCTAATCTTTAATGTTTTTGAATAAAAATTACCTTTTAAATCCCTTTTGATTTCATGCTCTTTAATGAGCTCTCCATGGTCTTCTAAGGTAATGACATACTCTTCTTGTAAAAATACTGAATGACCTCCACTTCCCTCTGTTAGAAAAAAGCTGCCCTTGTAGACCCCAGTTTATTTTGATGAAACTACCAGAAATAATCATCAAAAGTCCGATATGAGTAATAATAAATGGAATATGTTTTCGTTTGAAGGGGTATCGTCGTAGCGTGGCTACTAATATATTCACGAAAAAACCAATTAAAAGAGCCTTAAAAACAGGGTGATGGTATACCCAGCGACTTGCATGTTGATGAGAATCTGTGGCAGATTCGATCCAAGTTCCCAGAGAGACCATCGTGGCACAACTTAAAAGAAGAAAAATAGCTAAATAGAAACTTCCTAAAAAGTGATAAATCTGTTTCAAAAGACCTCTTTTTTATTAAATTTCATCAATCAGTTCGAAAGATCTTGCAAAGCAAAAGATCTCCTCTTCATATCTCTTTACAGCTTCTTGTGTTCCGGATACTTTAATCGTATAGTCGGCTGCCATTTGATGATAATAGGAATGGTTATTTTTCTTTTGTTTTAACTTCATGTAGAGAAGGTAATCTAGTTGCATAGCAAAAGCTATTACTTGTCTTTCAACATTGTTTATTAAACCCAGTCCAGAAAAACAAATACCAGCAAAGCCACCATGCCCGTAGGGAAACTCTATAAAACTTTCAATATTTGCTTCCTTTAATTGTTCCTTCCAGCGTTGAACTTGTGCTTGAGGGGGAATTCTAGACTGCTCAATTTCATAGGGGAAATTATGAATATGAATGTCTATTTGACCTTCTGGAGTATCGATAATGTAGGTACACAAAGGAATTCTTGAATCAACAATAGATTCCGTAGAGTCAACGCGCTGCCATCCCTGGGGTACTTGAACTTGGTAAATAGGTTTTCTATTTCCATCTCCATTATCTCTACCCTCTATAACCTGCCAATTTTCGCTTAATGGAAGGGAAGGAGAGCTACATGCGAATAAAAAAAAGAAAATCATGCTTAAAAATTTCATAAAGCAAACTATAGGGGGTTTCTTTTTTTTCCCCAAATAGATTAGCGTATTCATGAAATCTCTTAAAAGGGTAAATACTATGAAGAAGTGCATTAATTCACCTGAAAGCTTTGTGAATGAGTTTCTTGAGGGGTTTGAGCGTGCGCATTCGGAAGATATTATTTATCATAGGGATCCGCCTTACCTTTACAGAAAAAAATTTCCAAATAAGGTGGCCTTAATTTCAGGAGGTGGGAGTGGTCATGAGCCTATGCATGGTGGCTTTGTTGGAATGGGAATGCTAGATGCTGCTTGTCCAGGTCACGTATTTACTTCGCCTACACCAGATCAGCTAGTAGAGGCTGTGAAACAGTTAAATGCTAAAAAAAAGGAACTTTGTTCATTGTAAAGAACTATACTGGGGATCTGATGAACTTCCAAATGGCAATAGAAATACTAGATGCCGAGGGGTTTCAGGTAGATTTCGTCATTATTGATGATGATATAGCTGTTAAAGATAGCTTTTTTACAGCAGGTAGAAGAGGCACAGGAACAACTGTACTGCTCGAAAAAATTTGTGGGGCAGCAGCAGAACAAGGCGCCTCTCTAAAAGAAATAAAAGAGCTTGCTTTAGAAATTTCTATTCGTGGACGTTCTATGGGAATAGCCCTCTCTTCTTGTACTGTTCCAGCTAGCGGAAAACCAAGTTTCGAATTAAGAGAAGGTGAGATTGAAGTGGGAATTGGTATACATGGCGAGCCTGGAAGAGAGCGGTCTAAACTTTCATCAGCAGATGAATTAAGTCATATTCTTGTCCATTCAATACTTTCAGATGCTTCCTATACAAGAAATCATCCGGTCTGGGATGAGGATACCAAAACATGGAAAGAAGAAAGTATTACATCACTACCATTAAAACAAGGAGACGAAGTAATCGCTTTTGTGAATGGCTTAGGAGGTACTCCTATTGCAGAACAATACTTACTATTTGGAAAAGTAGCTCAATTAATTCAGGAAAGAGGTCTTACTATTTCTCGCTCATTAGTTGGTTCGTATATGACATCATTAGACATGATGGGAATCACCCTTACCCTTTTAAAAATTGATAATAAATGGTTAAAATTATGGGATGCTCCTGTGTATACACCCGCTTTAAAATGGAGTTAAGATGTTAACAGTTTTTTTGGCAAAACAATGGCTATTCAATTGTGCTGATCTGATTAAGAAAAACAAAGACTACTTAACCGCATTGGATGCCGCTATTGGTGATGCAGACCATGGCTTAAATATGGATCGTGGATTTACTAAGTCTATAGAGGAACTCAATCAAAAAGAGCCTAGAACACTAGAGGAACTATTTAGTTTAGTTGGGAAAACCTTACTTTCAACAGTGGGAGGAGTATCAGGGCCCCTATACGGAACCCTTTTTATTCAATTCTCAAAAGTTAGTAAAAATAAAGAAAGCATTCAAAACGAAGAACTGTATGACTTTATTTTACAAGGTATTAAAGGAGTAGCGCAAAGAGGTAAAGCTCAACTAGAAGATAAAACAATGTTAGATGTACTGATACCGGTAGCAGATGGGATAAAATCAGGTATTAACAGTACTATACCCTTTGATATTTTTTGTAACAAAATAGAAAGTATTGCTGAGGAAGCAGTAAGGCACACAAAAGATTTAGTAGCTAGAAAAGGGCGTGCAAGCTACCTCGGAGAGCGTAGCCTTGGTCATCAAGATCCTGGTGCTACTTCCTCTTATTACTTGATTAAAACCTTAATGGAAACCCTTAGGAAAAATGACTAGTATTCTTGTTGTATCTCATAGTAAAGACTTGGTACAGGGATTATGTGCTTTACTTTACCAAATATCGAAAAACAAAGTGCAGTTTGAAGGTGTGGGCGGTATAGAAAGTAAAGATACCCCCTTTGGTTCAGATCCCCTTATGATTAAAGAAGCCTTGGAAAGACTGTATACCCCTAAAGGTACTTTAGTGTTTTGTGATTTAGGAAGTTCATTACTAAGTGTAGAAATGGCTTTGGAGTTTTTAAATGAAGATCAAAAAAAACAAGTGAAGATTTCAACTGGTCCATTGGTTGAAGGGGCATTAGTCGCAGTAGCTCTTATTGCGGCTGGTGCTGAGTTTTCTCATGTATGGAAGGAGTCTAACCAAGCTCTAGCCTCAAAACAAAAACATTTGGAGCATGATACAACTGAATCTTACCGCCAGACTAAGGATGAAAAAAGCATTTCTTTTTGTTTTAAAATTAAAAATAAGCACGGAATCCATGCGCGGCCAGCAGCTCAAATTGTAAAAATAGCAACCCAGTACTCTAGTCAAATATATTTACAAAGTATTTCACAGGGAATTAGGAGAGTAGATGGAAAAAGTATTAATCAAGTACTTTCTCTTGGAGTTACTTCTGGAGAAGAAGTTATTATAACGTGCGTGGGTAAGGATAATCAACAGGCTATAGACTCTTTAAAAGAGTTAATCTTTAATAATTTTTATGAAGAAGAGAGTGAGTGCGAAACAGCAGTAGTACCAGAACAAAAATCACGGAGTAAAGAGCCTAATGTATACTATGGAACCTCATTACTTTCTGGTTGTGCTGAAGGTTCAGCTTTCCTTATGCACAGGCAAAGTTTAGAAATTCCTCATTACACTGTAAAATACCCATTCAAAGAATGGAGGCGTCTCGAAAAGGCTTTAAATAAGGTGAAAGATAGTTTAGCGCAGGCACTCTTTCAAGCTAAACATCTAAATATAAAAGACAAAGCAGTTTTAGAGGCGCAACTCTTATCATTAGAAGATCCGATTTTACTTGATGCCTGTAGCCATTGCATTTTTTTTGAAAAGATCAATGCAGAAAAGGCTTTTGCCATTTCCTTTAAAGAAGTAATAAGTCAATTTGAGCAACTAGATGATGCCTATTTAACAGAGAGAGCTAGTGATTTAAATGCTTTATTAGATCAGCTTATCCGAGCTTTATTAGTACAGAGTATACATATTAACCTACCTAAAAAACCCTCCATTTTAATAGCAGAAGATTTATCACCTTTTGAAGTAGCCAAACTTGATCCAAGAAATGTTCTTGGAGTTGTTTTATGTGGTGGTTCACAGATTTCTCATAGTAGTATACTTTTGCGATCAATAGGTATTCCAACTCTCATAGAGGCTGGAAAAGAGTGTTTAGAAATTTCACCAGATACTCAACTATTTTTAGATAGTGGAAAAGGAGTTCTAACTCTAAAAAGAAATTCACATAAAACTCCAAAAAAGACGTTTGAGAAGAAAAACCTACCTATTTCTATTATGGTTAATATTCATGATATAGAAGGTGCTCATAAAGCGATTGCATATGGAGCTGATGGAATAGGTCTTTTGCGAACTGAACTTCTTTTTATGGAATCACTCTATCTTACTCCTGAAGAAACTCAATACAAAGCGTATTCAGAAATAGCTTCATTGATGAAGGGCTTACCGGTTGTTATTCGCACTTTTGATGTGGGAGGTGATAAAGAACATCCGGCATTATTAAATGAAAATAACCCTTTTCTTGGATTAAGAGGTCTTCGCTATTCCTTGCATCAGATAGAGTTATTCAAAATTCATTTAAAATCAATACTCAGAGCCTCTTCTCACGGTACTATTTGGTTGAGTCTACCCTTTGTAAGTAGGCTTGAGGAACTTTTAAAAGTAAAAGAACTTATCGATGAGATAGCTCAAGAACTCGGCATGAAAGAATTACCACCTCTTGGCGTGCTCATCGAAATTCCTTCTGCTGCGGTTGTACTAGAGCACTTTATTAAGTACATTGATTTCGTTGATATAGGTAGTAATGACCTTACACAGTATACACTAGCCGCAGATAGAACCAATCCCAATGTATCTGATATTTGTGATCCACTTGAGCCTTCAGTTTTATTACTTATTAAAAAGGTTCATGATATTTGCAAGCAACATAAAGTACATACCTCTGTCTGTGGAGAGTTTGCTGGAAACACACTAGGCTTTTCTTTTCTATCCTCTTTAGGAGTTGATGTGTGTAGCGTATCACCTCATGTGATTCATACCCTTCATGAAGGGTATCGTGGTATTTTAAAACTAGATGATCTTTGGAAGTGTCAAACTAAAGAACAAGTTCTTTCTTTTTTCCGGGAATGTGGTTTCTAAAGTTTTCTTTCAAGTGTTGACAATGATAAATACCTGCTGGTGGTATATTTCTTGCCACAAATTTGAATTTTACCTCATGAAATAAACGCTTATATTTTTTGTAATAAAACCATGGAATTTCTGTAAGTTGACTAAAAATAAAATCTTCTTTCTGTGAGGATAAAAAGGAAAGTACCTTTATATTTATTTCTTGAGGAATCGTTGGTGTTGAAAGGCCACTAATAAGTAAGTCTGCATGGAAAATATCGAGTTTTTCAAGCTCTTCTTTTATCTGGCAAGCACTTTTGCGTACAATCGTAGCTTGAGGACAAGTATGTTCACTTATATCAGCAAATTGTTCATCAATCTCAAAGCCGATAAGACGACTTCTTTGGTGCATTTTTTGAGAGATAATTTTTGTGAATGCTCCAGTACCAGTGCCGAGTTCAATAATCACTTGAGGTTTATAAGGGTTCACATATCTACACATTTCCTTTGCCAGAACTGCGCTAGAAGGTGCTACACTGGCAATTCGGGTGCCATGTTTTAGAAATTTCTTCAAGAAAATTAATTTTGGTATTTTTTTGGATTTTGTTAAAGTCATTTTTATCCTGTTATTGATGGGCCAGGTAGTTTTCCGCTCTCTACCTCTTTATTTATTCGTTTTGTAACTTGATCTATACGTACTTCAATCGTACGTAGGATTCTTTCTACGACTCTTTGTTGCTTATCATTTTGATGACTTATCACACGATTGGCAATATAATTGCGCGTTTGAAAGAACATATTTCGATATTCCATCATAGCGAATGAGTCACTTGATTTATCCAATACTTCTAGCGTGGAGTACATCATACCAAGGATAACGTTGTATTGTTCCTCTGGATTTTCGAAAGATGTAGTCATATCATTACCATTATTGAGAACTTTTTCAGCTTTTTCCCAAAAGGTTTCATCAATCGCATCAAATGGAGTACTTAAGATTAAGTTCGCTATTGAAGACATATAAGAAACTGCTACAAATGCATTATTTCCACTACCTAGGGTAATACGTTGATATAACTTATCGGCCTCTATCATTGCTTTGGGCCGTGTTGCATCAAAAAGACTTGTTTTGGTTCCTTGGGAGATATTACTAATGAAAGACAATTTTTACCTCACAAAGTAGGGAGTACTTTCTTCATTGGATTGAAGAAAAAGGTTAGCGAATTTTTTTGGCTTTGTCCTTACCCAATCAAAAAGCAGTTCATGTAGAGAATAAGGGATAAGTTCAACATCTAGAGCTTTTAAATCAGATCTGGAAAGGGTATTTAGAGTGTCCATTTCAACAACAAGACGAAGACCTTCACTTTTTTTAAACATTTCTGTTTTGAATACAAAAGATTGTGTACTTTCATCGAATTGTAGGAAACGATTTAAACCAAAAATATCAGGTTGATTGGTTTGTTTTAATATTTTAGATCCAAGATTGAACCCATCTTGTCCCCTAAGTGAGATTAAAGCAAAGTGTTTGTTAGCAATAAATTTTTTAAGTGAGGATACGTTGAGTTTACTAGGTACGTTTGAGGGGTAAAGTAAAGGACTAAGGATAAAATAGGGAGAACCAGTATGTTGCACTAGGATTTCATGAAGTACTTCTTTCCAAATCTCCCTCTCTTGTTCGGGTAGATGGATGAGTGCTACGGGTTCTTGTGTTGGCTCCCAAAAACCATTAAACATTGTCTCGGAAAGGAGTTTATAACCTTCCTTCTCTTTGCTCCATATACGAACATCAAATGGGTCAAATAGACTCGTAGCATTACAATAGAAAGATTCAAGCTTTTCTAAACCTTCTAGAGTATTACCTCCGAGAAGAAATGCTAATGAAAGGGAAGCAATACTTTTGGAGGGAAAATTTAAAGCAAAAATGAGTTCTTCTGGTGGTGAACTGAAATTGGTAAGAATTCTATTTTGTAGAATAAGGTGTTCATCATCCCAGTTTAGAGGAAATTGATCTTTTTCTATTGAGGTAAAAATCCATAGGTAGTTAGATCTTCCAATAAAAATGGCTCTATGTTTAGGGAGAGATTTTGAAATGTACTCTCTACTCCCCATTAGTGGTAAATCAACTGGAGCCTTTGGTAAGCCTCTTAAATCAAATAAAGCTATACGAGAAGCTAGGTTCTTTGCTTTCTCAATATATCTAGGAGGAGCTTCTTCGTCTTGATATACAATATAGAGAGGTTCATTTCTAAAAAAATTGATGTAGCCTCCTGGAGCATCTACTTTTCGGTAGTAAGAGTTTGTGAAGGTTGGGCCTAGATTAATAGAAGTATCACTTTTTGAAAATGATATCTGTTGATCATTAAAACTAATCGATTCGAAACCTAGTGATTCTACTTCTTTTGTTTTGAGTTGAAGGTTATATACATTTTGACTTGAAAGTTTAAGTTTGGACCCATCTTTTTCAGCAATAAGATGTACTTGATCAAAGTCGGAAGTTTTATTAGTTATTGTTAACCAGGGGTTTAATTTAGCATATTGGTAATCAAAGAAAGAATATTTAAGAGAACTATTATTTCTGGGAGTGTTCTCTAGAACTGCAAAAGCTTTATCGAGAGAACCTTCTATCACTTGTGCCGTGGTATTTCCTCTTGATTTTATACGTTGGATGAAGTGTTTAGAGTTCCAAGGAAGGTGAGGTCTTGTTATGGGAGCATGGAACGTGACGATTGGCATATTATCAAGGTTAGGCATATCCCATAAAAATTTTGCTCCGGAAACAGCTACTCCATGAAATCGCTCTGGGTATGCATTTGCAAAGACTAAGGCAGAATCAGCAGCTTCATTAGAGCCAATTAAGAAGTGTTTTTGTTTTTCTAGAAAAGGGTAATATTGGTAGATATCTTGTAAAATACCCCAGAAATCACCTTCAGCAAGTAATTGGTAATTTAAGTGAGGTCTAGAAGGTAAGTAGAGACGCCATACATTTTTATTCTCTAGTTTACTTGGAGAACTTTCAAAAGCGGAAAGAATGATCACAAGGGGGGCTTCAACATTCTTTTCTGGGGCTTCTAAAGTATAAGTGAATTTGTAATGATCATATTTACTTTGATAATTGAGTGATAAAGGATAATTAGAAAAGTAAGGGGTAGTGTTTGGATGTATTTTTAATTGTTCTACAACTGAGGTCAGGGTTACTGAGCTTTCATTCGAAAGCGCTTCTAGATTTATTAGGGTATTGAGAGTCAAGGATTGAGAAAATTTATTTTCTAAAGAATCTAAAGAAGAAATTATTTTGCTCCATTCAACCTTTGGAAGAGTGTCTTGTTGAACTATTGGCAAAGGAACGGGAGGGGTAATAGTAGAAACATCTTCTTTTCCTTTTGAGCAGGCAAAACAAATACTGAGAAGTAAAAAGGAATTAGCTATTTTTTTCAGCATGTGTACCTTTTATAAGTTGTTCAATACTACAAATTAACTTTTCGAAGCGAAAAGGCTTGAGAAGAAATAGAGCCTTTTCATTTTTTTGAATATTTTGGGATAGTTCTATATCAAAACCACTTGTGAAAATTACAGGGAGGTTTGGAAATTTTTGAGAGATATTTCTGTATAGTTCTTGACCTGACATTTCAGGTAAACAGCTATCTATAACAGCACAGTTGATTTTGGTTAATGAGTTAAAATTAAGATATTTAAGCACTGTTGCTGGTGAGGTAAAAGGGAGTACCTTCATTGAAAACTGCTTTAAAATTGCACAAGCGGCTTTGAGAATAACTTCTTCATCATCAACAAAAAGTATAGTAAGTTCGTTATCAGGTAATGAGTACATATTGCGGAACTATAATTTATTTTTTTTACTATACCTTATGCTACAAAACAGTGCAAGTAACCACCTAACAATTTAAAGAAGTTGAAAATTGTCTAATGAGAGTTCTCATTCTTTTAGCCATATTTAATTGAAGCTCGGAGTTTTCTTCTTCGGATAACAAACCCATAGCAGTCGCATTAAGTATAAAGGTCATTACAGTACCATTCATGACTGGACTAGTAAAGTGAGTACTGAAGTATTCAATATTTCTAAATACCTGATTTCTAAATTCAAGCCGCTTTTTTTGGGGCCAACGTATATATTTTTTTACCAATCCATATTTTGTTAAGGTTGCTTCTATTATATCAGGATCTATTTGAAAGGTGCCAAAAAAGGCAAGGTCACAGGCTATTTCCTCATCTAATTCTTGAACAATATGAGGAGTACTTTTGAAAAAACCTTCAGAAAGCCCCTGGTTTAGTATAGACATCCAAGTTTTCACTAAAGTTATCGTTCTTTCGTCAGTAGCTTCACTCAGTGGTTCAGATCCTCTTTTTGGTATTTCAGCTCGAATGTTTCTTATGTAGGAAAGGTATAGAGATTCTAGTTTATTCACTAATTTAGGGTAGTTTTTCCAGGTCTTAAGTTGTTGGTATATTTTATGTTTTTGAATAGATTTAAGAAAGAATAGAAATGATGTGATATTTTCAAAGTTATAAGGAGGTGGAAGAAGCTCACTAAATAAATCTTCTATCACCTGAAAAAATGTGTTGGGATGACGATTAAAAAATATGCCTCGGGTGGTCATTATATTGGGTAACTGATGTACTACGAAAAGGTCTCTATTTTCTGACCTTAAACAATTATTAATATGACACTTATACAATTTAACCCCTAACGAAGGATAGGAGTACATAATTTTAAGTTCTAAGTTTTGAAAGGATTCAGAGGTTTCAAGCAGAAGGTTCATTGCATCTTCATCATACGTATCTAAATACTTATAAAACTTATCA
>MDTB01095414.1_pt1 | contig 13499 bp, 12 predicted proteins | sample 811161 | NCBI WGS metagenome assembly MDTB01 (sample SAMN05326650, study PRJNA326480) | marine metagenome | isolation source: seawater | place: Mediterranean Sea | collected 2009
CTCAATCTTCGAAATAAATGTATCGGGGTTAACCTAGCGCCGATTTAATGCTCGTATGAAAAGAAAATTAGCTGTTGTCGTTCTCCGATAGACGGTCGCACATACCTCGACCTGATGCCGGACCACTTGGTTCGGATCTAGGATAGGCGGGCAAAAAAGCGAAATCTAACCGACCTTATGCACTCCAGGGGAAACCTGTGACAGGAAACTCTGCCAGCGGCAAATCGGGCGGCCGTGAAATGTTATTTTATCAGGGCCCGCCGAAGCCGTGAGGAGAGCATATCCATCAACATCACTGTGATTAAGACAACAATTGAAATATAGGCGACGTTTTCCCAATCTGTCCCGGTCCGCAAGGCCCCCAGGAATTGCAAACCGATACCCCCAGCACCCATGGCCCCAATAATAACGGCACCACGAGTATTTGACTCCAGGTAATATAGGGTTTGTGAAATAAATAACGGTAAAATTTGCGGTAAAATACCAAAGCGGTGCTGCTGCATTTTATCCGCCCCTGTTGATTGTACGCCTTCAATTTGCTTTTTGTCGGTGTTCTCGATGGCTTCAGACATCAATTTGCCGAGAGTGCCCGTATCGGTCACACCAATCGCCAACAGACCACTAAAGGGGCCCATGCCGAAGGCACGGATAAAGATCAAGCTCCAAATCAGCATGTCGATCCCGCGGAGGGCATCAAATAAGCGCCGCAGGCCAAAACGAACAGACGCAAAAGGGGTAACATTATAGGCGGCCATAAACGCCAGAGGCAGGCCCAGGACAGCAGCCATAACGGTTCCCATGACAGCCATGAAAATAGTTTGCATCAACGCAACATAAACATCTTTATGCAGCCACAGCGAATTAGTCCAAATCTCATGGCCCACGAAAGCCAAGTTTGAGCGGGCAGGGTCCAGGCGCTGTTCATCGAAAATAAAATCGATTGTTTGGCCGAAAGAATAACCGGCAAGGGGCGAGTCAAAGTCAAACCAGAAATACTCCCAGCCATAAAAAAAACGGTGGATCAGGACTTTATTACCGGTAATTTGCACCCGCGCAAATAAATGGGGTCGAATGTCAATTTTACTTTTTGAAATACGCATCCAGCTTGGTAAGGGGCGACCCTCCAAGACCTTTAAAGTGCCATCAGTGTTACGCTCGATGATGATTGGTTTTGCCGGTTCTGCCCAATTCATTTCAATACGATCTTTGGTCAGATTAATGACGCCAAAGTCACCCATGTCAATGATGGATGAGCCATCGGCCTGCTGGTCGATCCAGCTTGGCAAGGTCTTGTAAGTTTCCCAGCGGCTGCCCTCGAGCGCGACCTTTAATTTTGAGATATCCCGCCATTTTGTTTCCACATGAACTTTATAGGCGTAAGAATCGAGGGCGAAAATCTGCGCCCGATCTGTTCTCCATCGATCGCCGATATTGGCAAAATCAAAATAGAAGAAAAGATAAACTAAATATAAAAAGCCAATCGCAACTATGGTTAACGGAGCGAGACGACTGCGCCAACTTGGATGAATTACCGCAGCATATTGTTGGCTAAGCTGTTCGGAACGGCCATTATGAGGGGTCATTGATCAAGCTCCTACCATGCTGCCGGTGCCGATTAATTTGCCGCGTACCCATCGAGAAATATAATCCAGCGCAATAATGGTAGAGATCAACAGCACAAAAATAGCTGTCACGTCTGCACCATAGGTCCATTGAATATTGGCTGTTAGCTGTTCACCAATGCCGCCTGCACCAACGAAGCCTAAAATCGTCGAGGCACGGACATTAATTTCCAAGCGCAGCAACCCGTAACTTAGGTAGTTAGGAAGAACCTGCGGGATAATGCCAAAGCGGATTTGTTGCAACCAGCCTGCGCCCGTTGCTTTTAGGCCCTCAACAGGACGCATGTCGGCATTTTCATTGGCTTCAGAAAACAGCTTACCAAGGGCGCCAATGGTATGAAAGGCGACAGCAATTAACGCTGGGACAGCCGATTTACCCATTAGAAACAACAACACCATTGCCAGAACAAGTTCTGGAAAGGCACGCATAAAATCCATTAATCGCCGCATTGTTGAGACGAATAACTTGTTGGTTATTAAATTGCTGCTGGCAAGTAGGCTTATGACCACCGCGCCAACAAAGCCAATAAAGGTTGCAAGCATGGCCATGTGGATGGTTTCGAGCAAGAAGGGAAAGTAATGCCAGAGTAAGCCAAACCAGCTCCATCCCGCCTCAAATGATAGGCGGATAATTTCTGCTGGAAAATCAAATAGCCGCGTAATGCCGTCGCTGAAGCTACCCGCATTGGCTTCATCGGCTGAATTAAAGCCGAAAACCATAAAAACGATAAGAACACCAATGCCAAGCGCTGAGTAAATTGTACGTAGGCGTGATTGCCGATGCAGTTCAGTTTCAATGCGGGCAAGATGAGCAGGGGTAGCAACGGGCATCATGGTTCTCTTTTTTCTAAGGTCGACCAAAATACTGCACAGTCAGCCCGCGAGAGCTGACTGTGCAGTCGGAGATGCTAGTTGTTTTTCTTCTTGGCTTCGATTTTCGCTTTACGCGCAGCAACAATTGTTTCGTAATGGCTGTGGTCGATGGGGACCCATTCAACGATCTCCCCGCCAACAACGCCTTCCATGCAATTAGGGTCGTTTTTGTGGACGTACTGAAATGCGTCAAACATAACGTCCGACATTTCTTTTGGCATATCCTTGCGGACCACAATGGGGCCGTTTGGAATAACTTTCGACATCCAAACCTGCTTAAGGTCATCCATGTTCAAAATACCTTTATCTACCATTTTGCGCAGGTTGCCGTGTGAGTAACCTTCGGTCCACTCGCCGACACCTGATACCCAGGTGACCCCAGCGACAACATCGCCATTCATAACAGCAAGAACGTTGTTTTCATGGCCGCCAGAGAACACGGTTTTGCCGAAAAAGGTATCAGGGTCATAGCCTTGCTTTTTCCACTCAATGGAGGGGATCAAAAACCCTGAGGTTGAGTTTGGATCAGCATAACCAACGACCTTGCCCTTAAGGTCATCTAAATTCTCAATGCCGGAGTCGGCGCGGGCGACGAGAACCGAATGGTAACCAAGCGCACCACCCACTGACCGCCGGGTCATGACAGGACGAACGGCTTCCTTATCCCGTAGGTAAACGCCTGCATAACCGGCCGCTCCCAACCAAGCATAATCCAGGGTCTTGCCAAGCAAGCCTTCCATGGTTCCAGCGTAGTCTTTGGCAACGAAGATCTTGGCAGGCACTTGAAACATTTTAGTCATGTATGGCAGGAAGCATTCATATTGCTTCTGGCGGTCTTGTGTATTTTCACCACCAAGAAGCCCCATGCGGAATTCTTTGAAGCCATACTTCGAGGCGTCAATTGTTGGTATCTCGCCAGCAGTTGCCGAAGTTGCAAAACTCGCCACTACAGCGATTACCGATAAAAGTCCCAATTTTTTCATAACTCAATCTCACTTTTTGAAGGAGGGGATACGTCCAGCGATGGACGTGGGGTCAACTCAGGCTATTCCGGGTGCCGGAGTTAAGTCGTTAGAAACTGTTTCAATTGAAGTTGAGGTCATTGCCTCTTCAAAATCTTCATCAGCACCGTAGATGTTCCGCGCCTCGGCGCGGGTTAAGTCGCTGGACGCACCATCAAAAACGATTTTGCCATCACGCATGCCGATGACGCGGTCACAAAACTGCCGCGCGGTATCCAGTGTGTGCAGATTACAAATCACCGTAAGGCCATCACGATCATGGATATCACGCAGCGATTCCATCACCACTTTGGCGTTTAAGGGGTCAAGGGAGGCGATGGGTTCATCAGCCAGAATAATTTGCGGGTTTTGAACCAAAGCCCGGGCAATGGCCACACGCTGTTGCTGGCCGCCGGAAAGGGTCTCAACCCGTTGTAAGGCGATCTCTGAAATGCCCAAGCGATCAAGGGCAGTCAGGGCCGCTAACCGTTCGTCTGCACTGAAAATTTTTAGTAAACTAGATATCAACTTTTGGTCGTTTAGACGTCCTAACATCACGTTGGTCAACACGTCCAAGCGCGGCACTAAATTAAATTGTTGGAAAATCATTGCGCAATTTCGTTGCCAGGAGCGACGGTCACTACCGCGCAGAGCCAAGACATTTTTGCCCTCATATGACACATTTCCAGACGTAGCTTCTGTAAGCCTATTCAACATTCTAAGTAGTGTTGATTTGCCTGCGCCAGAGCGCCCAATGATGCCGATCATCTGTGGCTCTGCAACCGCAAACGAGACGTTATTGACAGCGTGGACGGCACCAAAACACTTATTGATTTGCTGAACTTTTAACATCACACTCCCCAACGATTACGCTTCCTGAGTAGATCGCCTAAATGAAAAAGATGTGATGCTTCTATTTCCAAATTATTAAAATCACTTGATGAATATCACAAAAGCTATCTACGAAGCTAAACATAGGCGCATCAGTATTTCCAACGAACGGCTCTTCATGATTGTACAGAGAGTGAGCTGCTCAGCTTGGAAAGCTGGTAAATACTTTTCTTTAATTGGGGGTAGCTTCCGAGCAAAATAACATTCCGATCACGTCATGCGTGTTTTAGAGGTCACTTTGATCCATCTTTTTTAGTGTTTGGTTGTACGTGCTTTAGCCACAAAAAATATAAGAATCCTCAGCAAAAAAGTAGAAGATCAAAAACATTAAGAACTGATTCAGTTCTTAGCGGTTATTAGCTTTCGCCTGTTACTTATGGTCTTTCAGCAAATCCATGGAGAGCGGGTTTGAGCACCTAGTGCCGCAGGCTATATGCTAGGGCTTTTTGTCTGCTGAATTGTACTGATCTCGGTAAGAGGCATTAAGAAAGGTGGCTTGCTCGGAGAGCCACCATAATCTCTCACTATGGCATCCGCCAAATTGGCGTAACTAACATCAAAAATATCTCAAGATTATGACACCATGTGTCAAGTCGATATTGAAATGAAAGATTTCTATCGACTTAAAAATAAATATAGAAAATTCAGCATCTCATCGCAGTCGAAAAGCGGACTAAGAGGTAATTGCGTCCATAAAAACTCCGTTTAAGGTCTGTTCACCACGGGGCTAGTATCTTTTGGCGTCATAAACTGTGGAAGCGTTACCGTGAATGTACTGCCAACACCAAGTTCGCTTTCAACGGAGAGCGCGCCACGATGGCGGGTCACAATATGTTTCACAATTGCCAGCCCTAGTCCGGTGCCGCCCAGTTCACGGGACCGGGCTGTATCAACACGGTAGAAGCGCTCAGTCAATCGGGGCAAATCACTTTCTGGAATTCCTTGTCCTTGATCACTGACCGCAAAAGACACAACACGGATATCTGTGTCGGGAAAGGCTAGTGGCACGCGTGAGGGTTGGTAAGCATGAATTGTCACAACGCTATCCGGACGGCCATATTTAATTGCATTTTCAACCAGGTTTTGGGCCACCTGGGCGATCTGATCACCGTCGCCGCGGACGGCCGGAAGATCGGGCTCACACGCTAACGAAAGAGTAATATTTTGGCGCTGCGCCGCGATCGCCAAGCCCACCCTCACACTTTCCAGCACGGCCGGCAAAGAGATCGCATCGGTTGGCCGTGTATGCTCGATGGATTCAATCCTTGATAACGACAACAAGTCCTCAACAAGGCGAGACATACGACCAGCTTGCGCACGCATGATGTCAAGGAATTGCTCCCGCGCTTCGTCGTCTTCCTTAGCTGGACCTTGAAGCGTTTCAATAAAACCAATCATTGACGCCAGGGGAGTTCGCAATTCGTGACTAGCATTAGCGATGAAATCACCACGCATTTGCTCTGCTCGTTTCAAGTCGGTCAAATCCGTGAACAACAACAGCGCCGCCCGCGGCGAGCCATCATCGACACGGTAGGAGTCCACATGAAGCGCAAAGAAATGCCGACTTATCGAGGTGGTCTCAAATTCGATGATCTCCGAGCCACCATTTTTCAAAACCTTGCTGATCAACGACGAGGCCGCAGGCTGGCGCAGAATTTGATGAATATCAAAGCCAAGTATTCGCTTACCGAAGCGCTCATAGGCCGCACGGTTGGCGGCCTGCACTCGGGCCCGTGTGTCCAATAAAATCAACGGCTCCGGGATGGTATCGAAGATCGCTCGCTGGAGCCGTTCCGATTGCTGAAAATCGGCCACATAATCATGCCATAATCTGTCAACATTCGCTAATTTCGCGGCCAAATCACGGTCGTAATAATCAAGCGCCCGTTCAACCGCGGTGTTGCGCGACAAGGTCTGGCTCGGCTCGGTGCGCGCCGACAGCCAGGCGATGAGCAAGTCACGGATGGCAAAGTGGTAATAGACACCGGCGGCGGCAAAGACAGCGAACAGCAACCCGATTGATAATGTCTGCAACCACGGCAGCTGAATAAAAAAGCGCAGAACGAGTAACGCTGCGACAAAGGCAAGCGACAGCGACCCCGCCCACACGACAATTTGCCCGAGCGGTGGCCGCACCCTTTGTTTTACTTGACCCGCATCATCCATCGTTTATCCGGCGACGCTGTCTCCCAGCGATTCATACGCTGCCAGCGCTGCAGCCTCTAAAATATGAGAAACCGTTGTGCCCATTTGAACAATTTGAACAGGCCCATTCATGCCCAAAAGAATTGGCCCGATTAATGATCCACCACCAACATGTTGCAGAAGTTTATAGGAAATATTTGAAGAATGCAGGCCAGGCATAATGAGCACATTGGCTGGCCCTGTCAGTCGGCAGAAGGGATAGATTTCCTGGCGCATATCCAAATCAATGGCCACATCGACAGACATTTCACCGTCATATTCAAAATCGAGGTTTCGGGAATCTAATATCTCAACCGCTTCACGGACGGCGCTGGCGGTTGGCCGAATGGGGTTGCCAAAGTTTGAATAAGACACCAGCGCAACCCGCGGCTCATAGCCCCACGCACGAACTTGATGGGCCGTTTGTTGGGCGATATCTGCCATCTGCTCGGCTGTCGGCAGTTCGTGGACATTCGTATCGGCAATGAAAATTGTTCGCCGGCCCGTGACCAGCATGCTGACCGCCATCGCACGCTGATTTGGCTTTGCCCCAATGACCTGCATGACCTTACGGAAAGAGGCGTTAAAACTGCGGGTCAGGCCGGTGACCATGCCGTCGGCAGCACCATTTGCAACCATACAGGCGGCAAAAACGTTACGGTCCTGATTAACCAAGCGCTGACAATCGCGGCGCAGATAGCCGCGGCGTTGGAGCTTTTGATACAGGAAGTCGATGAACGCCTGATTTTTATCGGACACTCGAGCATTATGGATTTCCAAACCATCGGCCCCGGTAATCCCTGATTGCTGAATGGTTTCATGAATCAACTCTTCACGGCCGATCAGTACCGGATGGCCATATCCGCCATTGCGGAAGGCGATTGCGGCGCGAATAACGCGATCTTCCTCACCCTCGGCAAAAACGATCCGCCGCGGGGTTTCACGAATACGCTGAAAGATCCGCTGTAGTGCAGGTGCCGTTGGGTCCAAACGTGCGCGCAGCTCTTGGCGGTAGGCATCCATATCGGTCACCGGCTTTCGGGCGACACCAGTATCCATCGCCGCTTGCGCGACCGCCGACGACACCGCCACGATCAGCCGCGGATCGAAGGGTGCCGGGATTATATAAGTCTCGCCGTATTTTAAAGCCTGGCCGGAATAGGCGGCGACCACCTCATCAGGGACATCCTCGCGAGCTAAATATGCAATGGCATTCGCGGCGGCAACTTTCATCGCATCATTGATTTCAGAGGCGCGGACATCCAGTGCACCACGGAAAATATATGGGAAGCCAAGGACATTATTAACCTGATTTGGATAGTCGGAGCGACCGGTCGCGACAATCGCGTCACTACGCACCGCGTGCACCGCTTCAGGCATAATTTCCGGATTGGGGTTGGCCATTGCAAAAATGATCGGCTTATCTGCCATCGACTTGACCATGTCTTCGGTGAACGCACCTTCAACCGATAACCCAAAGACAACATCAGCATCGACCATCGCTTCCGCTAGGCTGCGATGATTGGTTTTCACCGCATGCGCCGATTTCCACTGGTTCATACCGGCCTCACGGCCCTGATAGATAACCCCGCGGGTATCGCAAATAATCACATTTTCCGGCGGCAAGCCCATCGCCTTGACCAACTCCACGCAGGCAATAGAGGCCGCACCGGCACCGTTCACCACCATCCGCGTTTCTGAAATCTCTCGGCCCGTGACGTGCAAAGCATTGATCAGGCCGGCAGCAGCAATAATTGCCGTACCATGCTGATCGTCGTGGAAAACCGGGATATCCAGCAGTTCTTTTAAACGTTGTTCAATAATGAAACATTCAGGCGCTTTGATATCTTCTAAGTTCACGCCGCCAAAGCTCGGCCCAAGGAAGCGTGCACAGTTAACAAATTCATCAACATCTTTGGTATCAAGACACAGATCAACACCGTCAAGATCGGCAAATTTTTTAAATAATACCGCTTTGCCTTCCATCACCGGTTTTGAGGCAAGGGCGCCGATATCACCCAATCCAAGTACCGCCGTACCGTTGGAAATAACCGCAACCAGATTGCCTTTTGCCGTATAGTCATATGCGCGCGCCGGGTCTTTTTCGATTTCAAGACAGGGCACAGCAACGCCCGGGGAGTAAGCAAGCGATAAATCACGCTGCGTGTTCATTGGCTTTGTCGGCGTAATTTCAAGTTTCCCAGGCCGGTCCATGGCGTGAAAAACTAACGCTTCATTATCATCCATCTCAGCAGCTCCAATTGCTTATGCTTCCCTGTTCCAGCCGTTTGCCGACTGTTACATCTATTCTAGAATGTTTTTAGGTTGGGAGAAGAACTATCTCATCGCAGGCGCACCAATCTTGCCAAAAAATCCACTTCCGCCAGGCTGCTCCACCAGACTGTTGGACCGGACTGCTAATGTGTTGGGCCGGTTTTCGGCTGTTCATCGGCGTCGGCAAGTTCCGCCAATAATGTGTCCAAGCGGCTGTCATCCAAGCGCTCGATCACCTGACCCAAGCGATTGGCAACCTGCGTTGCTTTAGCGCTTAAGCAACTGGTATCGATGACAACCTTCGGATGGGAAAGTTCGGCAAGCGTTGTCAGGGCCTCGGCATCATCCCAAATCAAGCCGAAATACTGACAAATTTGATGCATCAGACCCACCGACGGCCGGCCGCGTTTACCATGCTCCAATGCCGACAAATAGGCAGGCGACACTTGCAGACTATCGGCCATCTCGCGCATTGTGACGCCGCGGGCCGCACGCAACGCTCGCATTCGTTCGCCGAACGGCGTCACCGGTCGGGCTCCAAGCGGTGCCGGCGCAACAGAATATACATCGCCCCGCTGCCGCCATCGGTTGGTTGTGCCGTTGCATAGGACAGCACCCGTTCACGGTTGACGCCATCGGCAAGCCAACCCGGTAAAGCTGATTTCAAGACCCCTGTTGTGCGCCGCCCATCTTGTTGCCGATTGCCCTTGCCGGTGATGACCAACAGGCAACGGTGACCTGCGGCATAATGCGCCGCGATGAAGGCATTCACGGCCTGATGGGCTTGCTGCAAATTGTGACCATGCAGATCAAGGCGGGCTTCGATCGGCATTTTACCGCGGCGCAAGCGCTCTGCCGTTCGCCGGTCAATGCCTGGAAGATGACCTGGACGATGCGCCGGTTGGCCAACAGGTGCACGCTGTTGGCGCGGCGCAAGCTTCGCAGTGGCGGCCAGGGTAGGTGCCGCGGCCGGTCGGCTTGGCCCCAAGGGCGGAGGTTTTTTTCCGGCAGCCTGTTTCCCGTCAGCATCGGCCAGATCGCCGGCGGACTGAATTTTTGCCGACGCCAAAACCTGGGTGTCACGATTAACCTTCACCCATAGGGCCCGCTCTTCTTGGGTTAATCGACGCTTCACAATGCTTCTCTCCACAGTGCCGACACGGCGATCATCGCACCCAAATCAGGCAAGTCTGAGGCTTTGCCGGAGCGCTGGCAATTGGGCAATGACCATCTTCATAGGATTATACATGATCCGTAGCTGCCATGCTGGCAAGCGTATTGGCAAAATTTGCTAGGGTTGCGCCCGCAGGGTGACGGTTTTCGGCAAAAACACATAAGCCCTGCCGGCAGCAGCCATTTGCCCGGCCCGCAGGGCGGCAACATCATCGCCCCCCCAAAAGACATCACCGCGCACCGCGCCTTTAATCGCACCCCCGCGATCTTGTGCGATCAACAACCGCTTAAAGCCGGCCTCATGGGTCGGAACATTCTTTAACTCTAACCAAACCGGTGCTTGAAAAGGAATGTAACGGGTATCGACAGCAAGGCTGTAACCGGCCGTTAGCGGCACACCAGCGGCACCAATCGGGCCAGGTCCGTCAATCATCCGAAAGAAAATAAAGGATGCATTAGCATCCATAACCGCCGCCGCTTCATCAGGGTTTGCCCGTAACCAGGCATCGATTGCCTGCATTGACATATCGGCGCGGGCAATTTCGCCGCGGGCAATCAAGGTTCGGCCAATGGCATGATAGGGGTGGCCATTGTGGCCGTCATAGGCGACCCGAATTTCGCTGCCGTCGGCCAACCTGCCGACACCCGAGCCTTGGATATGCAGAAAAAAGGCTTCAATCGGATCGGCCCAGGCCAAAACCGCCGCTTTGTCGGCCAAGGCGCCTTGGCCTATTTCGGCGCGGCTATGATAAGGCAAAAGACGTGCGCCAACCTGTCGGCCGGCAATTCGGCGACCTTTAAGGTCTTTCGCCCAACGCCCCAAATCTGCCATCACAAGGTCTGATGGGCGGGCGAATAAAGGCGCGGTATGGCGGCTGTCGGGGCTTTTTCGAATGCTAATCCGTGGCTCATAATAGCCTGTGAACAGACCTTCAGACCCATCCTCTGCAGTCAACCGATAGGGTTGGAAAAATCGCTCATAAAACTGCCGGGCCGAGGCCGCATCATCGGCAAGATTTGCAACTGCGGCACAAATCGGCTGCCAATGGCTGAAATCACCTTTTAGACCATCGGTACCAAGACCGCGGCCAGCGGCAATACGGCGATCCTTCAAGCAGCCAATCCGCAAGGCGGCGATGCTGCCGCGCGGATCACTCTTGGTCCAACCGGCTAAGGCCTTAAAGCTCGCCGGCCGATAGGTTTGCTGGGATTGTTGTGGCCCGGCACATGCTGCCAGAAAAAGCAGCCCGGCCATGATACCGTAGCGGCCAATTTTGCCGCCGCCCCACGCCAACAGTCTTGTTGTTAAAACTGTCGCCATCCGCGCCGCCTTAGGTTAGGTCGCCTGATCCGGTGCCGCCACGTCGGGGGAGCGGGTTTGCGTCAACTGCCAGTTTGGATCCGACGATTGTGTATTGCGGCGGAATGTCCAAATATCGGTAATCTTCTCGGCATGGTCCGGGTCGCCGTCAATGATTTTGCCGTCGCTGTCACGGGTAATCTTAATTTGTTCGGTAACAAATTTTATGGTCACGACCGCGTCATGATGCTCGATATCGGCGGCAACAATCTGGGCATCCAGAAAACTTGAAACAGCGGTGTCTTGGAACAGGCCGGCATCCTCACGGTCTTGAATGGCGGCGGCAAAGCCACCGTAAAGTGACGTGCTCAAGAGCGGTCGCAGACTGTCCAAATCGCCAACTGCGAAGGCTTTGACGATCAACGAAAAGGCACCTTTAGCGCCCTCCGCAAAACTCCGTTCGTCAAAGTTTGAATCTGCCATTTTCACTTTGATAATGCCGGCGGCGAGAGGATCATCAGGCAGATCAGCTGCTTTCAAACGCTCAGGCAGCGAGACAACATTGTCATTATCACCGGCTGACGGGCTGTCATTGCCATTGGCTTCTTCGATCGAACGTTCATTACCTGTTCGTTGGCCAAGGACATTCCGTAGTCGCAGCAGCAAGAACCCCGCCAGCGCTGCGAAAATCAGGATGTCAAAAGCAAAACCGTTATCCATCACCGCCCCCAAGTGGACTTTATCCCAATAAGAGCCTCATTGCTCTGTTGCAAACAGCGTTTACCTGGCCGCTCATATCCGATACAGAGCCAGGTATTGTTGCATGGTCGGCACCGTCATCCACCGCGATGGTCTGACCGGAAGCTAACTTGATACACATAGGTGGTCCCGTAAGAAAGGGCAAGCATGGGTCTTATTTTACTCCTGACCTTGATCGGTCTGCCTGTTCTTGAAATCGCCGTTTTGATTGAGGCCGGCAGTGTCTTCGGGCTATGGCCGACGATTGCCGCCATCATTTTAACGGCGCTTATCGGGGCATATTTATTCCGCACCCAAGGCATGCGCATCATCCACGAGTTACAGGCGACCGTTAACGCAGGCCAAACGCCGCTGAAAGCGATGCTTGATGGCGCCGGTTTGTTGATCGCCGGAACCCTGTTGTTTTTGCCTGGTTTCGTCACCGACGCACTTGGCTTCGTGCTTTTTATACCGATGCTGCGGGTGCTTTTAATGGCATTGGTCGCACGGCGTATTTTAAGCCGCCGCAGCCATGCGCAAGGATTTGCCGCCGATGATGATCGAGGCCGGCCAGGGCCAAATATTATTGACGCCGAGTTCACCGAAATAAAAAAGCCCTCGAAAAATAACGATAAAGAAACATAATTTAAACGAGACGTTCTTCTGCCAAAGGGAGTTTTTGGAATGATTTTCGTACGGCATGGTCAGTCGGAATTCAACGTCGCTTTCGGCTTAACACGCCAAGATCCAGGCATTGAGGATCCCGGCATCACGGCGACAGGTGCCCGGCAGATTGCCATTACCCGCGATTTCCTGGCCGATCATCCGATCAAGACATTGGTTGTCAGCCCATATCGGCGGACCTTGCAAACGGCCCGCATCCTGCGTGAGGCCCTGGCCGTCAATGTGGAAATCGAGCCCCTGGTGCGGGAACACAAGCATTTTAGTTGTGATATCGGCACACCGGCGTCACGGTTAAATCATCAATGGCCGGACTTCAACTTCCAAGACCTGCCCGAGCAGTGGTGGCCGGAGGCCCATGAGACCGATGACCTGGTGCGACAACGTGCCAAAGAGTTTTTGTCAAAATATCAAGATCGTGCCGACTGGGCACAAATCGCGGTGGTGTCGCATTGGGGTTTCATTCGTGGCATTTGCGGCTTAGAAGTCGGCAATGGCACGGTCGTTCGAATTGATCGCGGCGCGATCGGTGAGGTTGTTCATATCCCTGATCCGTGCTAATTGCCCCCGTCGCGGAGTAACCGGAAGGATGACATTGATGCCAACAGATACTGACAGCACTGCCGTCGCCCCAGAAGCAACGGCGTCGATTCAAATCAACGCTCAATACATTAAAGATCTTTCCTTTGAAAATCCGCGCGCGCCGATGAGCCTTCAGGACCAATCGCAACCAAGCATTGACGTGAACGTCGACGTCAAAGC
>MDTB01242418.1_pt1 | contig 13499 bp, 12 predicted proteins | sample 811161 | NCBI WGS metagenome assembly MDTB01 (sample SAMN05326650, study PRJNA326480) | marine metagenome | isolation source: seawater | place: Mediterranean Sea | collected 2009
AAAACTTACAAACCTTCAGCCAATGCTCCCAATTCTCGAAAGCGTCGTGCAATCATCACGCCCACTTCTGATTATTGCGGAAGACATTGAAGGTGAAGCACTTGCAACACTTGTGGTTAACAAGCTTCGCGGTGGTCTGAAAATTGCTGCAGTAAAAGCCCCAGGTTTTGGTGATCGTCGTAAAGCCATGCTTGAAGACATTGCCATTCTAACCGGCGGACAAGTTATTTCTGAAGACCTCGGCATTAAACTCGAAAATGTCACCTTGGATATGCTCGGCACATCCAAGCGTGTTTCTATCACAAAAGACGAAACAACAATCGTCGATGGTAGCGGCAAGAAAAAAGACATTGAGGGTCGTGTTGCTCAAATCCGGTCACAAATCGAAGCTACAAGCTCCGACTATGACCGCGAAAAACTTCAAGAACGTCTTGCCAAATTGGCTGGCGGTGTTGCCGTGATTAAAGTCGGCGGTTCAACAGAAGTTGAAGTGAAAGAACGCAAAGACCGTGTTGATGACGCATTAAACGCAACTCGTGCAGCAGTTGAAAGCGGCATTGTCCCAGGTGGCGGTACAGCTCTGCTTCTTGCGGCTATGCAAATCGACAAACTTGAAGATGATAATTCCGACATTCAGGCAGGCATTAATATTGTCCGCCGTGCTCTGGAAGCCCCTATACGTCAGATTTCTGAAAATGCCGGTGTTGAAGGCTCTATCGTGGTCGGTAAAGTTCTCGAGTCCAAAGGTAAGCTCGGCTTTGACGCCCAGAACGAAGTCTATATCGATCTCGTCGCTGCCGGTATCATCGACCCGACCAAAGTGGTCTCTACTGCGCTGAGAGATGCGGCATCCGTTGCCGGTCTTCTTATCACGACAGAAGCCATGGTCGCTGACAAGCCTGAGCCAAAAGGCGCGGCCCCTGCAATGCCTGATATGGGCGGCATGGGTGGTATGGGCGGCATGATGTAAGCTGTCTGCTTAAAGACTTTTAAAAGGGCCGCTATATGCGGCCCTTTTTTTATCTAAAATCCGTTAATGACCTGACCGCCATCTATCGTTAGGGTCTGACCATTCACATATGAACCGGCAGGTGAGGCCAAAAATACCGCAGCGCCGGCGATTTCATCTGGTGAACCAATACGTTTCATTGGTGTCGTAGACGTTGCAACTTCAAGAATTTCGGGGTTATCCCAGAGCGCTTTCGCAAAATAAGTTTTAATAAGCCCCGGCGCGATAGCATTGGTACGAATATTATCCACGCCATGTTCAACTGCCATATTACGCGCCAGCGCAGAGTCTGCCGCCTTTGACAGGCCATAAACGCCAAGAGTTGGCTGACCCATTTGACCAGCGATTGAGGAAATAACAATAATCGCGCCGTCCTTGCGTTCCTTCATGCCGGGAACAACCATGTTCATCAGCCAGTGATTGGATTTAACATTACATTCCATCACGCGGTCAAAAGCGTCATCAGGACAATCTGCGGAAGGGCCATAATAAGGATTCACCGCAGCATTACACACTAGAATATCTATCTGCCCGAATGCTTTTTCAGTTTCATCAACGAGATTCTGTAAGGCATCTTTATCGCCAATATGGGCGGCTATGGTTTTGGCGCGCCCTGGATACTTAATGTTAATCGCCTCGGTGACAGCATCACAGGCATCCGCTTTACGGCTGGAGATAACGACATTCGCACCATGCTCAGCCATCCGAACAGCAATCGCTTCGCCGATACCTCTTGATGAACCGGTAATGATGGCTGTTTTGCCAGATAGATCAAATAATTCCACTTCTTTACCCCTCGCATAAATCCCGTAAAAATAAATCTGTCCGTAAGGTATCAGCTTTTAAAAAATCTGCAATTTTCATCTTGAACTAACGACTTGATTGGGGCAATTTCCTGCCATGTCAGCAGAGAAATCACTTCCAATAAAAATAGAGAGCTTACAGGCTGTAGCATCCGATTATGATGCTCTTCTTTGTGATGTATGGGGCGTCATTCATAACGGCTATAATTTGTTTCCCGGCGTTGGCGAAGCCTTGCAAGCTTGGCGGGAAAATGTAGGCCCTGTTTTATTACTTACCAACGCGCCAAGACCTGAGGAAGCCGTTCAACGCCGCCTAGATCGCATGGACTGCACACGCGACGCCTATGATGGCATTCTGTCCTCTGGTGATGCGGCGCGCGAGATACTTTCACAACGCGGTGCCGAGGGACAGGTTTGTTATTTTGTCGGCGCAACCAAAGACGTTGATGTGCTGAACGGCATTGATATTGAATTTGCTCCAGTTGAAGAAGCTGATTTCATTTTGCTCACAGGGATGAGCAATGACATGGAAGAAACGCTTGAAGATTATGACGACGAGATTGCACTTTGGCATAAACACAATCTACCTTTGATATGCGCTAATCCCGATCGCATTGTTCAGATTGGAGAGCAAGTAATTTACTGTGCAGGTGCACTGGCAGAAATTTACGAAGATAAAGGCGGAGAAGTTATCTGGCTCGGCAAGCCACATTTACCGATTTATGATACGGGGTTCTCCCGACTTCAAAAAATGACCAATATGGAAAAACCGCGTATTTTGGCTATTGGTGATGGTTTTAAGACCGATATACCCGGCGCCAATGCAGCTAATTTGGATGTGCTTTTCATTACGGGAGGGCTAAGCGAAACACTGACGCAAGAATCGCAAACCCCAGAAGATGTAGCTGCAATTCTGCGAGACTATGATTCATATGCGCATTATTTTATGAAACATCTGATATGGTGACCTATGGGATTGTTTCGAGACCTTTCACAACTACCTGAGACTGCCAAAGGCGGCGTATTGGTAATCGGCAATTTTGATGGCGTACATAAGGGCCATCAAGCCGTGCTTTCACGTGCCCTTGAAAAAGCCCAAGAAATCGAGGGAGATAGAAAGACAGAGGTCACGGTTCTGGTGTTTGACCCACATCCCCGACAATATTTCGCCCCCCATGCACCTTCCTTGAGGCTGACGCGACTGGAGACACGCGCGCGTCTACTCGAACAATATGGCGCAACCAATATAGTGGCATTAACATTTAATAAGAACATGGCGGAAATGTCTGCAGAAGATTTTATACAAAAAATCATTATTGAAAGTTTTGATGCGCGCGCCGTGTGCATCGGCCATGATTTTCATTTCGGCAAGAACCGTGCTGGGACACCAGACATGTTAAAAACAGCCGGAGATATGCATGGCTTTGACGTGCTATTCATCGCTGCGGTGTCTCCCGATAATGCCGGAGAAAGACCTTATTCCTCAACCGCAATAAGGGAGTGCCTAACCCGCGGAGAAATCTCTCAGGCCACCAACCTTCTTGGCGACTACTGGCGTTTAGAAGCCGACGTTCAACAAGGCGATCAGAGAGGCCGTACCATTGATTTTCCAACAGCCAATCTGTCCCTTGAAGATTATCATCTGCCTCTATTCGGTGTATATGCCGTCACCATTGAGATGCTAAACGGGTCATTTGGCGGACAAAAATTCACAGGGGTCGCTAATCTTGGTATTCGCCCAAGTTTTGAAACCGAAGCTCCGCGTCTTGAAGTTTTTATTTTTGATTTTGACGGCGACATTTATGGCGACACATTAAGCGTTGGGCTGGTTGACTTTATCCGCCCTGAACAGCAATTTGACAACCTTGACGCACTTAAGGCACAAATCGCACGGGATGTTCAATCAGCCCGTGAAGTGCTTGCAAGCCTCTAACCGCATTGGTAAAACCCCGCATGGATGAAAATCTAAGAGACTATAAGGAAACACTTAAACTTCCCCAAACCGACTTTCCGATGAAAGCAGGGCTGCCGAAGCGTGAGCCGGATATTTTAGCTTATTGGAAAAAAATCGGGCTTTATGAGCGTTTGCGTGATGCCGCGAAAGATAAAGAAAAATTCGTGCTGCATGATGGCCCCCCCTATGCCAATGGCGATATTCATATCGGACATGCGCTGAATAAAATACTTAAAGACATTATTGTTCGCTCCCGTCAGATGACAGGCAAAAACGCCGTCTATGTCCCAGGATGGGATTGTCACGGATTACCGATTGAATGGAAAATTGAAGAACAATATCGCGCCAAAGGTTTGAACAAGGATGAAGTCCCCGCCACTGAATTCCGGGCCGAATGCCGGAGCTTTGCTGAAAAATGGGTCGCGATACAATCGGAGCAATTCCAACGCCTCGGTATTATCGGCGATTGGGACAAACCCTATACGACCATGGCATATGATGCCGAGGCGGTCATTGTTCAGGAATTCCAGAAATTCGTTATGAATGGCGCACTATATCGTGGTTCAAAACCCGTCATGTGGTCAGTGGTTGAAAAAACCGCACTCGCCGAGGCCGAGGTTGAGTATGAGGAACATGTCTCACCAACAATTTTCGTTAAGTTTCCAGTAATTGGAGTTGGTGACCAGATAGCTAGACCAAAAGGGACGGCTAAACCAGAATTTTGGAAGCACGCTATAGGAGCTTCAGTAGTTATCTGGACAACAACGCCTTGGACCATTCCCGGCAATCGGGCGATGGCATATTCCAAAAACCTCTCTTATGGAATTTACGAAGCGCAAGGTGAAAAATTCATTCTGTGTGATGACCTCGCTGAACGATCTTTTCAGGCGGCACAAATCGAGGAATATCAACGCATTTGTGACGTTGAAAGCCCCGCAGAACTCAGATGTAAGCACCCTTTACATAAAGATGGCTATGATTTTGATGTGCCAATACTGGCCGGTGATTTTGTGACAGCCGAAACAGGGACAGGGCTGGTCCATATTGCCCCCGGGCATGGTCAGGATGACTTTGAACTTGGTTTAAAACACAAAATAGAAGTCCCCTTCACAGTTGATGAAGCGGGCGTGTATTTTGACCATGTGCCGATTTTTGCCGGCAAAAGAGTGTTGGATGAAAATGGCAAAAACGGCGATGCCAATGGCGCAGTCATTACAGCACTGATTGAAGCTAATGGGCTTTTTGCCAAAGGCAAATTACGTCACCAGTATCCCCATAGCTGGCGGTCAAAGGCCCCGTTAATTTTCAGAAACACGCCACAATGGTTCGTGTCTATGGAACACAATAATCTGCGAGATAAAGCCCTGAAAGCCATTGATGAGGTCAACTGGTTCCCTCAAGCCGGGCGTAACAGAATTCACGCAATGATAGAAAACCGCCCCGACTGGGTGCTGTCGCGGCAACGCGCTTGGGGCGTACCGCTGACGGTCTTTATGCACCGCCAATCGGGTGAGATTTTACGCGATGAAGCCGTCAATCAACGCATTGTCGACGCAGTGAAAACCCAAGGTGCAGATGCGTGGTTCAACACCGACCCGCAGGTTTTTCTCGGTGACGCCTATCAAGCATCAGATTACGAGCAAGTAACCGATATTCTTGATGTCTGGTTTGATAGCGGCACAACACATGCCTTTGTGCTGGAAGAGCGCGACAACCTTCACTGGCCTGCTGACGTTTATTTGGAAGGCTCTGACCAACATCGTGGCTGGTTTCACTCCTCCTTGCTCGAGTCCTGCGCGACGCGCGGTGTCGCCCCCTATAAAAATGTAGTTACCCATGGTTTCACCATGGATGAAAAAGGTCGTAAAATGTCCAAATCTACGGGCAATGCTGTCGACCCGCTTAAAGTCATTGACCAATCAGGAGCTGAGATTATCCGGCTCTGGACCACCAGTTGTGACTACAGTGAAGATCAACGTATCGGGCCGGAAATCATCAAAGCTAATACAGATGCTTATCGCAAAATGCGAAACTGTTTCCGTTTTCTGCTCGGTAACCTATCAGTTTTCACTGATACTGAAAAAAGTGACCTGCAAGATTTACCGGAGCTTGAGCGTTATATGCTGCATCGCCTCAGCGAGGTTAGCGATGAAGTGCGCGCCGGATATGAAGGTTTTGACTTCCGACGTGTTTACCAAACATTGTTTAATTTTATGACAGTGGAACTGTCGGCGTTTTATTTCGATATCCGGAAAGATGCATTATATTGCGACCCCGAGGACAGCCCCGAAAGACGCGGTTGCCGCACCATTATGGATATAACTTTTGACTGCCTGACAAGTTGGCTGGCTCCGGTTTTATGTTTCACCACTGAAGAGGTTTGGCAAAGCCGTTTTGGTGAAACCCGTGGTTCCATTCATGAGCAACAATTCCCTGACATTCCTTCAGATTATAAAAATAATGACCTAGCGGCAAAATGGGACGTCATTCGCAAAATTCGCCGCGTCGTAACCGGCGCACTAGAAATTGAACGGCAGGAAAAGCGTATTGGCTCCAGTCTTGAGGCCGCGCCTGTTGTTTTTATTCCCAAGGCAGACTGGTATGATAAAACGCAAGACTTGAACATGGCCGATATTTGTATCACCTCGCAAATTGATATCCGCAATGAAGCGCCGCCCACAGATGCTTTCACGCTAGATGATGTCAAAGAAGTCGGCGTGATCCCGGCTTTAGCCGTTGGACAAAAATGTCGCCGGAGCTGGAAAATCTTACCGGATGTCGGCAGCATTGAGGCTTATCCGGATTTAAGCCCCCGCGATGCTGAGGCTGTGTCAGCTTTTGACAACCAAAGCGGATAGCTTCATGGGCACCCTCACCTCATTTAAGTCTCTCTTGAAACAGGGGCCTGCCAGAAAAGGGCTCATTATTTGCTTGGCGCTCATTTTTATCGACCAATTGAGCAAGCAAACCGTTTTGATGCAAATTTCAGAGACAGACCGCATTCAAGTTCTACCAATCCTCGATTTTATCCTGATATGGAACACGGGCATCAGCTATGGGCTTTTTGACAGTTCAGGCATGGTGGGGCGCATCACCCTATCTGTTCTGGGCTTCCTCATAACTCTATTTTTGCTTGTGCAAATGGCGCGTTCAACAGCAAAATGGGAGCGACTTGGTTATTGTCTTATTATTGGTGGCGCGATAGGCAATATAATTGATCGTATTATTTATGGCGGGGTTATTGACTTCATCAGTTTTCATTACGAAGACTATTACTGGTATGTCTTTAATCTTGCCGATGTTTGGATTAGTTTAGGTGTTATAACGATTTTACTGGACAGTTTTCTTCTGTCTGGCAAAACTCCCGATGGAGTCTAATCTCCTGAATAATTAGATATTATAATGGTGTTTAATGTGCCATTACCTGATATGGAATTGCTTAACAAGGTAACAAGGAAAGTGAGCATGACGAATTTGAAAATGAACCGCGGGAAAAATATCCTCGGTCTTTTGTGTATGACACTGACAGTCTCAGCCTGTGGCGGCGGTCTATCAGACGCTTTCGCCTACAAAAAAAATCCCCCGGATGAATTCGCTATTTTGAAAAAACAACCGCTGATTATTCCGCCTGATTATTCTTTGAAACCACCAAATGAAGCTGGCAGTAAAATTGCCCGTACCAGCACGCGTGTTGAGGCCGAACAAATATTGACCGGTAGAGAAGTTGACATTTCAGAAATTGCCTCAGACGGCGAGAAAGAAATTCTTGAACGCATAGGCTCCGATCCAAGCCAAAACAATGTCCGTTCAAAAATCCAAAGTGACGGCAATACTGTTATCGGCAAAGAGCAAGCTGTCACGGAAAATCTAATTTTAAATACGACCGGAGAATAGGCTGGATTTCGTGATGTTTTTCCGGTCGTCTTTTCGGTCTTCAGGACGCCGCTTTTATTTTCTGCTTGCGATGGTGAGCATAGCTTTTTCAGCTTGCACGCAATCTACGGATAACCCTCAAAATATTAAAACAGACCACCTACCAAACGGGCTTGAGATTGTTGTTATCACCGACAAAAGAGCACCGGTCATTACTCATATGGTCTGGTATAAAGCTGGTGGAATTGATGACCCTGAGGGGAAATCAGGTATCGCGCATTACTTCGAACATTTGATGTTTAAAGGGACTGACACCCTCGCATCGGGAGAATTTTCAGAGAAAATCGCCATGATGGGCGGCAGTGAAAACGCCTTTACAGCTCATGACTACACAGCATATTTCCAGCGCATCTCAGCTGACAGGTTGGCCGAGGTCATGAAACTGGAAGCTGACCGCATGGCGAATTTGATATTTGTTGAGGAACAGGCTTTATCTGAACGTGATGTTGTGTTGGAAGAACGCTCATCCCGCACCGACTCCAGGCCGACAGCCCTTCTGGGAGAAAAATTGCGTCATGTCTTGCATAAGCCACATCCCTATTCCCGCCCGATTATCGGCTGGCGACACGAAATTGAAAAATTAAGCGTGGAAGATGCCAAGAGGTTTTACAAACGCTTTTACGCGCCAGATAATGCTATTCTGATTGTTGCTGGCGATGCAGATATGCAAGAAGTTAAAAAACTCGCAGCACGTTATTATGGCGTAATCCCGTCCGCGAATAAGCCGAAAAATCAGCTTATAGAAGCTGATATCTTGTCCTCTCCCGAAGCAATTTATATGCAAGATGTTCGTACCCGCCAACCGGTCATGCAACGCATATACCGACTGCCTGTCTGGAGTAGGGATAATACCAAATCCTTTGCAGCTCTTGAGTTACTGATGGAAATTTTGTCGTCAGGCACAACAGGGCGGTTATATCAATCGCTCATTGTAAATGAGAAAATTGCAGTAGGCGTCGGGGGATGGGCAGATACAATGCGCCGCGCTTATGGGGAGGCCGTGGTGTATATATCACCCAGCGACACAACCCAAATAGATGACAATATTGCGCTTTTGGATGCTGAAATCAAAAAACTAAAAACTCAACAGGTAACACTTCAGGAACTTGAACGCGCCAAGACCAAAATTCTTGCCGACACTCTTTACGCGCGGGACAGTCAATTTGCCCAGGCACGGATTTATGGTTCTTTAATCTCAATTGGCCTAACGATTGAAGATGTAGGGCGCTGGACAAAAGATATTGAGGCTGTTTCAGTCCATGATATTCTGAAGGCCGCAAATTTATACCTTGATGCAAGCCAAAGCATAACAGGGATACTAACCCCACCTGTGGACACTTCAAATAAAACAAAACAAGGCTCTCAAAAAGCAGAGGCACCAATATCATGAAGCGACATCTCGTGAAAATGATTGCCGGGTTCTGTTTTCTAATGGCATTTGCTGCAGGGCCTTTTTCATCAGCCGCCGATGCACTCGAAATACGTCAACTCACCAGCCCCAAAGGAATAAAGCTGTGGTTTGTAAAAGACACAAACCTGCCCATCATACAAGTGAGATTCTTGTGGCGCGGCGGAGCTGCAAATTTTGAACCTGGGCTGATCCGTTTTTTATCGACCATGATGGATGAAGGTGCCGGAGACCTTAACTCCAAGGCCTTCCAGACCCGTAAAGAAGATTATGGCATTAAGCTTTCATTTTCTGCAGATAAAGACAATTTTAGCGGTTCACTAAGGACTTTATCGAAGCATAAAGATGAAGCTTTCTCTCTGCTAGCCCTTGCAGTCAACCAACCGCGCTTTGACCCTGCGCCCCTCGAAAGAATGCGCCAAGCATTGATGGCAGGGCACCGCAGGAGTGCCTCCGACAGTGGTACCATTGCTTCAGAAACATGGTGGCAAAATGCCTTGGAGGGGCATGCATATGGCAATGCTGTACGAGGATCTCCTGAATTTACCCAAAAAGTTACGCCGGATATGTTGCGTAAAGCGCACCGACAACTGTTTGCACAGGATAATCTGATAATATCTGTTGTAGGTGATATTGAGGAAACGGATTTACTATTCCAAATAGATAAGATTTTCGCCGAATTGCCGGTCCAAAATACTACCCAACAAGTCGGGCCGTTTGTCCCCTTGGATGGAAACTTTGTATTTGTTGAATTTCCCGGACCTCAAACCGAAATTATATTTGGGCATATCGGCATCTCATTTGATGACCCCGATTATTACGCCGCACTTGTCGTGAATCATATTCTTGGAGGTGGTGGATTTTCAGCACGCCTCATGACTGAAATTAGAGAAAAACGTGGCCTCGTTTACAGCGTCTATAGCTATCTGAATGAAACTGGCTCACTGCCAGTTTGGATGGGGCGAATGGGAACAAGCCATAAAAATGTTGAAGAAGCGCTGTCTGTGTTGCGCACTGAATTAAAGCGCATGCGTGAAGATGGCCCAAGTGAAATCGAACTTGAAAATGCAAAAAATTATATCGAGGGGAGTTATGCGCTTGGCTTTGACAGTGGCAAAAAAATTGCCTCTAAAATGTTAACAGCACAATTTTTCGATTTACCCCCATCGCATTTTGATAAACGCAATAGTTATATTGAAGCTATCACGCTTGAAGATGTCAGGCGCGTTGCTCGCCGGCTTTTGAAGCCCGACCAGTTGATTATTACGGCTGTCGGTGAAAAGAACACGACTGAGTAGAAGTTTATTTACCCTTCCATTGTGGGGCTCGTTTTTCGGCAAATGCCGTCGCTCCTTCAATCGCATCTTCACTTTTCAGAATAGGTGTCGACAGAACTTTTTCTTTTTGGAACATTTCTTCATTAGACCAGTCCCGCGCACAGTTAACGATTTTCTTACTTGCTGCAACGGCAAGCGGGCCATTTGCGCAGATTTTTTCTGCCATTTCAATCGCTGCCTCAAGCGCCTTACCATCCTCAACGACATGATTAACCAGCCCGGTCTGGTAAGCGCGTTCGCTGTCAATAAAGTCACCTGTTAAAGCAAGCTCCATCGCCAGTCGGTGAAATGTCTGTGTGGGTAAGCGAAGCAGACCACCCCCAGCAGCAACAAGGCCCCGCTTCACTTCAGGCACACCAAATTGCGAGCTTTTCGAAGCGATAATCAAATCACAGGAAAGAGCAATCTCAAATCCACCCGCAAGCGCATAGCCCTCGACGGCTGCAATTAAGGGTTTTTCCGGAGGCGACTCGACCAGGCCGGCAAAACCTTTGCCCTCCAATGACGGGGACTCCCCGCTGACAAAAGCTTTCAAATCCATACCCGAACAAAATGTACCACCTGCGCCGGTAAGAATGCCGACCCGAATATCTGGGTTTTCATCCAGTTCCACCATTGCAGCACCAATTTTTTCGGATGCAGCCCGATTAATTGCATTTCTTGCTTGGGGTCGATTAAGGGTAACAGTCAAAATACCATTTTCAACTTGGGTGATTACTTCTTCGCTCATAATTAACTCCGGGCTTCCCTTATTTATCTATACTAGCTTTAATAATATTTTCAGACACTATGCCTAACAAATGACATGTGATTATGTTAACCACAATAGGTAATCATTATAATTGCCAGGATTGATAACATGTTTTTTTTCCCGCTGAGAGACGATAATCCCACATCAAAAACCCCTTGGGTGAACTGGGTTATTATTGCCTTATGTTGCTTTGTATTTTTGGTTCAACTATCTCAAGGCGGCTATAATGAAGTGCTTATTCAAGGTTTGGGTGTTACCCCCGCTGTTTTGTTTGGACAGAACTATCTCCCTTTCGAATATCAACTCGTGCCCTCCTGGGCAACTGTCTTGACGTCAATGTTTCTGCATGGCGGGATCATGCATCTACTTGGCAATATGCTTTATCTTTGGATTTTTGGTGACAACATAGAGGACTGTGTCGGCTCAAAATTTCGTTACATTGCTCTCTATGTCTGCTGTGGAATTGCGGCAGCATTTGCACAAAGCTTAGTTGACCCAAATTCGATGGTACCCATGATTGGTGCCAGTGGGGCAATTGCCGGTATGCTCGGCGCCTATCTGATTTTACATCCACGGGCCAATATCATCTGCCTTGTAGGATTTTTCGTTTTTTTCCGTACCGTTAATGTCCCGGCATTTCTGGTGCTGGGTGGTTGGATTGGTTTGCAATTCCTCAATCTCGGACAAGTTGATAGTGGCGTGGCATATGTCGCTCATATAGGCGGATTTGTTGCCGGTATTATCCTAATTCCCTTTTTCAAGCAGGCTCAAGTACCGCTTTTTGACAAGCCACATTCCAGGGCGTTTAAAATTGATCGTGTAGAGACTAAAGAACTGGCAAAGGGACTACATGTGCCCTCTATGCCCAGAACACCGACGGAAAAACCCGTAAAAACACCAACCGACAATGAAAAAAAAACAAAAAAACATCCTTGGGCTTAAAATATATTTTGTAATAAGAAATTATGTTATTTAGATTTTTAAGCTCTAGGAATAATCTACCAAGAATTAAAACATATTAAATGTCAGGCTTGACGTAATACTAAAATAAGTTCAACTTTAGATGCTAGATATCGGATATTAGCGATTTAATCTTAAATATTAAAATAGATATTTATTAATAATTGACAGGTTCAATAACAAGACTATTAAGTATCTTTTATTTTATTTTTTCCTAATTAAGCGATTTAAAAATGCAACTGGACATAAACAAAATACTAGAATTTATATTTGTTGAATTTGATAAAAACCCAACAGAATGGATACTTTTCGGTTGTTTGATTGTTTTATTTTTAGTTTTTTTTGTATTGAGATTAGTGTTTTTCAGCTCTAAGGACGTTGTTGCAAGAAAAGGGAAGCCGAGTATTTTAAATAGTATTAAAAATGTTGAAGAAAAAGATTTATCATTACCACTCGGTTTTTTAGATACTAAGAAATCTAATAATGTTGAAAATTTTAACCTTAATTCTAATGCCCTTGACGATAATGCAAACTCATCTGTTAGCGAATATCTATATCTTGATGATAATAGCCTAATTGAAGAATTAACTATTCCTCGGCCAGGAGATGTTTCAAGTGATAAAAAAAATCATTCACCAGATAAATCAGCTTTAGAAACTAAAAAAGATTTTTCAACATTTGATCAAAAAAATATTCATGAACAAGAAATTCTTGATAAGTCAATTTTAAATTTATCTGAACTTGAATTAATAGAGATAGAGAGAAAGCTAATTGCTTTAAAAGAACTGCATAATGCTAATTTGATTGCCAAAGAAATTTATGTTTTAAAAAGTCGTGAAATTTTAGAGGATTTTTATAATTCTTAAAATCAATTTATTTATTTTGAAAGTTTGTTGAGATTATTCTAGTATAGTGTATTAATGAGAGTTAATTATCTAGACTTTACTAGATAATCATTTACCTAAGGATCAAACGAGATGTTTCAAATTAAAAATCTATATGTAATATTTACTATTTTATTATTTGGAGTCTCAGTAAGTGCTTGCGATAATGCAAATAAACCACAAACTGAAGAACCAGTCAGTGAAACTTCTATTGAGGAACTTAACGAAGCTCCAGCTGATGATGAGGCTCCAGCTGATGATGAAGCTCCAGCTGATGATGAAGCTCCAGCTGATGAAGAAGCTCCAGCTGATGAGGAAGCTCCAGCTGATGAAGAAGCTTCAGCTGAATAAGATTCTCCTATTTAGTAATTATTAATTTTACTTAAAAAGATTAACCCCGCTTTAATTGGCGGGGTTTTTTTATCATTAATCGAATTTTTAATTTTTTTTAATATTTGAC
>MDTB01023675.1_pt1 | contig 13498 bp, 11 predicted proteins | sample 811161 | NCBI WGS metagenome assembly MDTB01 (sample SAMN05326650, study PRJNA326480) | marine metagenome | isolation source: seawater | place: Mediterranean Sea | collected 2009
AAACTTTTGAAAATGTGCAATTTTTGTCTGATACTATTTGATATCTCAGAAGTAAATGTTTATTAGAAATATAAGTTAATGAAGATTTGAAAAAAAATCTGCAAATGTAATATTTATCTTGTGAAGATTGCTTAAATAAATCGGAGCCAGCAGGATGTGGAGTGTTATAAATGATTACAGTTGGTCACGACTCTTTAAATTGTAGGAGAAAGTTTAGTTTAGCCGATAAGGAATATCACTATTATTCTATAAAAGCATTAGATGAGATGGGTTTAGGAAACTTCAGAAGACTTCCAGCCTGCATGAAAGTCATTTTAGAAAACCTTCTTAGATTTGATTTCAACGATGAGCCTGCCGCTAATCCTGTAAATGTATTCAAGTCTTGGATGGAGAATTCAGGTAGCTGTAACGAAGAGATAAACTTTAGGCCTTCAAGAGTACTAATGCAGGATTTTACGGGAGTTCCAGCGGTCGTTGATCTAGCCGCCATGCGTGATGCTATGGTTGCTCTTGGTGGAAACCCAAACAAAATTAACCCCCTTAATCCTGTAGATTTGGTTATTGACCATTCTGTAATGATAGATTTCTTTGGTACTTCTGACTCGCTAACTAGAAATGTTAAGAAAGAATATGAAAGAAATTCAGAACGATATAGCTTTCTAAAATGGGGTCAACAGGCTTTCAAAAATTTTAGAGTTGTACCTCCCGGTACAGGAATATGCCATCAGGTTAATTTAGAATACCTTAGTAAGACGATTTGGACGGATATAGATCAGAATGGCCATTTGATTGCTTATCCTGATACTCTGGTAGGTACAGACAGTCATACGACTATGGTTAATGGCTTATCAGTATTAGGCTGGGGTGTTGGTGGGATTGAGGCTGAGGCTGCCATGTTAGGTCAGCCAGTTTCTATGCTACTACCAGAAGTAATTGGTGTTAACTTAACTGGAGAATTCACTGAGGGTGTGACTGCAACTGATTTGGTTTTGAAAATCGTAGAAGTTTTGAGAGACTATGGCGTTGTAGGTAAGTTTGTCGAGTTTTATGGTGAGGGGTTAAAAAATTTAAAACTTGCTGATAGAGCAACTATAGCCAATATGGCCCCAGAGTATGGAGCTACGTGTGGTTTTTTTCCAGTTGATGATGAAACTTTACGATATTTGGAACTTTCAGGAAGAGACAGAAATTTAATCGATCTAGTAAAACATTACTCAAAAGAAAACGAAATTTGGTACAGCTCAGAATATAGCCCAATGTATACTGACACAATATCTATAAATATCAGTGAGATTTACCCAGCTATTTCTGGACCTAAGAGGCCCCAAGATTTCGTGCCACTCATAGACGCAAGCTTCTCTTTTAAGAATGCTTTAGTCGATACATTTAAGCAAGGCAGTAAAGAGATAGCAAAGGTAAAAGGACAGGAGTTTTACCTAACCTCAGGAAGTATCCTAATCGCTTCCATAACATCGTGTACTAATACCTCTAACCCAAATGTTATGATTGCAGCAGGATTAGTTGCCAGAAAAGCAAGGTCCTTTGGTTTGAAAGCTAAACCATGGGTGAAGACCTCCCTTGCTCCAGGTAGTAAGGTAGTTTCAGACTATTTAATTAGGTCCGGATTGCAGGATGATCTAGATTGGCTTGGTTTCAATTTAGCTGGATATGGCTGCACCACCTGCATAGGAAATTCTGGCCCATTAACGCCAGAGATTTCTGAGGCAATAGCGGAGAATAATTTAGTAGCGGTATCTATCTTATCAGGTAACAGAAATTTTGAAGGTAGAATTAGCCCAGATATAAAGGCAAATTATTTGGCGTCTCCTCCTCTTGTTGTCGCCTATTCTTTAGTTGGGGATATGACAATAAATTTGGTTGAGGAACCTTTGGGGTATGACAAAAATGGCTCAAAGGTCTTTTTGAGAGATTTATGGCCAACCTCTGCAGAAATAAACACTTTATTAGAGGCTGTAGTAACTAGAGAATCATTTTTAAAAGAGTATTCGGTAGTTTTTAAAGGAGATGAAAACTGGCAAGCTGTTGAGAGTGCAGTGGGTGATACCTACACATGGCCCTCAAATTCTACTTATGTTCAAAATCCACCATATTTCGAACATATGGGAATGGAGAAAGGAAAAATTTTTGATATAAAAAATGCACGTATACTTACAATACTTGGAGATATGGTGACTACAGACCATATTTCACCAGCAGGTTCTTTTAAAAAGGAACATCCTGCTGGTAAGTACTTAATTGAGAGGCAAGTTTCTGAAAAGCAATTCAATTCATATGGCTCTAGGCGTGGTAACCACGAGGTGATGATGCGTGGTACTTTTGCAAATATAAGAATTCGGAATGAAATGCTAGATGGAGTAGAAGGCGGTCTAACAAGGGATAAAGAAGGGAATATTGTATCAATTTTTGACGCTGCAATGTCTTTCAAGAAAGACAAAATACCCTTAGTTGTAATTGCCGGAAAAGAATATGGAGCTGGGTCTTCACGAGACTGGGCAGCTAAAGGGACTTCATTGTTGGGGGTTAAAGCTGTAATAGCAGAAAGCTTTGAGAGAATTCATCGATCAAACCTTATTGGGATGGGGGTAATACCTTTTCAGTTTGAGGAGGGCACGAACCGGTCTAAACTTGACCTAAAGGGTTTTGAGACCATTTCAATTACGGGACTCGAAGATAAATTAAAGCCTTCAATGTATTTGAATGCCGAAATAAGTTACCCAGATGGAACCATATCAAATTTTAGGGTTAAATGTAGAATAGATACTAAAGTAGAACTTGAATATGTCGAGCATGGCGGTGTACTACACTATGTACTCCGTCAATTAGCAAACTCTTCCTAATTAAAAGTTAAGTGAGTAATCTTCTAATGAGATTAAGTCCTAGGTTTATAATGGTGAACATAAAATGAATTCACCTATTTTACGTTTCAACGATGTCCAGTGGCTTTCCTTTTATCTATTAATAATAATTTGCTGGATAGGTATTTTTCTTATGGTCTTTGAATCTAATAGAGGGTCAGAATTTGAGGCGTTTTATGGATCTGAGTTTTTGGCGACTTTATGCAAACCTATAGATAGTTTTAGAGATTGGCCTTATTCTTTCTTGATGTGGGCTCTTATGGGTATTGCAATGATGGTGCCAACAATTTACCCTACCCTCCAGACCTATGATGATCTAGTACGAATTGGTGAAGCTCCAAAATTAGGTTTTTTTTACATACTATTAGGATTTATTTTTGTCTGGTTCATTTTTTCCCTATTAGCTTCACTTGTGCAGGTCATTTTAACAGAGCAAAGTCTATTAAATTCCGAAGGAACGTTCATTAACCCTATCGCAACCACCTCCTTACTTATTCTTGCTGGCATTTACCAATTTTCTAACTTAAAAAAAGCTTGTCTGCATCGATGTCGACATCCTCTTAGTTTTTTCTTAAGTGGGTGGAGTGGTAAGATTATGGATACATTTTTTGTTGGATTAAAAATAGGTATTTTTTGTTTGGGTTGCTGCTGGCTTTTGATGCTCCTAGCTTTTGTAGGTGGTGTCATGAATATTGGATTTATGGCTCTGGTAACACTAGTAATGATTTGTGAAAAATTGCCTAAGATTGGACAATATGTCACTTTACCATTATCAGTTTTACTTTTGATTTCTGGATCATTAGTTGCTATATCGGATTTAATTTAAAAGGAACATTTAATGAAACCAGTATTAACGTCTTTCTTAAAAAAATGGGAAATTAAGGGTGAATTGATATTAAATTGCAATTGTACAGTTTTTTGTCCATGCGTTGTTAGTTTGGGGAAACATCCTCCTACAGAGACATTCTGCCAGGCCTGGACTGGAATAAGGATTGATGAAGGCTATTACGATAAGTATGATCTTTCTGGTATTAACGTAGCTATGATGCTTGAAATTCCAGGAAGAATGGCAAGAGGAAATTGGAAGGCTGCTGTTTTTATTGATGAGAATGCTAGTACTGAGGCGTATGATGGGCTTATAAAAATTTTGAGTGGTCAGGCGCGAGGAACTACTGGTCTGTTCACTAAGTTAGTCAGTGAAATTATTGGGGTGGAAAGAGCTCAAATATCTTATCAAACTGAGGGTAAAACCCGTCACCTTACTGTGGGTAATAAAATTCAAGGTGCTGTGACACCGATAGTAGGTAATGATCCTAATAAAGAGGTATCCGTAAATAATACAAGATATTGGATGGGCTCAGACATAACAGTTGCTCAAGCAGATAAGGGGAGAGTGAGAGCTTTTGCTCGGATATGGGATTTTAAGGGACTAAGCGCAGAAATCTGCCAAATCCATTGGCATGGGCCAAATTAGATAAAAAAATAAAAATAAGAAGTGTAAAATGTAACGGAGGAAAACGTGGCTGAAAAAGAGATTTATGACTTAGGGGACAAACCACCACTGGGGCAAGTACCTAAAAAAATGCATGCATTTGCGGTTAGACAAGATAGGTTTGGTCCGCCAAAAGATGCATGGAAACGAGAAGTAATCAATGTTCCCAAATTAGGACCAAAGGATGTTTTGGTTTATGTTATGGCGACAGGGATAAATTATAATAATGTTTGGGCTGCACTCGGTTATCCGATCGATGTAATTGCTATTAGGCAAAAGAAGGGTGAATCTGAAGAGTTTCATGCGGGAGGCTCAGATGCTTCTGGAATCGTTTGGGCAGTAGGTAATCAAGTCACTAATGTCAGAGTAGGTGATGAAGTCGTGGTACATTCGGGAAATTGGAGCCCAGATGACCCGTGGGTATTGGCTGGCAAGGATGCAATGCTTGCACCTAGCGTAAAAGTTTGGGGATATGAAACCAACTACGGTTCTTATTGTCAATTTGCAAAAGCTCAATCTCATCAGATAGTAAAGAAGCCGGAGCACCTTAGTTGGGAAGAGGCAGCTTGTTATATGCTCTGTGCTTCTACGGCATACCGTCAGCTTATGGGTTGGTCTGGACACACAGTTGAAAAGGGAGATGTGGTTCTAGTTTGGGGCGCAGCCGGTGGCTTAGGAGCTTTAGCTTTACAAATTGTGGCTGCATTGGGAGGAAAGCCAGTTGCAGTAATTTCTAACGAGGATAAAAGACAGTTTTGTCTAGATAAAGGTGCAGTAGGAGTTATAAACCGTAATGATTTTTCACATTGGGGTCCTTTACCTAACACTGAGTCGCCTGAATACAGAAATTGGGTAAGTGGTGCTAGAGGATTTGGGAAAGCTATCTGGGATATTTTGGGAGAGAGAAAAAACCCTAGAATTGTTTTTGAACATCCTGGTGAAGCTACTTTGCCGACTTCTTGTTATGTATGTGATCTTGGTGGAATGGTAGTCATCTGTGCTGGAACGACTGGTTACAATGTTTCCTTAGATTTGAGGTATCACTGGATGCAGCAGAAGCGTCTTCAAGGCTCACATGTTGCTAATGATGAGCAAGCGATAGCTGTGAACGATTTAGTTATATCCAAAAAAGTTGATCCTTGTTTGTCTGAAACTTTTTCATTTGATGAAATTGGTCATGCACATCAGTTAATGCATGATAATAAGCATCCCTATGGAAATATGGCATGTCTAGTTAATGCTGTATCTAAAGGTGAAGGGCGTATATCCTGATTAATTTTGGAATAATTTGAAAACAAATGAGTGTTAGGAAATAGCAGCTGATTGCTGACTATTTCCTGCATGGAGAGAAATTTGATATCCTTAGATATAGAATTTGCTAGGAAACAGTTCCCTGCATTAATACATGACGATTATGCAGGAAAAGGTTTTTTTGAAAACGCTGGTGGAAGCTATATGCCCAAGCAAGTGATTGATAGATTAGCACGTTATCACTCTCAAAGACGAGTTCAACCTTACTGGCCTTTCAGATCTTCAACTCTTGCAGGAAACGAAATGGATGAGTCAAGGATCAGGATGGCTGCTTTATTAAATATCCCAGCTGATACTTTGCATTTTGGGCCATCCACAAGTCAAAATACTTTTGTTCTGTCAACTGCATTTCGAGATTTTGAAACTAAGAGGAAAGTGATTATTGTTACAAACCAAGATCATGAAGCTAACACGGGTGTATGGAGAAGGTTGGGGCAGCATGGATATGAAATAAAAGAATGGAAGGTTCAGAAAGATACAGGTCAATTAGTTTTAAAAGACCTAGAGAAGTTGCTAAATGAAAATGTATGCCTTCTTACGTTTCCACATTGCTCGAACATAATTGGAGAAATAAACCCAGTTAAAAAAATTTGTTCACTGGCTAAAAAATTTGGTGTTATCACTTGTGTTGATGGCGTTAGCTTCGTACCACATTCATTTCCAGATATTAGCTCCTTGGGTGCAGACATATATTTATTCTCCTCCTACAAAACATATGGACCACACCTGGGTATTATGTATGTTGATGCTGACCTAAACAGTTGCTTACCTTCTCAAGGACATTTTTTCAATAGTGGTGACCCAATAAAGACACTCACACCAGCCGGGCCAGATCATGCTCAAATAGCCTCTGTATCTGGGATAGTAGATTATGTGGAAATAATTGATAGACACCATTTTCAAGAAGGAGTGAATGATAGTTTGGCACATGCAGCCCAAAGAGTAGGGAAATTACAACGCAATATGGAAATGGTTCTTCTTGCGCCACTGATGGAATTTTTGAATAGCAGGAAAGATATTAGGGTTTTGGGTGATCCAGATATTGAGTTGATACTAAAAGTTCCCACGATTTCTATCGATGTTGGTACGAGAGGGGAAGAAATAGTTAATAAGTTAAGCCGCAAAGGGTTAATGGCTGGATCTGGTGATTTTTATTCAGTTAGGCTTTTAGAATCTCTTGGAATAGACCTTCCAGCTGGAGTTCTTAGATTAAGCTGTGTGCATTATAACAAATTAGATGAGATTGATTCAATGGTTCGGGCTTTAGATGAAATCCTATAAAATACCATTGCTTATTGCTGGAAAATTTAGTCCATACCTACCCCTTCAACTGTATTTAATGATCAAAGTAGAATTTGGGGTAAGGTTCCATTTCTTGAGAGTAATGGTTGAAAACGCAAATGGGTAAAAAAAAGATAGCGGTAATTGGATCTGGAATTTCAGGACTAGGGACTGCCTACTTGTTATCTTATAGTCATGACCATGAGGTTCACCTTTTTGAAAAAAATAATCGCTTTGGGGGACATTCAAATACTATTTCTGTTTCTTTGAATGGTACTGAATTTAAGATTGATACAGGTTTTATTGTTTATAACGATAATAATTATAGAAATTTTTCGTCTTTGTTAAACCATTTGAGCATCAAGTCAAAATGGTCTGATATGTCTTTAGGTTTTTCATTTAATCAGGGCCGTTTTGAATATGCCTGTGATAATTTGGATAAAATCTTTTCCCAGAGAAGAAATATATTAAATGGCTCTTTTTTAAAGTGCCTTTTGGAGATTTTGAGGTTCAATAGGGAGGCCACCAAGTTCTTGGACTCAGGAAAATTATCCAGCTTGAGTTTGAGGGATTTTTTAAAAATCTATCGTTACAGTAGTTACTTTAGAGATCACTTCATACTTCCTATGGCTGGAGCCATTTGGTCTACAAGCCTAGAGAGAGTGTTGGATTTTCCAGCAGAAAATTTTGTGAGTTTCTTTAGAAATCATGATTTGTTGAATGGTTTGGGGCCAGCTAGAAAGTGGCGAACCCTTGAAGGGGGATCAGAAAGGTACGTTAATGAAATAGTCCGACGCCTTGGTAGAAATAGTAAGGCTGGTGCAGAGGTTTCAATGGTCAGCCGCAATGAAAATGGTTGCTTAGTTACTTTTAATGACGGTAGTTCAAGGGCTTTTGATCATGTTATTTTTGCTACTGCCGCGCCATTAGTTAAAAGACTCCTATCAAATCAAGACAAAAATGAGGCCTCAATTTTATCAAAATTTAAAACAACTAGAAATAGAGCTTTTTTGCATTCAGATGAAGGTTCTATGCCTAAGAGAAAGAAAGTGTGGTCCAGCTGGAATTTTCTGTATGACTCTGGTGCGGATTCCTATAATGATCCCCCGGCAGTAACCTACTGGATGAACAGATTGCAAGGATTAGACAAGAGTACGAACTTTTTTGTATCACTAAACCCAAGAGAAAAGATTGAGCCATCAAAGGTTTATTATGAAACTGAGTATAGTCATCCTCAGTTTGACCTTAATTCTCTAGATGCCCAGAGTGAAATTCTTAAAATACAAGGTAATGGGGGGATATGGTACGTTGGAGCATGGCTAGGATATGGTTTTCATGAGGATGGTCTAATGTCTGCCATAAAAATTGCAAAAGAGTTCAAATGTTTGCCATCATGGTTAAATGATTCAGACTTAAACTCCAAAGACTGCTGAGGATTATTTTAATGGGCTTAAGTAACTGCATATATGTCGGGGACGTAATGCATATGAGACTGAGACCAAAAAAGCATAAGTTTCGATATAAAATGTTTAGCCTTTTTCTAGATATTGATTCCCTAGAGAGGGTAAATGATAGCCTTAAACTTTTCAGTTTGAACAGCTTTGGATTTATATCCCTTTATTATAAAGATCATGCGGCAAGAGATAATAAGAGTCTAAGACCTTGGGTTGATTCATTATTAAAGAAGCACGGGTTACCGAAAGTTGAAAAAGTTTTTTTACTTAGTTTTCCAAGGATTTTGGGTTTTGGTTTTAATCCTTTATCTATCTACTTTTGCTATATAGGAGGAAAATTAAGCTCTATAATTTATGAAGTAAAAAATACTTATGGTGACCAGATTCCATATGTTTTTGCTGCAGAACCGAGTCAAGATGGTGCTATCCGTCACGCAAAGGAAAAAGAAATGTATGTTTCTCCGTTTTTGGATATGGAACAGATCTATCATTTCACCATTCATCCCCCTGGTCAGCGATTAGCAATCCGAATAAAAGAGACTGGGGCTGAGGGTAAGGTATTGATAGCAACCCAAACTGGAAACTTTCAGCCACTGAGTGATCGAAATTTGCTAATGGCTCTATTTTCATATCCACTCATGGGTATTAAAGTTACTCTTGCAATTCATTGGCACGCTCTTAGATTATTTCTAAAGGGAATGCGATACCATTCTTATGCAGGGTGGGTTCGTGAAACTAACAAAATTGACAAGTAGAGGAGAAATATGTGAGTAAGCCGAATCCCGACAGTAAGTCTAATTTACCAAGATGGTTTATGGCTATCTCTCTTATTCTGAACAATTTGAAAATTGGTGAGTTGAATATCGTCTTACCAGATAAAAGATCCTTTAAATATGTGGGAAAATTAGATGGACCAAAGGCAAGTATTTTTGTTAAAAATGTAGAGTTTTTTTCAAGATTAGTGAGAGAAGGAGAAAATGGTTTTCCCGAAGCCTATATGGATGGTTGGTGGGATACTCCCGATTTATTAGCAGTTTTAGACGTTGTTATGATGAATAATAAGGAAATAGGAAGAAGTTTTCCTGGTGGGTTTCTTTTCAGAAATTATGAAAAATTGGTTCACTGGTGGCATTCTAATACTAAGAAACAGGCCAAAAAGAATATTTTTTATCATTATGATCTAGGGAATGATTTTTATGCTAAGTGGTTAGATAGTACGATGACATATTCTTCTGCTCTTTTTAAATCAGGATCAGAAACCTTGGAAAAAGCTCAAGAAAATAAATATAAGGCCATATGCGATAGTATTAACCCTAAAGAAGGTGACCACATTCTAGAAATAGGTTGTGGTTGGGGTGGGTTTATGGAATATGCTATAAAAAAACGTAAGGTAAAAGTAACAGGTCTTACTATTTCAAAAGCACAGCAAGCTTTTGTCCAGAAGCGTTTATTTGAATCTGGACTCTCAGAACATGCTAGTATTCTACTCAAGGATTACCGTACTGAAGATAGTAAATATGATGGAGTTGCGTCTATTGAGATGTTTGAGGCTGTTGGTGAGAAATACTGGCCTGTATATTTTCAATCTCTTCAAAACTTAATGAAAAGTGGAGCCCGGTCTACATTACAGATTATCACTATTGCCGACGAATTGTTTCCTGATTATCGGAAAAGAGTAGACTTTATTCAGAAATATATATTTCCAGGGGGTATGCTTCCTAGTATGGCAGCTTTAGATGAACAGATTGCAAATGTTGGTTTAGAGAACGTAAACACCAAGTATTTTGGTACTAGTTATTCAAAAACACTAAGGCTTTGGCATAGTAGGTTTAATTCTGTTTGGGATGAGATCAATTCAGGAAAGTTTGATTTGAGGTTTAAGAGAATGTGGAATTTTTATTTAGCCTCATGCGCAGCAGTGTTCAACTCTAAAACAGGTGATGTTGTTCAAATTACGCTGAAAAAATATAGCTGAATTTAAAAGTATTTTGTTTAGAATATTAGCATACAGCCTCCCTTCTTTACCATTAGCATCTTTATATTTTGCTCTTTATGTACTCCTTGGAGAATTTTATTCGAGTCAATTTGATCTCTCTCTCTCTGCTATAGGTCTTAGTTTTATTCTCGTTAGACTTTTTGATGCTTTTTCAGATCCAGTAATGGGTTATGTAAGTGACAAGTTTTCTACGAGATTTGGTAAACGTAGACCATGGGTGTTATTAGGTGGTGGTCTTTTTACTTATGCGGCTTGGATGCTTCTTGTCCCAAATCAGGATAGAGTTGTTGATATTTATTACTTTGTATTTTGGCTAGTTATTTCGACAATCGGTTGGACTATTGCTTATTCACCCTATTATGCTCTTGGAGCAGAGTTAAGTAATGACTATCTCCAAAGGAGTAAGATTACATTCTCTAGGGAACTACTAGCTCTTTTGGGGATAATAATTGCTTCACTTCTTTATTCAATGAGTTTTGATCCAACTATTGGGGAATTTTCTTTCGGGATAACACCCTCGGTGGGGCTTTATCAAATATCTTTGGCTTCTGTCTTCTTCTTTTGCTTTTCCATGGTTTTCTTTATGGCTTCAATTATTAAAAAGAAGGATACTATCCTCAAAGGAACTCAAAAGTTCAAATTTAATGAAATTTTTGAAATGCTAAATAATCAGCGGCTTTTCGTTCGATTATTGATATCCCATTTTCTAAATGGATTAGCTAATGGTTTTCCGCCTGCTTTATTTGTATTTTATGTTGGCTATGTTTTAGGTGTGCCAGCTTATACAGGTCCTTTATTATTATTATATTTTGTGGGAGCAATTATAGGGGTCCCATTCTGGATGTTGCTATGTAACCGAATTGATAAGCATAGGGTCTGGTGCGGAGCTATGATTTACGCCTGTATTGTCTTTGCATTTGTACTTGTACTTGATGAGGGCGATTTAATAGGATTCGTAATCATTTGTTTGTTAAGTGGATTAGCGCTAAGCGCTGATTTGGCTGTCCCAACTTCTATACAGGCAGACGTATTAGACCTTGAAGTACTTAGAACTGGTAAAAGACCTTCTGGTCAATTCTTTGCTCTATGGGGATTAATTTCTAAATCGGCAGTTGCTATTTCAACTGGCGCAGCTTTAATCATCTTAGACCTTATAGGCTTCCAACCCAATCAAAATAATGGCGTGATCTTATTAGGACTACTTTCTTTTATGTATGGAGGGATTCCAATTTTGCTAAAACTAACTTCAGTTTACCTTATGTGGGATTTTGAATTGGGACGAAAGAAACACAAAGAGATTATGGCTTCTTTAAGCTTAGAGGGTAAAATTTAAGTTAAAAACCTAAAAAAACTTATCCATTAAGCTTTTGGGAATGAGAGGCCAGACTTTCTGTAAATAGTCGTTCGTAGGCGTATATCGTATTTTTGGTTTTTTTGTTTCTATACTCTTTATTATTATTTTGGAGAGTTTTTCAATCGGTAGAGGATTATTATCAAATTTCTGCAATGCACTTAGAACATTACTAAAAGGGATATGGTACTCAGTATTTGAAGTTTTTTCATTTTTTGAATGAGTCTTTAAGGTTTCCCATATTGGTGTAGAAACTGAACCAGGTGCTACAATCACAACTTTAATGCCAAAGATTTTTAGTTCTCTCCTAAGTGACTCTGAAAACGCCTCGACCGCGTGCTTGCTGGTACAATAGGCACTCATGAAGGGTGAACCAATTCTACCACCCAGAATACTACTTATATTTATAATTCTTCCTGGTGGACCATTCAGCCCTCTATCTGTCCCTAGTAACGGTAGGAAAGCTTTTGTGCATAAAAATGTTCCCAGTACTTTAGTATTTATCTGCGCTAGAAAGTCCGATGTTGGCATATGTTCAACTGGACCCAGTGTGGCAATCCCTGCATTATTGACCAGCGCGCAGAGCCTCTTCCCACAAAGGTACTCTTCCACTTTATTTTTTGCTTTGGTAACTTGGGATTCGTTGGTAACGTCCATTAAAAGAGGTTTAAAGCCAGAGCCAAACTCCTTTGCTAGAATTGATGAGTCATGAGAGGATCTAGTGGTACCAAATACATGATATCCATTCGATATAAGCATTCTAGCTAATTCTTTTCCAATTCCGCTGGAGCAACCAGTTACTACAACTACTGGAGCTTCATTTTTTGCTAGGTTCGCCATAGCAAGTGCATATTTCCGCTACTATTGTTTAATATGAATTCTGCCTGAGAACCGCCAGCATTAAACCGACTGCCAATCCATTTGCCGTCCTTAGCATAAAGAAGATCCAATTCTAAATCACCAGTTACTTTCCAAAGTATTGCAGGAATGTCCCCATTTATAGTTTTAGCTTTATCGGCACCTATTTTTTTTGTAGAGACAGAGAGTGGATCACCATCTTGAGTACTTATCCATATTTTTCTCTTCAAAAAGTCTGGAGAAAAGTAACTTGTGGTAGCGGGATCACCTGTTACAACACCTGTGTACTTTGACCCGTCAATCTCAAACCCCTTACCTGTTCGCTTTCCTGTAGCAAATTCTTTTTTCTTCCCTACTATTGTTTCAGAAGCCAATTTTATTAAAGTTCCAGATTCCCAAGTTTCTTGATTTTTAAGTTTGTAAGAAAAAGCATCAAAATTTAAAATTTTTACCGAAATTTCTACTTCAATATTAGCTACTAAAGTTTTCCCAGATTTGTTGAGATCAATCTTTGAAAATCCAACATTCAATCCCCTCCATGAAAGAGAGAATGAAGTCTGAGCTTTTTCAGCCAGCGATATAGAGGGATACATGCCGGACAAAACCGTGGCACTAGTTCCAATCAACAACTTTCTTCTATTCATGTTCCTCTAAGAAAATACTTGAATTTATTTTTCTGCCTTGTTTAAAAGCACACTTTCTAGATATCTAAATCTACAAATTATACGTTAATATACTCGTACAGGATTATTTAGAAACTTCAAGAGCAATTGAATGCTAAATATGTGGTATTCAAATATTAAATGTGCAAAAAATAATATTAACATTATTCAAAATTAAACTTTAAATATGAAGTCAGTGTTCAAAATATATAAAAAT
>MDTB01043836.1_pt1 | contig 13498 bp, 13 predicted proteins | sample 811161 | NCBI WGS metagenome assembly MDTB01 (sample SAMN05326650, study PRJNA326480) | marine metagenome | isolation source: seawater | place: Mediterranean Sea | collected 2009
ACTGCCAATAATACTCCCACTGGTGCTAGTGATGGATGAAAAGCAGAAGCCACTACAGGAGCAGATGCTGCACCTCCTACATTAGCTTGACTTCCAACAGCCACAAAAAAGAAAGGAGCTCTTATAATTTTAGCAACAATTAATAATAAAATTACATGAATTAGCATCCATATTAATCCGAGCAGAAAAATACCGGGAGCATCTAAAATTGCTAATGCATTCATCTTCATTCCTATAGTAGCAACTAAAATATATAAAAATATTGAGCCTATAGTTGAAGCGCCAGCACCTTCGTATTGTCTAAATTTTGTAAATGATAAGACTAAACCACCTGTAGTCGCAACAACAATAAGCCAAAAAAACTTACTCGTCAAACTAAATTTAGATAGAAAAGGGAAGTTCATCTGAATATATGGAGCCATAATATCTGCAAAAGCATGTGCAAGTCCCGTCATACCAAATGCAATTGACAATATAACCATAAAGTCTATAAAAGAGGGAATACGTTGATTTTTTTCCTTGAACTTAATTAATTGATTTTTTAAATCATCTATCGCTGAAGCATCTGCTTTTAACCAAGCATCCATTTTTTTACTAATTCCTGCTCCATATAATAAAAAGCCCATCCATATATTAGCAACAATAACATCTACTGTAATCATAGAACTAAAAATTTGATCATTTACATCAAACATTTCTTTCATTGCTGCTTGATTAGCTCCACCACCAATCCAACTACCAGCGACAGTACTTAGTCCTCTCCATAAATCATCCGATGATATAGGTATAATATTGGGAAAAAGATGCGTAACTAAAATTAAACTTAAAGGACCTCCAATTAAAATACCCATTGTTCCCGTTAAAAACATAATAATAGCTTTAGGGCCGAGGTTTCTTATTTTCTGTAAATCAATACTTAATGTTAAAAGAATTAAACTGGCTGGTAATAAATATCTTGAAGCAATATAATAAAGATTTGACTCCTCGCCTGAAATCACTCCTAAACTATTAAATATAGAAGGGATAAAGTAACATAATAATAAAGCTGGCACATATTTAAAAAAAATCTTAATTTGATAAACATTGCTTTTTTCTAAAACAAAAATGATAGTTAACATAACGATTAAGAAGCCTAGAACTGTCGCATCATTATTGAAAATTGCCATATAATTCATAATTTCATGTATTTAAAATGTTATTAATTGTTTTTAAAAAAATTGTCTTTTGATCAAAATGAACCCAATGGCCTGAATCAGGTATATTGAATAATTTAAAATTAGGAAAAAAGCTATTAATTATTGGTAAATCTGAATCTAAAATATAATTAGATTTCTGACCTTTAATAAAACAACTAAAACCATTCCATGTATTTTCTAATAATTCAAAATTCATTAATTGATCTAGAGATTGATAAATAGATTCTATATTAAATCTGAACTTTAATTCTTTATCATTTATCCAATATAAATTTTTTAATAGAAACTGAATCATATTCATATCAAACTCATTTTTCATCAATATTTGCTCAACTTCTTTTCTACGGGTAATTTTTGATAGTTGAACTTCACGTAATAATGAAACTAAATTTTTATGAGTTTGTGGGTATTTTTTTGGAGCAATATCAACAATAATTAATTTATTAATTATCTCTGGGTATTTTAACGCAAAATACATTGCTGTTTTACCTCCCATAGAGTGTCCTAAAAGATGAGTATTAGCCAAACTATAATGACTGACATAATTAAATAGATCACTACACATATCATTGTAATTATGAGTTATATCATGAAATGATTTGCCGTGATTTCTTTGATCCAAAATATGTACCTGAAAATTAGCTGATAAGTATTTAGCAATACTAAACCAATTATCCAAAGAACCAAATAAACCATGTAAAATTATAAGACTTGGACCTTCACCAATAATTTTAGAATTTAAAATCATTTCAAAAGTCTTTTATAAGAGCTAATTGTTTCTTTTAAACCTAAATATAATGCATCACAAATTAACGCATGACCAATTGAAACTTCTAGTAAATTAGGAATGGTTTTATGAAAAAAATTTAAATTGTGTAAATCTAAATCATGACCTGCATTTAATCCAAGATTTAATTCGTTAGCATAATTTGCAGCTGTAAGATATTGTTTAATAGCATCATGCTTATTCAATGGATAATTTGTAGAGTAAAATTCCGTGTAAAGCTCAACTCTATCTGAATTAATTTCTTTAGCTGCCCTAATCATTTCTTTCTGGGGTGCAATAAATATAGAGGTTCTGATGCCCTCTAAATGTAATTTATTAATCACTGAGGATAAAAAGTTTTTATTTTTTATAACATCCCAACCTTGATTGGACGTAAGTACATTAGGGGGGTCAGGAACTAAAGTGACCTGTGTAGGTTTTATTTTCAAAACCAGCGTTATAAACTCTTCTGAGGGATAACCTTCAATATTAAATTCTTTTGTAATTACTTTAGCAAGACTAAATAAATCGGAACTTTTAATATGTCTTTCATCAGGTCTTGGATGTACCGTAATTCCATCTGCTCCAAAAGATTCACAATCAATGGCAAATTGAGTGATATTAGGCCTCCCCCCCCCTCTTGCATTTCTTAATGTAGCAGCTTTGTTTATATTTACACTAAGGCGTGTCATAATTTTACATTTTATTTTATTAAAAGTCTTAAGTTTGTTTAAATATACATTAAGAAATTAAATGATATTAGATATTATAAAAAAAGATATTGATCCGCTAAATATAAAAGATGAAGGCATTTATGCACTATCTATAATGGATGAATATAAAGTTAACCACCTTCCTGTTATTAATTCGCAAAATGAACTTCTTGGACTCATCAATGAAAGTACAATTTTGAATATGGAAGACTTACAAAAATCTATACAATCTATCAAAAATAAACTTCATAACATTTATATATATTTTGATGAGCATATATTTAAAGCAATTCAAATAATTTCAGAAAATCAACTAACACTAGTTCCTGTAATAAACAAAGAATATCAATATGTTGGATATATTAAAGCAGTCGATATTATAACAAAAATTGGAACCATCAATGTAAATCAATCTAGTATGTGTATCCTAATTATAACTACAAACGAAAACAACTACATGCTTTCTGAAATATCTAGATTGATTGAAGAAAATAATGGCAAAGTACTTTCATTATTTACAGAATTTAAAGACAATAAGATTAATATAAACATCATGATAAGGTGTTCAAATGCGGAAAGAATTATACAAGCTCTAGAAAGATATGATTATAATATTTCTAATAAATTTATCAATCAACCAGATTTAGATAATTTAGATGATAGATTTGAATCCTTTATAAAATTTCTAAACCCCTAGTATATGAAATTAATACTGCATGGTAAAAAATTCTCAAAAAATATTGGTGAACAGATAATCTGTTTTATTGATGAGCTAATTTTGGGAAATCATAATATTATTTGCACAAAATCTTTTTTTCAATTATTAGAAAAAAGAACTTTTAAATACAATAATAAAACGATTAAAACGATTAAATCTATAGACGAGGTTCAACAAAATATTGATTATATTATTTGTTTTGGTGGAGATGGTACAATCTTAGATGCTGCTACATTAGTTAAAAACACTGAAATACCAATTGTTGGAATTAATACTGGAAGACTTGGTTTTTTAGCAACAATTTCAAGGAATGAAATATCTACATTAATGCATTATTTAACTAACAAAAAATACCAACTGAGTAATCGGACTCTGCTAGAAATTCGAGCTGAAGATACCAACTTGCCATTCCCATATGCTCTAAATGAAATATCCGTCTCATCAAAAGAAAACTCCTCAATGATTAATATTCAAGTTTTATTAAATAATGAGTATTTAAACACTTATTGGGCTGATGGGCTAATTATTTCTACTCCTACTGGCTCTACTGGTTATTCATTGAGTTGTGGTGGACCTATTGTGATGCCTAATTCTAATAATTTTATAATTACACCAATTGCACCTCATAATTTAAATGTCCGTCCACTAATTGTTTCTGATAATAATATCATCAAACTTAAGATTATTGATCCTAATAATAGTCGGAAATTTTTATTATCTATGGACTCAAGAAATGAATATCTTAAAAAAGGAACCTGTATAACTATCAAAAAAGCAAACTATAATATTAAATTACTAGAATTGCTTTCAGCAAATTACTCACAAACAATTAGAGAAAAGCTTCTATGGGGCTTAGACACTAGAAACTATGAAGTACTATAAAATATACAATAATACCATTACTATTTGCTTGTTTATTTTCTCAATCCAGATAGGATATAGCCAAACTAATGAATTAGGATTATTTGTTGGTGGGACCCTATTTCATGGCGATGTTGGTTATCAAAATTCCGAAAATGCTATTTTAGAATCTCAACCAACAGTTGGTATTGAATTCAAAAGAAACTTTAATTATTATTTTGGACTAAACCTATCAATTAAATCTGGTAAGATTCAATCAAATGATTTAGAAAGCAATGATTTCTATATAAATACAAGAAATTTGAAATTCAAATCTAGAATTACCGAATTTGCATTACTATTAGAATTTAATTTTCGACCATATTCAAGTAGAGATTCTGATTACAACTTTAGTCCTTTTATATTCTCTGGAGTTAGTAAATACTACTATAATCCCCAGAACCAATCCAATAATGGTTTATGGTATAACCTAAGACCATTATCAACTGAGGGTCAAGGATCGGATTTTTATCCTGCTCGAGATTTGTATCAACTATCGGGAATTTCCATACCTTTTGGTGTTGGCTATAAAGCCAATATTTTTAATTATATCACATTATCTTTGACCGTAGGTTGGAGAATTACATTTAATGATTATCTTGATGATGTAAGCACAACATATATAGATGAATCAATTATGACAGACTTAGCTCTAGAACTTGCTGAACCTTCATCTCATAATTTTAGCGACGGATTTCAAAGAGGTGACCCAAACAATAAAGATAAATATGGCTTTTTGGGCGTGAGTATTATCTATAGCATAAAAGACCCTATACAAGAATGTATTGATTTTATTCAATGAATATATATAGACAAATTATTAAAAATAATATCCCTGAACATATAGCTATCATTATGGATGGTAATGGTCGGTGGGCAAAAGAAAAAGGAAAAAATAGGTTTTCTGGACATATTCAGGGTGTAAGATCTGTTAATACCATTGTGAAAACTGCAATTAAATTGAATATACAATACCTTACTCTATTTACATTTTCTAAAGAAAATTGGGCACGACCTAAAAAAGAAGTAGAAATGTTAATGGACTTATTTGTTGCAACCATAAATAAGAATAAAAATAGTTTTTTAAAAAATGAAATTAAACTTCAAACTATAGGAAATACAAAAGACTTACCTAAAAAATCTCAAGAAATATTGGAAGAGATTATTGAAAAAACACAGTATAATAATAAATTAACACTGACACTTGCTCTAAGTTACAGCGGAAGAAGCGAAATACTATATGCTCTAAATTCAATAATAAAAAAAGGCTCAAAAAAAGAAATTATAAATGAAGCGATATTTAATAAATACTTACAAACTTCTAATATACCTGACCCCGAATTATTAATAAGAACAGGTGGTGAAAAAAGGATAAGTAATTTTTTACTTTGGCAAATTGCTTATTCTGAATTGTATTTTAGTGAAAAAAAATGGCCTGATTTTGATGAAGAAGAATTATATATGGCTATTTTTGAATACCAAAAAAGAGAGAGACGTTTTGGGAAAACAACTGAACAAATTGAAAATGAAAAGTTTTAACTTCATATTTATTTTAATATTAAATTGTTTTTTTGCTTTAGGACAACAGCAAACTACAAGCCAAAAATACATTTTAGGGGGTATCGAATTAACTGGCAATCATAATTTGGATAATCCTTCGATTTTAAGAATAATGAACCTATCTATTGGGCAAGAATTATCTGCACCAGGTGAAGAAATATCAAACGGAGTAAAAGCTCTTTGGAATCAAAATATTTTTTCAGACATACAAGTATGGAAACGTCAACAAGACAATAAAATAATAATTCTTGAAATTTATTTAGAAGCACTCCCTTCACTAACAAAATTCAAATTTATTGGGATTAAAAAGTCGGAAGAAGATGCATTAAGAGATAAAATTGACTTACAAATAGGTATGGCCGTAAGTTCTAGCTTATTATATAATACGAACCAAATAATAGAAAATCATTTTGTTGAAAAAGGCTTTTTACAAACTACTTGTCAATCTAAAGTTATTCCAGATTCTATTAATGAGAATAGGAAAACATTACATTTTGTAATAGATAAGAAAGAGAGAGTCAAAATTAAATCCATTAACTTTTCTGGAAACAATAATATAAAAGCTTCGAAATTAAAAAAAGTGATGAAAAACACAAGAGAAACAGGCCTTAGATATCTATTCTCTTCATCTAAGATAATCGAAAAAGATTATGCAGAAGATTTAAAATCTATTATTAATTTTTATCATTCTAAAGGATTTCGTGATTTGGAAATAATAAATGAAGATTTTGTAGAATTATCAGATCAAAATATGCAAATAAATATTGAAATTAAGGAGGGTGAACAATACTTCTTTGGAGATATTTCATGGCTTGGAAATAAAAAATATGAATCAGAAAAATTAACCGAAATTTTAGGAATTAAAAAAGGAGACATATTTGACTCTGCATTATTAGATGAACGTTTAAACATGAGTAGAAATGGAGATGATATAAGTGCGTTATATATGGATGATGGTTATCTTTTTTTTCAAATAAATCCTGTTGAGACTGTAATTAACTCTAATAAATATATTGATTTAGAACTACAAATCACTGAGGGTAAACAAGCAAAAATTCGTAATGTAAAAGTAGAGGGGAACACAAAAACAAATGATAGGGTTATTATGAGAGAGATTAGATCATTACCTGGTGAGTTATTTAAAAGGTCTGATATTATTAGAACACAGGAAGAATTTAATCGACTTGGTTTTTTTAATCCTGAATCATTAGGTGTAAATCCTATTCCAGACCCACAAACTGGAAATGTAGATATTCATTATTCCGTTGAAGAAAAGCCTGCCGATCAGGTTGAATTACAAGGTGGATGGGGAAATGGAATGTTTGTAGGCTCATTTGGTGTAAGTTTTAGTAACTTTTCAACGAAAGGAATAAAAGATAAAACTACATGGTCGCCATTACCGACTGGTGATGGACAAAGACTAAGTCTAAGAGCAAGATCTAATGGTTCATACTATCAAAATTATAGTATATCATTTGAAGAGCCGTGGCTAGGAGGGAAAAAACCAAACTCTTTTTCTATTGCATTATGGAAATCTGTACAATCATTTACTGAGGGTTCTTCTATGAAAATAATTGGTATAAGTGTTGGTCTTGGTAAGCGTATTAAATGGCCTGATGACTATTTTACCATTCAAAATAGCTTCAATATTAATAGATATCAACTTGAAGATTATCAAACTAGTTTATTTGATTTTAGTGATGGATACTCTAATAATATAAATATTTCAACTACTATTAGTCGTAATTCAATTTTTAATCCAATCTATCCGAGATATGGATCTAGGTTTTCTATTAATCTTGAAATTACACCTCCTTACTCTTTATTGACCAATGAGAACTATTCTGAAATGGGAGATCAAGAAAAATTTAAATTTTTAGAATATAAAAAATTGAAAGCTCAAGGAACCTGGTTCAGTGCAATATCAGGAGATCTTGTTTTAAAAACACATTTTGAGTTTGGATTTTTATCTGCATATAACCAACAGCTTGGTATCCCGCCATTTGAAAGATTCTTTGTGGGAGGCGATGGGCTCAGTGGATACTCACTAGATGGTCGGGAATTAATATCATTAAGAGGCTACCCGAACAACTCTCTTAGCGAAAATGATGGAGCGCCGATTTATAGTAAATATAATATTGAGATAAGGTATCCTATATCTTTAAATCCCAACTCAACAATATATGCACTAGGATTTTTAGAAGCAGGAAACTCATGGATGAATTTTAATCAATTTAACCCTTTTGAAGTAAAAAGATCCGCTGGTTTAGGTATTCGAATTTTTATGCCAATGTTTGGTGTTTTAGGTGTCGACTTTGGACATGGATTTGATAATATTCCAGGATATACTACAAAAAGTGGATGGCAAACCCACTTTACTATTGGTCAACAATTTTAATTTATTAAATTTGTCATTAGAATTTTAAAAAACATGAAACATTTAATCTTTATTATTGGTTTATTCACTTCACTTATCCATGCTCAAAACATAGCCTATGTAGATAGCCGTTATATTTTAGATAATATTCCTGAATTTAACGCTGCTCAAGAAGAACTAAACAATTTGTCAATAGAATGGCAAGAAGAAATTGACTTATTAAAAAATGATGTAGAAAAATTATATCGTACATACCAAGCAGAACAATATCTTCTACCTGAAGAGAAAAAAAAACAAAGGGAGGAATTAATTATATTAAAAGAAAAAGAAGTTAAAATATTAACAAAACAACGGTTCGGACCTGATGGAGACTTATATAATAGGCAACAAGCACTTATACAACCCATTCAAGAGTTAATATACACAGCGATTAATGAATTTGCTGACGAAGCTAAATATGACATCATTTTTGACAAATCCTCCGAATTAATTATGTTATTTTCACACCCAGAATTGGACAAAAGTGATGAAATAATTGAAAAACTAGGTTATTAACAAATAAAAAAATACTCATGAAAATAAAATATTTTACTACTACTATATGTTTATTAATTGGTTTAATTGGATATTCACAACAACTATTAGGTCATATTAATTCTCAAGAAATAATTTCTATAATGCCAGAGGCAGCAACAGCACAACTTGCATTACAACAAGAGGTTGAAAACTTGCAAGAGCAAGCACAAATGATGGGAAGTGAGTATGAAGCACAATTAAAGGATTTTCAAGTAAATCAAGACAGTATGTCTGAAGCAATTAGAAATGATAAATTGAAAAGCCTACAAGATCTTGAAGAAAGAATTACACTTTTTCAACAATCTGCACAACAAAGCATCCAACTAAAAGAAGCTGAACTATTTGAGCCTATCCTAACAAAGATTCAAAATGCAATCGATGAGGTATCTAAGGATAAAGGATATTCATATGTATTTGATATTGGTGGTAATGCTGGGGGTCTGGTCTATAAAAATGATACACATGATATTACTAACATGGTTAAAGCTCAATTAAATTTATAGTTTAACAAAATATATAAATTGAACCCTGAAGGCCCTATAGGAATATTTGATTCTGGGATTGGAGGACTTACTGTAGCATCTTCTATCAGTAGGCTGATGCCTGATGAACAAATAATTTACTTTGGGGACACTCAACATCTACCTTACGGAAGTAAGTCATTTAAACGTATAAACTATTACTGCAATAAAATCGTAGATTTCCTGCTTAATAAAAACTGTAAAGCAATTGTAATAGCATGTAATAGCGCATCTGCAGCTGCATATTTCCAAATTAATCAACAAGTCGAAAATAAAGCATTACTATTTAATGTAATAGATCCTGTCATAGATTATGTTGCAGCAAAAAAAAAAATCAAACACATAGGTGTAATTGGCACTAATGCTACAATAGAATCAAATATATATGCTGAGAAAATTAAATCCTACAAAAATAATGTGAAGGTATCAAGTTTAGCTACACCTCTGCTTGCTAACCTAATAGAAGAAGATAATCACCAATTATTTACAAAAGGTATTTTAGATTCATACCTGAATAATAAAATACTAAAAGATATTGATAGTTTAATTCTAGGGTGCACTCACTATCCATTAATTACAAAGGAGATTAATGAATACTTCAATTTTAAAGTTGAAATAATCAATTCTATTGACCATATAAAAACTAAAATTAAAAATTCATTAAAAGAAAAAAAAGCATTAAAAAGTAAATCTAAAAATCTACAACATCAATTTTATGTATCAGACTATACAGAAAATTTTCAAAAAAAAACTGAATTATTCTTTTCATCAAAAATATTATTAGAAGAAGTAAATATTTTTTAATAAATAATCACTTATATTTTTTATTGCATTATCTTTATCGATAAGATAATATTACTAATAATTTCATGTCGCAGGCATCACCATACATTATTTATTCAGAATCAACTCCAAACCCAGCTGTCATGAAGTTCGTCTCCAACAAGATGTTAGCAAAAGAATCTAGAGAGTACTTGACTGTTAATGAAACAGAGAAATTAACTTTAATGAGAAAATTATTTACATTTCCATTTGTAAAAGAAATTTTTATTTCCAACAATTATATATCTATAAAAAAACATGAATCTGTAGAATGGATGGATATCACAAATCAATTAAGAATACTTATTCAAGAATCTCTGAATAATGGCATTCTAATTTATGTGAGTAATAAAACTAAGAAAAGTGAAAAAAAATCCAATAAAAAAAAATCTCAACTAATAATTCAAATTGAGCAAATCCTGGATAAATATATAAGGCCTGGTATTCAAATGGATGGTGGAGATATAGAATTAGTTTCATGTGAAAAAGGCGTTTTAAAAGTTTTTTTAAAGGGAGCATGTAGTGGTTGCCCATCTTCTCAAATGACATTAAAGAATGGTATTGAAAGCCTTTTAAAAGACAAGCTTGCTGAAAAAATAACAGAAGTTGTTGCGATTAACCATTAAATCATATAAATGAAAAAAATTCAAAATGTACTAATTTCAGTATATAATAAATCCGAAATTTTACCAATTGCAAAACTTTTTAAAAAACTAAAGATTACAATCATATCAACGGGTGGAACACAAAAGTTTTTAGAACAACATAATATCCCAATTAATTCTGTTGAAGATATTACAGCATATCCATCAATATTAGGTGGAAGAGTTAAAACCCTCCATCCTAAAGTATTTGGAGGGATTCTTAGCAGATCTGATAATAAATCCGATCAGATGGATTTAGATAAATTCAATATTAAAACAATTGATATGGTTATCGTTGATTTATATCCATTTCAAGCAACATTAATGAACACACAAAATCATAAAGAAATTATTGAAAAAATAGATATCGGTGGTGTTTCATTGATTAGAGCGGCCGCTAAAAACTACGTAGAAACGCTTGTTGTAAGTAGTATGGAAGATATTAACGACGCAGCTAAATTAATTAAGCAAAATGATGGTCAAACAACGTTGGAAGATCGATTAAATTTTGCACAAAAGTCATTTGTCACAACATCAAATTATGAGTTAGCAATTTCGAAATATTTTGACTCTAAAATCCAAAAAAATAATATATTACCTTCGATGTTTAAAAAAAATATTGTAGATGCTCAATGGCTTAGATATGGTGAAAACCCACATCAAGAAGGTGTCTTTTATGGTGACATAACTCCGAACTTTGAACAATTAAACGGCAAGCAACTATCTTATAATAACCTCCTAGATCTTGATGCTGCAATTAGCTTAATTGAAGAGTTCTCAACAACCTCATTTGGTATTTTTAAGCACAACAATGCATGTGGTTTTGCATCGGATAACAATATAACAAAAGCCTGGGCAAAGGCTTTAGCAGCCGACCCCATATCTGCTTTTGGAGGAGTTCTTGTCACAAATGATACTATCAATTATGAAGTTGCTCAACAAATCAATAAATTATTTTTTGAAATACTAATTGCTCCTAAATTTGAAAAAAAAGCACTTGAATTATTAAAAAGTAAAAAAAATCGTATTATTTTAAAGAAAAAAAATACTAACTTAGAACAAGTGTCATTTAGAACAGTTTTAAATGGAGTACTTTGTCAACAAAAAGATCATAAAGATGGTAAGGAGACTATTGAAGTTGTGTCAAAAGTAAAGGTATCAAAAACTCAAATGGAAGATTTAATATTTGCTAATAAAATTTGTAAACACACTAAATCAAATGCAATAATTTTAGCAAAAAACAAGCAGTTGCTAGGATCAGGTTGTGGTCAAACTTCTAGAATAGATGCTCTCAAACATGCTATTGCAAAAGCAAAGCAGTTTTCTTTAAATCTTGAAAATGCTGCGATGGCATCAGACGCATTTTTTCCATTTCCTGATTGCGTTGAAATAGCAAATTCTGAGGGTGTAAAAACTATTATACAACCAGGAGGTTCAAAAAATGACAATCTATCTATAGATTATTGTAATAATAATGATATGGCTATGATATTTACTAACACCAGACATTTTAAACATTGAAATTTTGAGATTATTTGATTTTTTTACCGAAGATATTGCAATTGATTTAGGAACTGCTAATACATTAATCATTCATAATGATAAAGTGGTAGTTGATGAACCCTCTATTGTAGCTACAGAACTAAAAACTGCAAAAGTTATTGCTGTGGGGACCAAGGCTCAGCAAATGCATGGTAAAGCCCATAGGGGTATTGAAACTAATCGACCATTAAAAGATGGTGTAATTGCAGATTTTGATGCAGCTGAACAAATGATTAAAGAATTTATAAAAAGTATTCCTTCATTACAAAATAGATTCTGGGCTCCGTCCTTAAGAATGGTCATCTGCATACCATCTGGAATTACTGAAGTTGAAAAAAGAGCTGTTCGAGACTCGGCTGAAATTTCAGGTGCAAAAGAAGTGTACCTTATTCATGAGCCTATGGCAGCAGCGATTGGAATGGGTATAGAAGTTCAAGAACCTAGAGGGAATATGATTATTGATATTGGAGGCGGTACAACTGAAATTGCTGTCTTATCACTTGGCGGAATCGTAAAAGATAAATCTATTAAGGTAGCAGGTGATATTTTCACATCAGATATTCGATATTTCATGCGTCAAAATCATAATTTAGTTATTGGCGAAAGATCTGCTGAAAGAATTAAAATTGAAGTTGGAGCTGCTCTTGAAAACTTAGAAGATACTGATAAAGAGTTACCACCTAATTGGGAGGTACAAGGAAGAGATCAAACTACTGGTAAGCCAAAAGCGGTTGAAGTGTCCTACAAAGAAATTGCACGTGCATTAGATGCATCAATTAAACAAATAGAAGATGCAATTATGCAAGCACTTGCAATGACTCCACCTGAACTAGCTGCTGATATTTATAATAGTGGGATTTATCTTGCTGGTGGTGGTGCAATGCTAAGAGGCTTAGATGATAGAATTCGAAATAAAACCGACCTACCTGTTTATGTTGGAGAAGACCCTTTAAGAGCCGTTGTTCGTGGTACTGGTATTGCTTTAAAAAACATTGATCAATATGACGGTGTATTAATGAGATAAATTTATGAACAGGATTCTTCAAATACTGACAAAAAATCATGTATTTTTTGTTTTTGTTATCCTTGAATTAATTTTATTAAGTCATCTATCTTCTAAAGATTTCGTTATTGAATCAAATTTTCAAAAATTATCAACTGCA